>Ga0181612_165510_pt1 | contig 16101 bp, 16 predicted proteins | sample HoacroProtozoa21_FD_119630 | JGI IMG/M metagenome (GOLD analysis project Ga0181612, IMG submission 119630) | Hoatzin crop microbial communities from Cojedes, Venezuel. Combined Assembly of Gp0051906, Gp0051904, Gp0051908
ATTTTAGAAAATAAAGGCATACTCTAGGAAAGCTCTCAGGAGGTGAGGTCTAGGTAATTGTCTGGAACTATGTTTTTTGCAGCCTGCATTTAAGATCCACAGCTTGCTGTGAAGGAGGACAACTTTCTTGTAGACTGCGGGGGTAGAACAGACAACCCCTGTCTCGCATTTCTGTTCTACTACCCCTTTCCCTGTTGTCACATTCCTGCCAGTTCAAGTTCCTTTCTCTTTAGTCTCACAGCAGATGAATCCCTATTCTCACAAGGCAGGGTTTATAACAGTTTTCCAGTTTAACTTGTTACTTGATCTGAAGAGTAGCAGAAACCAGTTCAGACAGCAGAAAAAGCAAGTATGAATTCTTTATGGTACTGAAATAAAAGGAGTCAGCAAGCAGTAGTAAGGCTTTATTATCCATCCCGGTTGATATACTGGGTGCTACACTCCACTTCTTTGAGTCAGACCACTACTTTTTTTTTTTTTTTTTTTAAAAAAAAAAAAAAACACCCTCCTCCTAGAGTTTGCTATTTACTGTTGAGTTCCCTGTGCTCCTGTCATCCTCGGTGACTGCTTGTGTTTTTTGTGTTTGGTTTTTGTGATTGTCATTCCCTCCCCATTCTTGAGTCCTGTCGCCCTTTCTTCTTTAAGAGTATCTGAGATACAGTTCCTTGTTCCTGTCTGCATTTTTCATCTTCCACATGCTGTGACTGTATTCTCATCGCCAACATGAGAGAGGGAAAAGCTTGCAGTATGCACCACGCAGTGTTTAGCACTGTGCTCTGAAAAGAACAAGGTGCTGATCCCAGCAGCTGTACTGCCACACTGTTAGGACAATACAAATATGCTGCTTCTAATCCTGGATTAAGTTTGGTGTCCATTCTTTGCCTGGCACAGATCTCCCTATGTATTATAAAAGTTTCCAAGTATATAGCCATAAATAGTGGCTGGCCTGATCTAATACTGCCGATAGTCCTACTTTGGGTGTGAGGCACCTCAGTGGTCCCTCCCAGCCAGCCTTTCTGTGATTCTAGTAGAAACGTGTATTGCTGAACTCCTTCATTAGCCTTACGTTCTCTATTTTTCATCCAATAGTTTTGAACGATGTGACAAAATCTTTTTCCTGTTGCAGAGATGGTGCCAAATGACATTCAGTCTGAACTAAAACACTTGTACGTGGCAGTAGGGGAATTGCTACGACACTTCTGGTCCTGCTTTCCTGTTAACACACCATTCCTAGAAGAAAAGGTAAGGCAGAGCGTCCGAGTGTGGCCCTGGTTATGATGTGGCCAGATCATTGTTCAGAATGACTGTCATTAGCTTAAAGTGTAGAACTAATACACATGCTTTAAATCAGTGCAGCACTTGCTTATCCCTAGAACTGAAGGTCACAAAACAGCGTAAAACGTTACTTTTTCAGCAGTTCTGCTGGTGCTATTGGTTACAGTCGTCGGTGACACTGTATGTGTGCCTGCTAGCCCCCTCCAGAGGCCGTTGCTGTACCCTGGTTTCAAACAGAAAGGTCGGCTGTATTCCAGCTGCAGTTCAAAACACACAAACTAAAGCCCCCCTTCCCCAACTCTGACATAAAACCTCCACAGCGAAGGTTACAAGAAAGTTTTGCTTACTCTTCTATCCATTGCAAAAATCACTCAGTCCTAACTTCAAATCATACGCTGCTTTTTAGAACAAAGTTGCCTTCAAGAAGAGATGTTTGTCTATAAGCAGGTACATGATTGTAACTTTTTCTGTTGCTATTCTTTCTTCTGCCCTCACATAGATCGCAAAGATTAAAATTTGCATTCAGATAATGTTAGGTTTTCTGCTGCAAAAGGTGTTTTGTTGGAGAACAATTTATTAAAGGAAATTAAACTTCCGTGCAAGTGATATAATACTGGTTTCTGTCTCTCAGGTCATGAAGATGAGGAGCAACTTGGAAAGATTTCAGGTTACAAAGCTCTGCCCATTCCAAGAAAAGATTCGGAGACAGTATTTAAGCACAAATGTAAGGGAAAAATACTCTTTAACTTTAATTATGTGGGTGCATATTAATAAGTGGAATCTTAATTACCAGAGGATGGTAGCTTTGTTATATCTTATCCTCGGGCTTTTTAAGTTTTTTGTTAACTAGGAAATGGGCAGAGGGAAGTTGGGTGCATAGTTAAGCATGTCTCCTCTCCCCATCTCTCCCTGTATAACTTGCTGAGTAATACCACAAACTGTCAAGAACTGTCATTTGAAATCATCCAGGCAACAAAAAGGGGAAGTCATGTTTCATTTTTCACTTCCACCATGAAGTAGAACTTTAGCAACTCCAAAATTTGTCTCCCACCATGTCAGACTGGAAGCGGCCACAGACTAAATACTGGAACAGACAGCACGGTCAAGTGTCACTTCCCTGGGACCTACTCAGCGTAGTAACTCTGAGCTGCTCCCCCTACGGATACTTTGCAATAGAGCTTTGAGGTCCTCTCTTTATCTGGCATACCTCTTTGAGTTTAGTGAGATTACTCTGAGTGAATAAGAGGAAGAATCCAACCGAGTATCTCAAAGGGAGGGGAGGGGATCTGTTTTCCAGTAGCTGGGACATTTTTTTTTTCCCCTCTTAATCTTTCAGTTGATAAGTCATATAGAAGAGATGCTGCAGACGGCCTACAATAAGTTCCATACCTGGCAGTCCCGGCGTATGCTGAAGAAGACGTGAAAATGCATGCTGTACAGGTTTGAGAGCAAAATCTGCAATAGGTATAGGAGTACAACCTAGCATATGTGCAGATCTTATAGTTGTTGCAGGAAGACCTGCAAGCTGTGGACTTCTGGAAATGATGCTAACTCAACTTGCACATTTTTGAAAAAGAACTGAGGTTAAACTTGAAAACTAGGGAGAAAAACAAGGAAGAACCAAAACAGAAGAGCTGAGGTGCAAAAATATTTAAAAGACACTGTTTACTGCAGTTACTCAGGAACTGCTTTTGATTTGCATAAAGAGCTGCTTTCAGAAATAAAAAAATATAAAGAGGGTGTATTAATAAAAATCTGTTTTTCTGTCTAATTTTTTTTAAGAAGTGTATGGCACAGGGTAGAACTCAAAAAGTTTTTCTTCACTGGATTCTGACATCTTATTGAATTCTGTTTGTACTTTTTGCAACAGTTTAACAATGATATTTTAAAATACAGCCGAGACGGTTTTTGCTTCAGACATCTGGGAGAGCGTAGCTGTTGGAAGACAAGCTCCTGCCATATGTTTCCCCACCAATTGGAAGCAAGAGACATTGCACTGGAAGCTGTTTGTGGTCTGGGGTCCCTAAAGGCACATGGGGGCAAACTTTTGCCAGAAGTCTTGGATTTTTATGCAGATTTTTTCAGCCATCAGTTTTGCATGTTTTCCGAGTGCAAATGTGTGCTACTGCAATTTTTTTTTTTTACAGTGGCATTTGTTCTGAGGAGAGAGTGCATTTTTAAAAATGAAGTTAAATAAAGTTTCTTACAAAAGAAGTCCTTTATTTTCAATTCTTAGACATTTTTTATTTCTTCTCCCAAATCTGTTTTCCTTCACTCTGCCCTTTTGACTGTTACACTATTTTTGGCGAATTGATAATCATTGCAAAGAGAAAAATGTTATTTACACAATGTCCATAGATATTTGGAATCTGTGCCATACTTTGTTCCAAACAGAATCAGTTCACAGTTTCAGACCAACTTGTTGTGTATTAAATGTGACTTAAATGCAAAGTAAACCTGTTTTCTATAATATATGCAGTTTAATGACATCCTTGTATTCTGTTGTCACCTTGACTGTACTAAAGCCCAGTGTGGGCTACTGAACTTTTTTACTTCTGACTAAATGTGACTGTTAGAGCATAAGATGCATTTACTACAAAGACAAATCAGTGACAATATGTATTCAAAGCAAGCACAGCAGTGTTCAGTATGGCAGAAGAAATTCCCGTTAGCCTGCACGATGGCTTAATACCAGATTTTGCCACCATTGGTGTGATACTGAAACATGCTAGTGGGATGTTGGGTGGAGAATTCTTGCAAATTCCTGCAGAAGGAAAGATGTATTTGTATAGCCAAGTCTGTTCTGTGCTGCTGCTCCATTTATGCAAGAAGGGTTTTTACTTTAACTGATGCGTGGAAATCAGCAGCTTCTTTTTACCCAGTGTTTTTGGATTTTTGTATTATGCTAATACTTGGTAAAAGCTGAGGTTCAGTTAAATGTGACTGTCTGACCAAAATTCTGTTTGGAAATGTATCTGTATTGTCAAGCCTAGTTTCCCTGTCTGCTTTTGCAGATAGATGCATGATACCTGCTCTGTGGTGTTGATGTGGTTCTGCTACAAGAAGTGACTGGGCTCAATAAGAGAGACGCTCATTACTTTTGACAGGGTGAAAATGTCACTAGGAATAAACAGATGTATGTACAGCATTTGGGGGATGAGGTGCACGTCTTGTCAAGAGTTACCTCTTGCAATAAATAAACCATTTCTCTAAAATTTAGGCTTAGGGTATGGCTTTATTAAGCCTAATCCTCTTGTAAGTGGAGGCAGCTCCCAGAAAGAAAGGGTAGTTTTATTCTCCCCCATGCCAAAGCATTTGGTCTAGCATCTCTGCGGCCAAATGTCAATGGTTTAGTGAAAGCTGTAACACCTTTCATCAGAAGGTAGGTTCAAGAAAATATGTCTGATTTATATTCTAACTGGGCCTGAAGCTATGAACAACACATTTGAGTATTAGACTGCACTGAGACTTCATTTTAAAAAAATCATGAACAAGGGAGCTTTGAAGATGAAATTAATTCCCCTTCGATTTGAATCAGTGTTTAGTGTTCCTGGAAAGACTGGGCAAAATGGTTAGCATGGTGGAAAAGTTCCAGTACATCACAAGCATTTTACAGGTCAAAGGACTGTTTATAATCCTTAGTGGGATGGTGTTGCAATAGCTTTAAGTTATTACAGCGATATCAGACTGTCAAAATGTACCTTAATTAACAGAACTGGGGGAGAGGGGAAGACGACTACAATACTAAATTCAATAGTTTTGCCTAGAGACTGTACAGGCAAGGCTGCTATGCACTTCATACTGCTTTTTCAGGTATTGTGGCAATAAGGCACAGGCCCCTCCTAAAACAAGGGAGGTAAACTAAATATTCTTTCTTCTACATTGTGTTCCCCTTTTCTGTAGCATGGTCCAAAACCCAGATTCATTCCTTAAGTTTTGAAGCTGAATCATGCATTATATTACTATTTGAATCTTTATACTGACTTGTATTTTTAATGACAATTCATAAAACTTGTATCATTGGCATTGATCTAAGATTTGTAGAATAAACCCTACTGAAAGTCAAGTCTTCTCTAATGCTTAGGCTGTGTTTTCTGATGTTCCATTAAGTCCCAAACAGGCTCCATCCAAGTCTAAATTGAGAGCTGTGTGTAGCACTAGCTCAGCTGTCCCTGCATGTTGGTAGAAGAGGTCAGGAACAAGAGGGTTACGATATAATTACTGACAAATTAATTTCATTTTTAGGGGTCGAGAACTTCTGCTGCAGAGGGAATCCACACCATTACTAGTGCTGCTGTCCCTCTTTTCCTGATCACAGAAAAGCCAGTTAAAGTCTCCAGGGATTAGTACTCTGCTAGTTCCATATGTTGATCCAGCTGCTGTTGGTTCAGGACAGCTGCACAGGCTGCTCTGTCAGCCCGTCAAATCCAGGCCTTGCAAGTAAGGAGAAAGGAGAACTTAAAGCAGATACTGGCACCAGTCTGGCTCACCTTATTGGTAGCCTGTGAATTTCAGCAGATGAAAACACATAGATGCACCACAAAACAGGCTGGGTTATTTCTCTCTCAAGAAGCTCTACCCCAGCCAAGCACAGGGAGCGACATCGTTCCACTGGAGCCATTCCTACAAGTAGTCTCTTGCGTGCTTGTGGAGTAGCTCTCTAGACTGTAATCTTCAGCTTCCCGGGGTGACAAAGCACTGACCAAGGCCCTGTGCTTTCCCACGTGGGTGGCTTTCCCCACCGCCCCTTTAAGATGCTTTTTTACAGCCACAACTATTTTCCCTTATATATACTGTAAACTGCATCCTTACAACTTTTGTCGTGAAGTACAGTTATTAGCTAGAAAGCTTACCTTATTCTTTCCCAAAACCTCTATTGAACATCTGCTTTATCGAGAAAGCCACTTGTGTAAGCAGGGGAGGTGATGACAAGAAAGTTTAAGATCCAGTTTTCCTTCATCCTGTTTCCCTTTCTGAGGGGAAGAACCTACCCAAGCATCCCTGCTATTAAGTGGCCTTGGAGCCTTTGCGTTACAACATGGTTGCAGCTTGTGAGCCGCCATATTCTGAGCCTGTTTCTAAGCTCTCCCTTAGCTCGCAGCAAGAGCTGGAGCTCGATCCAAGCGGAACACAGCAACTTCAGTTTGAATAGCAATCAGACATCACCAGTGATCTAACTTTGATCCTCTGTAAGCCCTGATAATGAATGGCAGATGTGCACCTGCAGTAGAGTTTAAAGCTTGGGGAACTTGAATCACCTAAGCCAATCTCCTGGATCTTTTTCAGGACACTGCATCTCCCCACAGCCACCTCTGAATGCATCATTTCCCCAGAGATACCCAAGTCCTGGTCTATAACACTTGAGAGCAAGAGAATTCACTGCTCCCCTCGGTGACACCCTAGATAGGGGGTAACATTTCAGTGCTTTTTTGGGCTGCCTGCCGTGGAAGAGACGAGGTACAAAGGTGTGAGATGCAGCCAGGGTGGTTGACCTCTGGACCGACAGAGCAGTTTGGCTGCAGAGCTCGCTCAAGCGCCCGGCCCCGGGGCAGTGAGCAGCCCCCAGGCAGGCCCCGGGGCAGTGAGCAGCCCCCAGGCAGGCCCCGGGGCAGGTCGCTCCCGAGGGGGGTCAGCCGTCTGCAGCCCTGCTTCCCGCCCACCCAACACAGCGCCCGCTTGCCTTTGTTCGGCCCTCCGGGCAGCTTTGGGATCAGAGGCAGGCTCAGAGTGCTGCCGCAGCGACGGGACAGCTGCCTCGAGGAGTGCAGCCGAGGCTGGGACTCTCTGCTGGCGTTTTCCCAGCCCCTGTGCCCTCAGCTGCTGAGTTTCCCACACAGTGAATGTCCCCATGCCCTCCAAAACCTGACAGCCCTCTGGTCTTCCTCCCCCCACAGAAGTCCACACACCTTTCATCTTGGTAAAGCCAAAGGGCTCCATTAGTTCAGGCATCAGCATGTCCCCAAGGAAAACAATGCCCTGGACTTAGACCTTGTCCTCCTTGCCGGCTAAGATGCCCTTTGATGAGGCTGCTTCCTTATTATCTGCCCCACAGCCCTCACAAACTACCACAAATTAAATCTGAAGCTTTGAAAGGTAGTACCCCCGCTAAACACCACCTAAACCTGGACACGGTTTTGTTCTTTAGAGCACCAGCACCCACACGGCCGCACTCCATCCCCTCCCTACCCGAGCTCATTCATGGGTACAGCACAGCTAACCAGCACTTTATTGCAATCACTGCACCCAGTCAGCAGAAGCACCCCGGAGCGCTGCTGACATCCCCACATCCATGCATCGCCCTCCTTGAGCGAGCTCCTGCCCTGTGTGCTCACCCACACCACTGCCCATCACCTCTGTGGCACAGCGCTGTCTCCACCACCCTTTGACACCATGCCCAAGCACCTCATAGCCTGGGAATCGCAGATCCCTTCTGTATAACCTCCCTGGGACTCAGCTCCCAACACAACCGACGTGCACCCACAGCTGTGCATTTCATCCCCGAAACCGTATGGGAAAGGGCTGTCCTGCTCATGGCAACGCTCCTATCCTGCCTTCTCTACCCTACAGCCACCAGTCCACATCCACCTCAGCAGGAGCCTGACTGCAAGCTGCAGAGAGAAGGGAAGGATTTGAGCACACCCAAGCTTACCCCTCTGTTACAAAAGGCAAGACACAGCGGGAACTGGCCGGTGATGACCAGACTTTCCGCCTCTTTCTACATAACTGCACAAGGAGTGTTGGCCTCGGGTGGGACTTAAGCCTGTCGCTCGGATCACTGCAGCACCTTCGCCTCCGACCCAACCCACAGCCTCTCCACCTGCAGCTGACAGGCTGATCCGGAGAAGAGAGCGTTGATAACAACTTCATTTGGCACACGGCGCGTCCTGCACTCGGAACTGACGTCTCCGATGCAACGGCCCCACGGTAGCCGCTTCCCTGTGAGCGCTCCCCCCATTTCTACCTTTGCCCTCCTTCCGCAGATAGCACGTTAAGGAAATCAGCACCGTGCTGTAAAGCCCCATGCTTCCTAACCGACAGCCCCAGAGCCCGGGCACGGCTCCCCTGCGGGCTACCTGCGCCGGCACCGGGCTGCCCTCCCCCTCCAGCCACCAGCTGATCATCAGGCACAGCGGCAGCGAGGGACGAGGAGGGACGCCAGCATCGGGCTGGTTCGTCTTGCCGGGCATGCGCTCCGCAGGGGCAAAGATTGCACAGGCAGCACCAGACAGCAGCTATCCCAGCTGGCGAGCACCAAGCATCCCATTCGGAAAGAACGGGCCACACGGAGCACGTCGCTGTGAGAAATGCTTCACAGCAGTGTGGCACGGGAACCCAGGTGCCCTCAACATCCTCTCTGTGTCACCAAAAGCAGAATGCTTCGTTTTGCCGTGCAGCCCTGCTGAGCTTGGGAAATCACACCCTCAAAGGCTTTCTGCCTTCCCAGCCCTTCAGGTGACCAAATTGCTCCATAAAACCTGGCTTGTGCACACCCTGCCATGATTCCAAACAAGAATTTCAGGAATGTGGTCATTGGCGCTGGCAAGGTGAGCATGGTCCAAAACACACCAAGTATTTTAGCTGGAATACAAGGAGAGGCCTGAATGGTTGAAAATGGTGGAATTCAGATGACAGAGAACTCATCGGTAATTTAAGGACTGGCAGCAAACGCTGACTACCAAACTAAAAGAGTCCCTGATAAAGACTACCCCTAAGGAACGAGCTCGCTCAGACACCCAAGGCTTGTCTGTCTCGCTAGCACCTCTGTGTCCAAGAGGAAAAGGGGGATCGCTAGGTTTACACAGGGAGTGACCGAGCATGGCACCCTTCTGCATGGGACAGATGTGGACAGCAAGGGGACAGTTATGGAGAAACAGAGCAGTTCCCCCAAAAAAGGGCAGGAAAGAAAGCTCAGCTGGACTCTTAATGCACTTCAAGTAGGGGTCCTGCCATAATTTACAGTTGACATTGATCAAAAGGACATTGGCAGCTATTGAAAATGCTGGAGAGATCAGATATTCTTCCCTCCAGCACTCTGGCTAACTCCAGTCCACTGAAATGCCTCCTTCCCCATGCCAGGTTCTGTCAGTAGCCCCCAAACTGGCTTGTGCTGTTTTACAGCAGACAGTGGAGCGCTTCTTCAGGGACCTCAGTCCTACACAGGGATCCTGAGTGCGGCAGGAATGAAAGAGTCTTTCTTTATGGCTTGCCACTCCCTTGGGCACAGCTCCTCCATGTCTCAGCAGAAGCAAACACATACACTAGTCCAGAGACACAGACAGGACTTACCACTAGATTTTGTGACAGCCGTTCTCAGGCGGTAACCACGACTTTAGACTGAGTAAACACCAACACAGTAGCATGATAAACCAGAACAAGAACTGTCTGTCAGAGCTGTGATCCAGTCCTTAGCTGAGACCCTATTCCGTAGTGGGGAGCTCTGTACAGGGATTTAAGATTCATTTTATCCATTTTTCCCCAGGGGTAGCATTTTTCTGGGGGTAGAGGCGTGGAAATCCCTCCTCTTCATCATGCTGTGTGTCCCATCCCTCCCCCCCAAGCACTTCATATCACTCAAACTTAATCACAATTTCTAGACATATCATCACAGAAGACAGACAATCCCCATTTAGCTCTAGAAAAGAGGATGAGCCCAGGTCCCAGCCAGCCCAGGGCACTTCCCGGCTGGAAAGCCGGCAGTTTCCTTGGTGCTTCTCTGTTTCACGAGGAGAGACTCCACTAACAGCAGGTCTGACCCTCCTTCCCCAGACACACCAAGCCACACCACTGACAGGCTGACTTGCTGCCAAGCACCCTTCGTACCAGAGTGCGTGGGGGGCAGAACACAAACCATCCCCTCCACAAACCATGTCCATTCCCTTACCAGCGCCAAATTCAGTGGTGCTGGGGACTCCCAGCCCCTGCTTGGACAGGTACTGCGACCGTCATCTAGGCAGCAACATCCAGTTCTTGCTCTGCTCTGCCACCCCTCTGCTTCATCACCTCTCCGCTCCCCCAGAAGCGATTGCCTTTTGTGGGACAGGGATGGGAACACAGCCTGGGGGCCACCAGCCCTGAGGGAACCATGAGGCTGGACAAGTGCCTTGGCAGCATGGTTGGCAGAGCCTGGCCCTGATCCCTAACCCCCAGCCCTGTTAGGAGCCGGCAGCCTGGTTCTCAAGGCCACTTTTCCACACAGCCTTGCGCAGGAATACTCCCTGCGAGCTCATCGCTGTGCCCACACAGGATGAGAGCTGGGACACAGCATCACCAACTCCCAGACTCCACATCTTGGGCTCTTTGTCTCGACAAGGAAAGCCTGGGAGGAGACACAGAAGAGGCAGCCAGTTTCTCTGCCACCTGGGATGGAAGCAGAGGTGACCTAAAGGTACGGTCCAGTCTCCATAGGGGTCAGTAACCGTTTGACTGCGCTTTGAGACAGCCAGAAGAAATCCTCTCAGTGCACAGAGCTGCTTCTCAGGAATCCACCACGTCGTGCCATCCGAGTGCAAAGCCAGGCCCCTGCAGCTGTGTGCTGTACCCAAGTGAAGAACAACGCCGGCCGACGTCCAGAAGCAGCGAGCTCCCAGGGCGGGCGGCAGGCATGCAAGCCGGACGGGAGCGGTGACGGCCTGACACGGGTCTCCTGCCTGCGTCTCCGCAGGGCGCAGCCGGGGCACTGTGGCACTGGTGTACGCAGCCCCACTCCAGGGATCCGCAACACGCATGGGCAGCCAGACGCTGCAGCACGTCACAGCGCCTTCAGCAGCGCTTCGTCGCCTGGGGCTTGCTCCGGCAAGGGGGGCTTTGGAGGCCTGGTGCTCTCCTGAAGACACCAACCACAGCCAGACCCCTGGCAGCGGGTCAGAGGGCTCTGGCTTGTCCATGGCTCAGAGACACACGTGTCCACGGGAGCGCTGGATGCGGCACCCTCAATAGCCGTAAGCCTCACTGTGGCCAGGAAGCCCTCGGCTAGAAGCAGCGGCATCAGATAGAGAAGCTGCAGATTACAATGCAGTGGCTGATCTCCTGTCAGCTTGTTTCAATCCCTGGCTAAACTGTAGCTCACAGGATGGCAGGAGCATCATGCTCATACCTCCAAGCAGGGCTACCTGATGCTTTTTCCACCACAGAAATGGGGAAAAAATGCTCACATAAAGAGAGCCAAAGCAGCAGTCAGCTGTTTTTGTCCTAATCACTCCTGCTTAATCACGGCCATGCCCAGAACCTCTGTGTTCAAATGCTGACGCCTTGTGCTCTGCCCTGCAGGAATGCTTCTCCCCCCCCAGCCCCGGCTCTGTTGTCTCTTCCCTCGACGCAGCTCAGCTCCACTCCCTGTGCAGCCGGCGATGGCTCAGCGCTGGCAAGAAACGCCACTGCACCCGTGCACAGGCTTGAGACAGCTGCTAGCAAGGCAGCCCGGCTGCTTCTGCGCTCGCGCCACTGCCTAAGCTCCAGTTACGTTATTGCACTATCCCTCTCCCCCAAACTCACCCACCTTTTAAATAATAAATATCAAGCTACCTGAAATCAGAATCTGATGCTATAATTAGACCTCCCTAAAGCCCACATTGCTGCATTACACAACACAGCTCGGAGCACCTGGGTACGGGGTGAAGCGGTATCAGCGTTATATTCACAGCACGAAAAAATCCCAAAGCAAAATCTCGCAAATTTGTTTTGGTCTTGGTTCCTGAGCCCGGGTTCAAATGACCAGGCAGTCTCAGAGCATGCAAACAGATTTCCCTGGTCTGAAACTACATCAGAGATGAACTCCAGCCATTAGTGGATACCAGTCCACAGGACTAGACTAGGGGTTAGCCAGACGTAAAACCTCCAGCACGCACACGAAGTGGGTGTCAGGTCCTCGGCATCAGCTGTTTGCTCAACGTCCGACCCCCTTTACTGCACACAGCTTGTTAGCGCAGACACAGCTGGTCACAGTCCTGTGCGAATCTCAATGCCAAGCACTATTGCCAGACCAAGAAATGTCTTCAATTCATTTAAAGGATGAGTTCAAAATAAAAGCCAGGCTCCAAACACCAAGGCTTTACTGCTCAGCCCCGTTTCTGCTTTCTCCTCAGCAGCAACAGGGCAAGCTCCTGCCTGAATTCATTCCTACAGCAGCACCAGGAAGCACTGGACCAGCTGCAGCAACTCACGTTAATAAACTGGGCAACTATTTCACATTACTCATTTTCAGCTCACTAACACAATGGTGGCTCCGTCCTTCCAAAGGACTAGGCGTAAGGAAAGGCCACGCTGCCGCAGCGCGTGCTTTGCAGGAGGCCTATAGACAGTGGTGGCAGCGAGCCATAGGGCACGTCCACGCAGCAGCGCTGCATGCTGGAGCTCCCCGTGGAGCTCCCCACCCATCTGGTACAGCTCATAAGTATTGGCACATCTAACTCCCGCAGGATGCAGCAGGATTAAAATACTTACTGGGTCTTTAAACACCCAGCCCTGGGGCCATCCCTCCTACTGACTTGACTCAGCAAGAGCCTAACGGAGTAGCATGGGGCCCAGACCTTGCCAGCTGCACACCCAACCGGTACAGCTGTTTGGAATCTGCATCTGCCAAACAGCACAATGAAAAGAAAAAAAACCAACCAGGGTCAACATTTTAGATGCATCACTTCCCATGATTACCATCAACTGTTAAGAACATTTATGTAATCAGAAGAGCAGTACCAGGGGTCAAAGACAACCCTTCAGCTGTCCCTAGTCAGCAGCAAACTTTTCTTTAGAAAAGAGCAGATTACCTAATTCAACCTAAAGTTGAGAGCGTTCTCCCCAAACCACAAGAGTTTTCTTCATTATCTGCAAGATGTGATCTAAATAATTCAAAACTTCACTGGATCTAGGTCACTGACAGAGGTTTGTTTTTCAGCATGATGTGCCAGATGGATTGGCTAATTTTTTTTTCCCCCTCATTGTTGCTGACTTCCAATGTCCTACTTCAGGATACCCAATAGCAGATGGAGTGGCCAAGATGAGCAGCAGGAAGGATACTGACAAAGGCTGACTTCAGCTTGTCAAAGCTGGGCTCCTTCTCACCCTCATGGAAAATGGCTCCTCTGCAACCGTGGTTTTATGTCTGTGACCCCTGAAGGTCCACAGGTTAATTGCAAGGGATGTGCGAGAAGTCTCAGGAAAAGCAAGCTTATCTTCCATTTGCAGAGCAAGGATCCACACACACATCTCTAAGGATCTCCAAAATCACAGTGGCTGAAAACCTATGCAAGGACAAGAGAGACCAACTTCAGCTCTTCCAGAGGATGAATTCATGGAACAAGTTCTCTTGGTTGACTATGGAAGGAACCCTAGTGGAAGTGCCACCGCTACAAGGATGGTAACCGTTCTAAGCGTCTCCCAAAATAGCCATCAGGCTCATTAGGTTTATACAGTTTATAGAAGAACTGCAAAGGAAATCTATTTTAACCCTGAAATATAGTCTGTATGTTTGCAGCCACTACATCAAGCAGTCCAGGGTCCAACGGTTGACCTGACTTTGGGGTACGTTGGTTTTTCCTCGCCTTTATTTATTTGCATGTAATAGCAAATTACAGAGAATCAGGAAATGCCATCAGCACAAAGTTCAAACTAATCTCCCCGTTACAGGCCTTGCGCAACAATTTTTACAGCAGGCCTGTAATGACATCCTTAGTCCTGTTACAAGGCTGAGATTACAGGCATTTTCAGGTAACTTGGGCAGGTCACCAACACTTTCTGGAAACCAAGTTTTCCTTTTCACATTTCTTTATCAAAGGGGATAGCAGTGATTATGCTAATTTCAGAGAAACTAGAAGGTGCTGTAGCCTCAAAAGGACACAAGTCATAGGAGAAGCAATTTGTCTCCACTTGGTACATAAATAGTTTCTCAAAGCTACTTTATCACAAGCAAGCCACTTGCATCCTAAGCACTAGAAATGCAACAAACTAATGTGTCAGTCAATATTAAGCATCTTCCAGCTTCAGCACACATCTACATTCAAGATTCCATATGAAATAAACAGTTTATTGATCCGCTCAAGGTTTCCAGACAAAGTCAATCTGGGGACAATAAACTTCAAAGAAACACCGTACAACAGCTTAAAAATGTAGTAGTCAGAAGTACTGACTGTCCAGACATGAAGTATCTAACCTCCAAGAACCTGACATCTGCAAGGTACCTCAAATTCTGTGTAATAACTGAGACATTAATATACATTACATTTCAAAATCCTAACATTTCATTCCCCACTCCCCTAATTCCATGTCATACATTCAGCAGAACAGCATCGGAAAAGATTATTTATTTTAGATTAGAATTATCCTATTTCTACTAGTCGAGGAGCTCCAGCCCTACAGATCTTGTGCAGAACTCTATGGGCCAAATTCATTCCATGCTGTCATATCAATGTTTCTGAAGGTTGTTTTTTTCAGTGGCCCAACTTTAATGTGTGTTTTGTACCAGGACTTTCTGCAGAATCAGACCTCTCATGCATTAGAGGCCTACCGTCTCAAATGGTTAAAAACTTCACTGTTTGGGAGCAGAATTCAGTACAGCCATTGCTTCTATCATTATCAGCAATTAAAACTCAGGCAGATGTTCTCAAAACTCTTCAACTCTAAACTTCCTATTTCTTTCTCATCTAAAACCAGATCATAGGAGCAGAGTTCTGAACTTAAGCTCTAGAGTGTTGATTTTTTTTTTTTTTTTTAATTATTTAACAACCTGTACTGCTTGCACGCCTCTCCCACTGGTCCAGTAATGACCTGATGGTCTGATTGCTGTGCGCACCATGAGCTGTGTATTTGTAACACGCAGCTCCCGGGGACACGCAGTTGTAGCCACCAGCGGCAGCCAAAGCCAAACACTGGAGCCGCATTTTCAGCCCTGCCTCCCGGCCACCTTCTCGGCTGAGGTTTTCACCTCTCAGTGTCCTCTCACTGCTACCAGATCGGAACAACCGCTGCGGCTTTCCTTAAAGCTCCACTTTCTGGAGTCCTGGGACTTTGTTAACAAGCAAACAAAAAAAAATAGTTCCTGGCTTTGAAAACAGCAGTTAAGGTTTTGGGAGACAGAAAGACAATTAGAAGTACACCAGATGGTAAATTCAGATTTTTTCAGCCAGTCACATAATGCTGGGAGCCTAGCCCTAGTCTGGGGCAGACTGAGGAAGAGATTCGTGTATATATCTGTGCAACTGCCAGCTTTCCACCCAGCACCACCGGGCATAGAAGCAGCCTCCTGCTAACCTGCCAGCAACTGATAAGATCTGCTCTTTGGCTTCCGCTGTTGCGTAACCTCCAAGTAAGACAGACTCCTCCGTGTGTGGGCGAGCATCCAGGCTGTGTTGTCTCCTCCGAAGGGCCGGACGCCCACCCCCTGCCCCAGACGGGCATCTCCCCAGAAGCGGCCCATCCCGCACCCACGGGGCCGCCAGCCACCCACGCACACTCAACCCTCGCTCCTGCGGAAGCGGGGATGCTGTGACCACCCTCAGCTAAACCACACAGCAGCGCCGTGCAGCAGCTCGGCCTTCCCACTCTCCGCTGCTGCAAAGCGGGATCGTACAGAGGCGGCCCAAGCACGGCAAAGCCACTGTAACACAGTGCTGGCCAACATCACAGAATCACAGAATGGTAGGGGTTGGAAGGGACCTCTGTGGGTCATCTAGTCCAACCCTCCTGCCGAAGCAGGGTCACCTACAGCAGGCTGCACAGGACCTTGTCCAGGCGGGTCTTGAATATATCCAGAGAAGGAGACTCCACAACCTCCCTGGGCAGCCTGTTCCAGGGCTCCGTCACCCTCAGAGGGAAGAAATTCTTCCTCATGTTCAGATG
>Ga0181612_119563_pt1 | contig 16099 bp, 12 predicted proteins | sample HoacroProtozoa21_FD_119630 | JGI IMG/M metagenome (GOLD analysis project Ga0181612, IMG submission 119630) | Hoatzin crop microbial communities from Cojedes, Venezuel. Combined Assembly of Gp0051906, Gp0051904, Gp0051908
CCGCCCCTCCTCTACCCGGCCCCGACCCCCCACCCCCCCAAAAAAAAAGGGGATGGAGGAGCAATTGCATCCCCTGATCATGCTAGTATTCAAATGGTAGCCCCTGAAGCTGATCTTACAGGAAATTTTTTTTTTCTTTTCTTGCCCAGTTAAAACTGGACTAAGTTCTTGACTCTTCTTCAGAACTTTTCCAGAGCTCTGCAAATTCATCTCAGTGTTTCTGTACTCTATTTTCTGCCTATCTACTGACAACTGTTCTTATTTCATCCACCTTTGCAAAGATTAGCGGTCTCAAAATTGTAATTCCGCAGATGTACTTGCAGTGTCTCTGATGACAACATGCCTTTTACCCCCATGACACTGGCCTCCTGAGGGTGACAGAGAAACTAAGGTCTTGGTAACCTCATAAAATGTCTAGAGTGCCTGATAGAGGCACTGAATTATCTCGCAGTGCAGTATAAAAATGGTATAAAATTGGAATAAGGATGGGAGCGAAGTATGTATTTTGCATAACCACAGTGGAAGACTTCGTGTTTAGGAAATCCATATGGAAGTGTTTTTTCATGCTTCTCGGAAGGGTCGACGTTTCTTGGCTGAATACAGCATAGACCTGTGGCCCACAGTTGAGATGGTGCCAGCAGGTTGCTTGTTGTGCGGACAAGCTTCACGTGCGTACACTGACAGTGCCGGTACGTGGTTGGCATTGTTCAAAACAGAAGGCATTCCTGAGGGCTGGTATGGTCTGTATATAAAATCAGTCACTGGTTAAAGAAGCAGCATTGAGCACCAGTGTCACACTACATCTGACCAAGGATTTCTCTGCCTTGGCATTAATAAAATACTGGGAGATTTGAAGGAAAATAGAACGTAACTGGAAGCCATAAACCGACTTCACATGGGCTGCCAGACGGTTCAATGTTTTAACGTATTGCAGGATGTGAAATGTGGAATTAGGATCAGGAATTTTATAGATGAAACTTTACTTCTGACTAGTCCTGCTGGGTCACTGATGAGATGCAGAAAGCATTTTTCATGATAATCAGTTTTTACAGGTAATTGCACTGAAGTATCAACCACTACTATGTCTGCTGATAAATGCTGAAGACGCTATTTTTGTTGTTGTTTCAGGAATAATATGAATTTCCTAATGGGATCTTGGTGGCCAAACTTGGAAGATTTGTATGAAGCCAATGTCCCAGTTTATAGGTTTATTCAAAGACCAGGGGATTTGGTGTGGATAAATGCTGGCACTGTTCATTGGGTTCAGGCTATCGGCTGGTGCAACAACATTGCGTGGAATGTTGGCCCCCTTACAGGTATGGTTGAATAGTGGCTGTGCTAAAGTACGTAATTAGGTAATATTGTGCTACATGGGCCAAAGAACTGGCCATTTCTTACTAATTTACCATGCTTAGATCAAGAAAAGGAACGTACGGTATTTGAAAACATGATGTGTTGAAGCTTTAAATAATTCCATGGGTAAGAGGAAGAGAAAGCAGCAAAAAGCAGTCTTTGCACTTGTTCGTATAACGGGCTTGTAAAAATTACAATTGTGTAGCAAACACTAACGGAATAAAATGTTTATATTAATTCGTACTCTCTGTCTTGTAGGCTATTTCTTAACTTTTTCTCCCAAAATTTGTTCTGCCCAGCAGACTGTGCTATAGCTTCCATATAAGTTTAAGGACTTGTCCAATCTAACTTTTTTGGGACAATTGCTCTTTAGTGAAAGCATCAGGAAATGTGAACAGCTGTAAAATTTTGTTCGCAAAGGAGTATTAAGTTTTTCAGACCTACTGCTTTGGAAGTCTTTAATTTTGAACCATGGTCTTGGAAGGTTTTTCTGTGTGAGAATGGAAGGAAATTTCACAGCTATGATTAGATTCTGTCAAGCATTTGAAGAGACTGTAGCTCCAAAAAACTCCTATTTTCTTAAATAGTTTACAGTGTGTCTCGCTTTCATTATGGTGCAATACATAGTATGTCTCCAGGATGATTGACTGATGCAGAGCTCACATGTTCAGTTGCAGTAAGTTTTGTAAAATGTTTTTAAAAAAGGGTGGGATGAGTAGGCTGCTTAATGAAAAAGTCTGACTCCCTGCAGCAAATCTCTCAAGGTGCAGTCTTCCTTTTTAAGACAAAGTATACACCATAGCGTTGTAAAGTTATGATAAAGAGTAAAGAGTGAGATGCAGACATTTCAAATTCAGATATTTTGATTTAATCTGAAATATTTGAAAATTGATTAAGTAACCCTTTTTGAAATATTGCTCTCTGTTCACCATAGAAATTGAACAGTTTTCAGTAACCTGTTTTCACAGATAGTTGTTGCTGCTGTGGTATTGTGCGTTCTTTTAGCATCATAAATACACATTTTAAAAGAAATTTTATAGAATTCAAGTGTAGTTAGAATGAATGGGTCATTGCAAATGAAGTTTAATCTGGCCCTAAAAGGTATAAATTTTTATTATAATCAAGTTATTTTGGCTTCAGTTGATACTTATTTCTTCACTTGACTAATTGCTTCTATAATTTTGGTTTTGTACAGCCTGTCAGTATAAGTTGGCAGTGGAACGGTACGAATGGAATAAACTGCAGAGTGTGAAGTCCATAGTACCCATGGTTCATCTCTCATGGAATATGGCTCGAAATATCAAGGTCTCAGATCCAAAGCTTTTTGAAATGATAAAGTAAGTTCTATTTATTTGAACATTTATGATGCCCTTTTCCTCTTCAAATATAAAACAATAGTTGATTTGTAAGTATCTTTTGTAAGACTTTTCCATTCCTGAGACTCAAGCCAAAATTATTTTGTATTCTGTTTTTCAAAGAATCCACTCATAGATATCATTAATTTTATTATGTTTTATTTGATGTTATTCTGGCATAGCTTTAGAATGATCTAATGAACTTTTTGTTAAAGTACAGTGGTTTACAGAAACAGTTGACTTAGATGACGAAAGTTGTTCAGAGTACGTACCGTAAGAAATAACAAAATGAGGTCATCAGCCCGAATATTAGAATCAGAATGTTTAGTCATTTTTACAGCAGAATCCAACTTAATTTTACATTTCTAGAACCTCTAGTTAGTGCTCACACACTGTCATTTGGAGATCCAGTATAAATGTTTCAAATGAAGGCACGTAGGTATCTGAAAGCCTCCCTCCCTTTGCTCTTTCTTCTGAATAATGAAGTAATCGATGTGTAAAATGGTAGTTGAGTTTAGTTACATTTGTCATACACGTATTCCAAAATGCAGGAATATTCCAGGCTTGGAGCATCTTTAGTAATTTTCTTCAAAGAGTGCAACTTCAAGCAAATACAAATTGTGTTGCAGCACCATTATACCTGGGTTGAGAAATGTATGGACATTTCAGAATATGTCATAGGTTTGTCTTAAAGAAAGTGGGGGAATGAATTCCAAAGCAAATTACTTGTCATGAGAATACTCTGGTATCATCACTCTCTATTTTGCTTAAGCGCACCAAAGGAGCTTCTTGCTTGAGCACTTCTTAGTCTTATCAACATACTGGATCCACGATCATTGAATCCTTTTATAATTTGCCTTGAAAGGGACCTTTAACATAATGGATGGGTTAACTTGCAGGGAAAAAAAGGGCAAAGAAAAATAATTTCTTTTCTTCCCCCCGGTAGGATTTATTGACAACATCCGAGTGAGACACCTTTTTACAGTAGGAATTTGATTTAGGCTTGAACATTCGTTGCAGAATGGTGGAATTGGTGAGGTGGTAACTTTGTAAGGACCAAGAATGTTGCAAGTTGAAAACAGGGAGATTTGTAGTCACTCTAAAGCTCGATTTTGGAATAGCATTTATGTGTGAATACTTTCTTAAAATTAGTTACTAATATCTAGGGTAAAGTAAATCTTTGCTGAAGGCTTGACAGTCCTGCCCCTTCAATTAAGCGATTACTGCGCATGTTCAGGATACCAGCTGTCATAAAAGGGAGACGAGAAACTGAGTGGTTAGAAATGAGAAATAGGGGGAGAAGCAGCAGGGTGTGGGAGGGAGGAGAAAGCCAAAAATTGCATTTAAAAAAACAAAACAAAACAAAACACAAACTTATTTCACAATTAATCTTTATATATCTTCTCAAGCCCGGCAGGCATCTTTTGTAAAGCTCGAAGCAGTTCTGTAATGTTTTTGGCAAAATATGATTTCGATATTTTGGCACCTGTATTTTGCCTTTGCACAAGTTTGAGGCTTTTTTGCCGTGGTTTAGGCTTAAAAGGAGAAAAATGTGACTGAGCATAGCATCTTTCACCGAGAGAATCACTTAAAATGTGAAGAAACACAGATATCAAAATGGTAGTTTCCTGTTGTCCATCTGCTAACAGCAGACGAGCTTTTTCTAGAAAGAGACCTAAATTTTAGGTGTACATTACAAATAAACAAAGATACTGAGGAGCAGATACAAACTTTGGCCTTGCATACGTTTGCTTTTTCCAGTCTAGTACTATTTCCATCTTACTTGGATTAAGCCCTCCATCCAAGTTAGTTGTCAGCCAGATCCCAAGTTCCGTGTTACATGTGCGGGGGGGAAGAAGATCCAGTGATGAGCTCTGGTTTGTAACACCGAGTAGCAGTAACATGAGATAACTCTTTGTAGTGGTCACTTCTGTAGTTACGGTATAGCTGTTTACTAGAAGTGGGTGTCACCAGGATACATGGTCTACTGTCTGACCTTGGCTTTGTAAGCAGACTAGAAATGCAGAAATCTTTGTGAATCTCCTTAATACAGGAAAGCAAAACAGAGACATTTTGTGTGTATAATTGTGTGTGTGTGTGTGTGTGCGTGCGTGTGTATAAAAACACTTGAGAAATAGTGATTTCCGAAGCAGCTGGTTGAATTTCATCTTGAATAGCTGACTTTCCGTTTGTCATCAGGAAAAAAAAAAAAGTATCAGTGACCCAGCTGTCATCTTTTTACCAAATGCAGGTCTGTATCTAAAATTGCATGTCAAAGATACCTGAAGTGTTTGGGTAGTGTGACTTCTGTCTCTGAGGTTTCTGAGATATCAGAATAGTATGAAAGAATAGCTCCTGGAAAATGATAAAAAGTAGTTTGTAATTCCATTCTGAAAGATAAATACAAATATGTCTTACTGGGTTATGTGAGAGTAACCATTACAGAGGCAATAAACTAAAATTTAAGCATAGATATATAAATACTGGGAACCAGGTTAATGATGAAAAGAAATAGAATAACACTAGGGAAAAAATAATAGAAGGAAGCTTTGCTTTTAGAAGAAATCTGAAGCCTCCTTACATTTTTAGTTAATGTGCAACTTGGTGCTGTCTTGCTAGATAAAAGACAAAGAGAAGAACCTGGAACTTTCTCATGAGATCTTTTTTAAAGATTTGGTATTAACAGTAGAATCGTGAGCAGGAACACAGGCAGGCAAAATGGTTTAAAACTTGACTGATGGAGTGCAACACTCAAGAAAAGAAAAATTAACTGCAGACATCTTGGATGGAAGCTAGAAGGACTTTTACAAATGCATCTGAGGAAGAGAAGAATTTTAGAGGTAGTGGGAACATAGTAGTAAGGGCTTAAAACATTAATTCAGAAGTAACTGAAATATTAAGTTATTTTACAAAAATGGTTTTAGAAACGTAAAGGAACATGGCACGGGAGAAATTAAGTTGCATGAAATCATGAAACCAGATGAAATACATTTTGGTATCTGTAGGGAAGATATATTACTGAAAGATACAAAGAGGTTAGTTTTGCATTGCCATTGGATGGTCTCCACGCTGCTGAGTTTCACAGGATATCTAAATATTCAAACAGGTTTCTCACTGCCCTTCTCACGTAAATCAGGATGATGTCCATTTTAAAATCTTATTCTCTTAAATACTTGACTTTGACTGGACATGATTTACTCATAATCCTCATGCCATCCCTGCAAGGAATTTGAGAGAGAGTGATATGGTCCAGATTTCCTTTTAACTGAATTCTCACTGTACAAGAATAAAAGCAGGTCTACAATAATAAAAGCTGATACCATTTAACTTACACGTCGTGACTTTGCTAGACACCTTTTTGGCTTGCTTTTGGCTTCCCAACTTTAGGAAATTGTGGTGCATTTTCAAAGTGATAGTTTGTATACTTTCTCCCATTCTTTGACAGCACGAAATAGTTAACATTTACGTTTTGAAGTGCCTTTACTGGGATCTGAATTTTATCCAAGGAGGGGTAATTCACCTTCTAGCTATTGCTTTTGGCTTTGGTTGCAAATTTGGCAAACATTGCAGTGGTGTCATATGTGGGTTACGTTTTGGGCAATTCTTTTTTCACAACTGTAACAATAGAAAACTCTTTGAAAATTCTTTGGAAGCCAAGAGTAGAGAACAATGGTGGCAGGTGTGCAGATGTGCTTCCAGTTGCTCTTTGGTATAAGGACTTCTCCAGATAACAGCAGAAGCGAGGAGAGGAATGGTAGCTTTTAAGTTGGTTTGAAATGGGCTGTGTTGCATAAAAGAATGCTAAACCAAAGTTAGTGAGCTTGTCAGAAGCACGTTAGCCTGACACTGAAGTGAATTAACCCATGATGTATTGCGTGTGGTTGGTCTTAGCGTCGTAAGTCCCATTAACATCAAACTTCAAAAGTATTGAAGGAGTTACAGCTAAATGTGCTGTTTAATTGTCTTTAATTCGGTATATGAAAATACGATCTTTAACGTAGAAACATGCTTTCAGATTTGCATTATTCTTACGGTGAGGTATTAATGAAGCCATAGACTTGTTTCTAGTGAAGATGGGCAGTCTGAGTGTAAAACATCAAGAGGAGAGTATCTCGAAGCAAGCCTAAGATTCTGTTAACTACTTGGAAACACATGAAAGAAACTTTTTTTTTTTTTTAAATACAGAACGCATATATTACATGTTGAAGGCTTTAAAATGGGAGAAGGATCAAGTTGTAAACATTTTGATAGAACTCTTGAGCACTTTTGTTTTCTGTCCAATGTTTATTCTTCGCCTTACATTTTTTTAATCTTCCTTCTGCGTCTAATAAGTGTGTAACGTAACCACCCTGTGGAGGAGAAAATTAAAGGCTGCAAAGACTGCAGCTCAAATAAATAGGATAGCTCAGAGCTAAAAATTATTGTAAATAACATTGCAATTTAGAAATCTGGCGACCTATTTTGCCAGCTTTTTTTAGAGAACATATGTAGCTCATACAATGCTAGAAAACAAGTTAGATTTTCTAGTACAGAAGAGAACTGTATAAAATAGTGAAGATAAAACTACTTTTTTTTTTTAATCCTTTACAGAAGTATGGCAGGGAATTGTTGATTGTAATTTGGCATTTGACCAGTTCTTCATTCATAAAATAAGTTTTAGAAAATATTTTTTTCAATGTCATTTGTTTTTTTCCTGTGGAGGGACTTCCTTTTCTAATACCAACCTGTCTGTTCTTTTTCCTTTTACACAGAAGAGGACAGATTTATTTCCACTGTGCGTAGAGTGATTCCTGTCAGAACTTGAGTTTTCAGGCTTTGGATAACTGAAAGTTTAGTAGTGCTGGGGAAGTAACAGGGTTTTTTAGGATGTTAGTTAAAACATTTCTTTGGATTAGGCTATAGTCATTTACACAAAATGTAAACAGTTATTTTGAATTTGGCGGTTCAAACTAACTTTTCGCTGATGAATTCATAGTGCAACATAAAATACATTAATTGCTTTTGAAAACACATTGTCTTGTGCTTAAAAGAGCATTCATGCATTCTGGTGAAAAATGAAAGATACAGCCTGTTTGCAGGGCAAGGGACAGAACTGAAATGGAGCAAATCTACACAGAGGTCTGTAAGCATGTGGTCTAACTTCTACTTAAGTCATGAGTCCGTGATTTCTACTATCCAGCTGGTCATGAAATCCTAGAGGAAGAGGACATTCCAAGTACAGGGTCTTGGAAGAAATTTAAGCCTGCTTGAATCATGCTATAAAGTTGAATATTGCACTGAACATACAATTGATTTTGGTTGCAGGTACTGCTTGTTAAGAACTCTCAAACAGTGTCAGACACTGAGGGAAGCTCTAATTGCTGCAGGAAAAGAGATTGTCTGGCACGGGCGAGCAAAGGACGAGCCAGCTCATTACTGTAGCATTTGTGAGGTCAGTAAAAATATGTGCTGGACTTGCGTACTGCTATAATGATTTAAATTTTCTCTTGTGTTTTGCTGTTGCTATTTTAATTTTGCATTTAAGTTGCAGCATGTAGTATATGCTATAAGCACATATATGTGTTGTAATACTATTAAAAGATCTTACCAAGCTATTTTCCTAGACATAGGCTGTATTTGCTGCAGTCTTTTTCACACTACTTCTACCGCATTGTTACACACTAGGTCGATTTTCAATTCTCAGTTTTTATAAAAAGTTGTTATCCCTTCCTGTGTATAATTTGATCTGCTGAGCTTCGTTTTAAAGATGTATCTGTCTTCATTTCAGAAGCCAACAACAGCCCCAAAAGAGAGAGAATTTAAGTACATTTTCTTCACAGGACATACTTTTTTGTTGAAATTCTTTATTCTGCCTTCTGTTAATAGTTCCTTTAAAGTATTGGATAATACTTGTCATGAAGCTTAAAAAAAAAATTCCCACCCCCTGAAAATCAGTTGCCACTTACCTTCTGGCTGAGCCTCTTGGGCAAGATGAGCATGTGACTGAGTAGTAAGGAAATAAATCATGAACTTCTTTTGGAGGCAAATTTTAAAAAGGAAAATTAGGTATAATTCTTACAAATCCTCACCTTACTGAGTAACCCCTGTTTAGACTACAACTCTTGCTTTGTGAATATTGACCAAAAACTTTCCCATAGCGCTGTTCATGCAGACATCCTAAGTGTAACATTAGTGATTTTACAGTATTTCACTTCTCTGCAAGAGCCTTAGGAGGATAGATTTTCCCTGAACAAATCTAATTTTTCTCTTTGCATGCACAGGGTAAGGTTGTAAATCTTGAATAAAATACAATTTTCATGGCTTAACTTTTAAAAATGAAATTGTAACAGTTTGCCTTTCTGTTTCCTATCTAATAGGTGGAAGTCTTTGATCTGCTTTTTGTCACTAGTGAGAGCAATTCTCGGAAGACCTATGTTGTACATTGCCAAGACTGTGCACGAAAGATAAGCACGAACCTGGAAAATTTTGTGGTGCTAGAACAGTACAAAATGGAGGACTTGATGCAAGTCTATGATCAATTTACATTAGTAAGTCAAATTAATAAGTGGGTGCATAAATACATTATTTGTAAAGCAGTTGTAGACTGTCTTGGTACTCCATTGTATGAGTACCGTGGACTTTCTGATTCAAATGGAGGTACGGGTTGTGTGTGATATTTACAGAACAAAAAGCTGAAGATTCAGAATTACGTGAAATAGTACAGTAACTTACTGCAGAACGTAACCGCTGAGTTTTCAGGAAAAGTATGATGTTACAATTCATAAAGTTGTGGCTTTAAAAATCCAATAGAGATCACCTGAAGACCATAACTGGATCAGATGGAGATGGGAAGAATCAGGACAGTGAAGCTTGGAGAAACTAGCACCAGGTTCAAGAGCATCTCTAATACATTGGTTGTGGTATGAAGTCAGTATAGCAGCAGAGCATCCTACGCACTCAGACCCCCTCCTTCCCCTTCCCCACCCATCCCCTCCCAAATCAGCACTGTCCTTCTGCTTAGCAAGTGGATGCTCTTAAACAGTTCTGTCTTTTGGCTTGGGGCCTCCTTTGCATTTCAATTTAAAGCAAAAAGCCTCTTTGCCATTATAGCTTTGTGCTATATATGGCAGCCTCCTGCTTTAAACTGTGTCAGCACAATTTTCCTAACATTTCACCCAGGTTTCATTGTTTCAGGCAAAGATGGCTTGTTTGTAATCACAATGAAAGCGATGCTGGATTTATTTGTAAGCCTTGCCTTTCTGTCAAAGGAGGCAAACATTGGGCTAAGTGTTATGGGTATTCCGTGTTGAATTAAGTACAGCAGCCCAGAAATGGCTGTGTGTTTTGATTCATTTCCAGGTGCTGCAGAAAATGTATGTTTAGACAATTACTTGATGTAATGCTAGCATGATAAGTTGTGACCTTTTGAGCTAAGGCCTCAAGGTTCAGCAGTAGAGGCTGAATTTAATTCTCTTCTTTGGTTCTACAGAGCCTGAGGTGGTTGAACTTCAATTTGTACTTCTAGGAGCCTGTTGTCATTATAGTTTGTGAAATACTGGAATTTCAAAGTGATGATCTGTTCTAGAAAAGCGTATAAATAAACAGCTGTTCTCAGATACGTCATCCATTTGAGTGGAAATGGGCAAGAACATTTCTGTATGGAAAAGAGAGAGGAGGGAGGGGTATTTTGTTGTCTGTGTTCATAACATTATATAGGTATCAGTGATGATACTGTCCCTAGAACAAGGATTCTCAACCTGTGAGCGGCTCCCTCCACCACCAAAGCCTATACCTGCAGCCCTAGAGGGCACTAATAATTGTTCTCTTGTGATGAAATTGGTGTGCACATACGTTTGTTTTAAAGGGGATACAGTGTCGATTGAGAAGAGTCATAGCCTAAAAGTGACATCCCTGAGATCTAGGAGAATAGATGAGGTTTGTTGCAAGCCACAGGACAAAGATAACCTCAGATGACAAAGGTGCAGTAGGCTTAACAGAGGGGCTCGTCATCTGGGGTGAAGTACTGGGAGAAAACTGGGGATCAGCTAGTGTTAGTGTTTTGTAGGTGGGTACTATGGAATGATTCAGAGTGTCTTTAAAGACTGAGCAGCTTCTTGAAGGGATTCTGCATCAGGACAGGACTGATGAGCAGGAAGAGAGGAAAAAGAAATGCCTCAGAGATTTAGTATTTTGATCATAATGCCACAAAGTGCAATATTGGGAAAATTAATATCTTCTAGACCTTGCCTCCTGAAAGCAGACAGGAACAAGGCACCTAGCTTACTTTACTCTTGAGGCACTCTGGTGTTCTGTTCCAGGATTAAAAAAATGAAACAACTTTGTCCCCATGTCAGAGAATCAGCGACCATTTCCACAGATATCCTAACTTCAGGATTATATATTACTGTTTAAGTAGAGGGGAAAAAAAATGAAGCCCACAAGGCATTTGGAGAGCCACAAATGGGCAGTCCCCCCCCCACTGGTACACAGGTTGAGAATCCCTGTTTTAGAGTACGTAAAGATAGCTCTATACTGAGCTGCCACGATAGGACTTGTTTTGGCGGCTGGTATCGTATTAACACAGACATCCCCACAGCATACTCAGTCTGCAGTACAGGCAAAATCCTAATGCAGAGTAGTCATAAAATACAAGTTGTATTTGAGTAAGTTGGACAAAAATGCCAGTGTCCACTTGAAAAAGTCCTAAAGTGTGAAAACAGTAGTGCGCGTGACTTTAAACTCTCATTGTTACCGTTTGTGCAGGTCTTGGTTAAGCAATTGAGGTTTACACCCTTGTAGAAAAGGTAATTTAATGTTTTCTTTTTCAGGCTCCTCCATTGCCATCCTCCTCATCTTGACATTTTTTCATGGACATTAAATGAAAACTTTTCTGATATTCAGGAAGTGACCCAGTTCTGCACCACTGATTTTTGTAGCTATCCCGTAAGGCTGCTGGCTGAAAGCTGTGTCTATGCAACCTTCCAAGTGCGGAGTGTCAACCAACTGGACAGGAGAGAGCACTGCCTCCTACTCCAGAACTCAAAACAAATAAAGCTCATCCAGCTGTACTTCAAAAAAATAATTCCATGTTTTGTATATATCTGACAAAACTGGCAACATTATACAGACTACTGACTTGAAGACCACCTCTTTTGTATTTCTCTGTTTCTGGGCTGATGAGTTGGTTTCATCCATTTTTCCCCTTCAGAATTTCCCTTGGAAAACGTACTAGCTTAGCTGGTCATTTCTTTGTAAGGTAGTTAGAAATTTTAAGTCTTTCTTTGGGCAACTTTTTTTTTTTTTTTTTTAAATGTGAAGAGTTAGGTGATATAAATTTTTTACTGCTTTTATGTTTTTCTGTCTTGTTTTGAAACCATGACGGTTACACTTTTGGTTCCTAAATAAAATTTAAAACAATTAACAGCCAAGTCACAAAGATAAATGGGTTGCACATAGACTAAGGAATAAACTTCAGATTTGTGATTTTTGTTTCTAATCTTGATGTAAATTTACACTATTTATAAATACATATTTATTGCTTGAAAATATTTGTGAATGGAATGCTGTTATTTTTTCCAGATTACCTGCCATTGAAATTTTAAGGAGTTCTGTAATTTCAAACACTACTCCTATTACATTTTCTATATGTAAATAAAACTGCTTAGCATTGTACAGAAACTTTTATTAAAATTGTTTAATGTTTAAAGTTTTTCTATTGTTTGAGTTTTAAAAAGATTTTATGTACAGTGCCCAGTTTTTGTTCTTTTTTGAATCTGATTATATATATTTTATATATACTCTTGTGCTTGTGTATATATATAATATATATAGAAACTCAAATATAAATATGTGTATAAAGATTTAGAGACTAAATTTTTCTCGTTTTAAGTTTTACATCTATGGTAGATTTGAGGTGTCTACTGTAAAGTATTGCTTACAAAAGTATGATTATTTTTAAAGAAATATATGGTATGTATCCTCAAGACATAAAATGACCTTCAGACTGGTTTATTGTTAAATTGCACTTTTTGCAATAACAGACCAATAAATAGTTGCTGCCAAAATGTAGTAGTAGAAAATAAGTAACGGCTAAACTTTAAAGCTCTTCAAGAAAATACCGGCTTTGACAGGAGGTTTGGCACTAGTTTTAGAGGAGGAATGAAAAAGGTGAATCTGAGTTTAAATGGGGATGTTCTCTAGAATTCAACCAAATTGCAACTTATATATTACAATATGTTCTATTCACAATTTGAAAAGTTAAGACTGAATCATCTTGGCGTCATTGTTGACCCCAAAAAGGGACGTTGTTTTGTGGTATTCTGTTGTATTTTCACATATTTTGTAATAGAATTCACTGGTAAATTTTTGAAGCACTAGGTTTATTTAGAACAAGTTTATAATATATCATTGTAACAGTTTGCAGTTTTAATGATGGTATTTATTTTAAGTTGCTCCTTTCTCATTAGCTTCTTGAAAATGCATTAAATCTAAATTTCAAAATGGATAGCTTTCTTATCGATCAGAGTTGACTGATGCAGAAGGTTCTGCATCAAGCAGTTTCTCATAATTTCTCATTAGTGGGGTATGTTAGTGATTGCATTGTTCAATTTTTTGTAATCAATGTGAAGTGTTAAAGGCACAGAGCATGCTGATAGTTTCTTTTGAACAAAAAGAATCGCCTCTTACATTTGTAGCTTCAAACGAAGGGTGTTTTGATGAAGAATCGGTACAGCTTGCCTAATGCTGTTACGACAGTTTAACCATAGTTAAAAATTACTTTCTTGCTGGTTCTTACAACCGTTGGACAAAAGAGTATAGAGATTAAAGTATAACAAATGCTCTTGCCAGCAAAATTACCAACTAGCAGTTAGGAAGCCAGTATTTGCAGTTCTGTAAAGATGTCTCAGCTCTTGATAACAAACTTTACAAATCATAATTTTTTACTTATGTGTTTTATCCAGTCATAAATATTGTAATCTTGACAAACCATGCTGCAACTGAAAAGCTACTCCTTTACAGTAGTCTTAAACCCAAATAAAAGCAAGATAACTTACCTCAACTAATGGTAAACAAAAAGTCCTTGTTTCTCAGTGCTGTAAAAGAATATTGCTAACTAGGGACAGAGCTGCCATGCGCTGATCAAAAGGGCTTTGTGCCTCTGGAAAAGAGGATGTGCCATTGCCAAGGAAGAAAACTCATATTTCACTGGTGAGCAAGTAGACCAAATCAGCAGAGCATCAGGCAGTATTGCCCGCTCTGCTGGAAGGTTTTGTCATGGGTTTGAATTGCTGCAGGGTTTAATATTTTGCAGTTTTCGTAGTGCTTAATTACACTATGCTCCTGACCGATGGACAGTTTTGGTCTATGAGCTGCTATGATTTAGAATGCTTTTGTTTCATTTTATTAAAAAAGCACAAGTTAATATTTTACCAGTTGTAGTCATTACGTAGCACTTCTGCTTCTTAAGTTGCAGAGCGCATGGTGCAGGTGGAACCTTTGTAATCTCTGGATATTTCCGGGCGTTAGCAGCTGGGTGGGGGCAGGCGGGAGGACTAAGCTGAAGGGGGGGACTGGCTGGCTTTCCAGGGAACCGCAGGCTTGGGGCCCTTGAGCTCCGCAGCTGAGCCATGCTGCAAGTGATTCTGATTTGCTTGTGGCTGCCAGTTATTGTAGCAGGCAAATTAAAAGATCGAAGTGTGAAAGGATGAAAATGGCCAAAGACATGGTATTTATTGCAAGAATCTTTGAAAGGTACAGACTAATGGAAAAAAGGCATTATTAGGGGATGGATAATACCAGACATACAAACGGGTGTGTAAAAAAAGGTAGTAAAAAGTTGAATTCAAGATAAAAGGGAGTTAGAAATAAATAGCAACGTTTGCTACTGATCTGTGGATCTGAGAACTGTCCTGGAGGAACTTGACAGCAAAGGGATCCCATAAATGGGGAGAAGCAATAGTTGCGTGTTTCTGAGCTTAAGTTTTTGTGTAAACGTTCAACAGAGCATTTGATTTTTAAGCTTTCCTTCAGGTGCGTAACTTGGGAGCGGTATCTCTTTGCTTTTTTGGAGAAGTGAAGTCCTGCCAGTGGTTCTGTTGTAGAAGTAGTGATGTTGGTAGCTATAGCAGTAAGAAGTGTTCAGAGAAGGATCACCAGAGAGTGAGGAGTACCCAATGACAGAAAGTTCCCAAAACTTGCTAAATTTATGTGGCAGAGAACGTGTTGAACCCAAAGACAAAGTAGTCTGCATCTGCGCCCTTCTCGTTGGCAGCAGAATTCTCGAAGTAGTAGTGAAATGATGTTGCTTTGCTTAAAGGAGTACAGCTTGGCTCAGTTCAGCGTAGTAGGCAGATTCTTGGAACAAAGGTGGGCACGGACTGGGGGCTCCGCAGCTGGTGATACCCTGGCCACAAATAGGTTTGTTGATGAGGAGACAGAAGATGCAAGGGTTCGACTGATATGATGGGGAAGAGGGCGTGCATCCTTGGTGGCTGCCCTGATCCTGGGAAGGGGCTCCAGTTAAAATGTTGCCTGGCACAGAGGGCTGGGGAGAGCGCTCTGAAGCTCGAGCTTCCCTAGGTCAGAGCCATTTTGTCTGGATCCATAGCAGAGAGTCGGGGCCCGCCAGCTCGGTGGCTGAGGTGGGGCCGAGGGATGCGGGTGGCTGGGAAGCTTCGTCTTCCAACAGAGGAGGGTGGCAGGGAAGCTTCCTCCTCGGCGGTTGCTCCATTCGGTGGTTGGGGGGCGGAGGGGGAGATTTCCTTGTTGGTGCCGGGATGGAGAGCTGAAGAACGGGGCAGGTGGGGAGGGAGAGTGGCCTCCGCGCTGCACCGGGGCCAAGCCCGCGCTGGAGGAGGTGAGTGGGGTGGGGTGGGGTGGGTTGGAGCGCAGCCGGGTGTCTAGGCTGGGAGCGTGAGGACAACTCCTGAGCCCCGCGGGAGCTGTCACCGTGGGTCTGGGGAGAGCCCACGGGCTGGAGGAAGGTGAGCGGGTGCCATGTGCCTTGTTCCAGGGGGGCGACATTGGCCGGGGCCAGTTACGAGGTGCCTGCCCATTAAAAGCTTCAGAAAACTGGGTATGGGGTGAGGTGCGTGTGTCCCTCCTTCCTCTGGGAAGCTGTGAAAACAGACCGGAGGGATGGAAGAAGGGAAAAGGACAAGAGCGGGGAGGTCTCAGCTCCCATCTTCACCCCTTGAGCAGTCATATTGGCCTTGTACGGGTCACTACCGGCCCCCTGTAGCCATGGGCCTTGCTACAGCCCTAAAATGGGGTTGCTGCGTGGGGAGTGGCAGGCGCTGGGTGCACGGGTGGAGGGTGGGATGGAAATGGGTTTATGGGGAGAGCCCAGCACCCCCCTGCTGTTCTGCCCCACAGCACCCGACGGGCCGCAGGTCCCCCCACCCTGGAGGGCG
>Ga0181612_111848_pt1 | contig 16095 bp, 9 predicted proteins | sample HoacroProtozoa21_FD_119630 | JGI IMG/M metagenome (GOLD analysis project Ga0181612, IMG submission 119630) | Hoatzin crop microbial communities from Cojedes, Venezuel. Combined Assembly of Gp0051906, Gp0051904, Gp0051908
GTATGCACGTTCGGCGGAATTATCCCCCGTGCATCCGACGTCGCAATAAAGAATGCCTGCCTTTTAACACTACATTGGTGTTATTTGGAGGTTGGTGTTGGTGTTGGTTGGAGGTTTTATTCCCGGATTTTCGGTGACACACGGATGGTTCAGCATTTGAAAGCGGGTCTCCCAGTGCTCATAAAAATTCTGTCATCAGCCTCTTTCCTGACAGGCATTTTTAACATAATTAATAGTAGAAAAGAATTTCACAGTCATCTCAGATCTAGATGTGTTAAAAATCGGGATCACTGTAAAAAGGTACGATGGCAAAAACCAGTTCAAGATCACTTTCGTGGGCTGTTTGAGTCCTAGGAAAGAAAAGGGAACAAAGTAACATCCTCATTTGACCAACACTTCCTTTCCATTTCTGATCCCCGGTCACTCTATCATTTCAGGGAGCTATCAGTGTGGCATCTCTTGGGTCTTAAAGGCTGAACCATGCTGTGCTGAGGATCATGGTGTTTTGGGGTAATCTCCATATGACACTTAGGCTTAACCCTCAGGCAGGTGCTTAAGCTTTCCTGCTGTTAGTGGGTCTTCCCTCCTTTCTTCCCACTCCTTGCCCCACTGTTGCAGGCCAGTAACCCTGCAGTGAGACCTTGGACCTCAAGACTAGGTGGCCACAGGCATGTTTTGGGACAAGAATGACCCCATTTTCCCCAGACTGCCACAGCAGCCCTACGAGGAACAGAAAGGGCTCTGCAAGTGTTTGATGTGTGCCTTTACACAGACTGGTGTTCCCAGCCATGCTGCTGCTCTTCTCTGGAAAATCTTTCAGGGCATTCTCAAGAAAGGAGGATTTATTATTCTGATCTTACTTGATGTGTAACAATGCACAAAAGCCATGTTATGTGGCCAACGAACCTACTGGGCTCACCCAAGCAGTAGCCTGGGATATACCCTAGTGTGCTGAGACGGCGGGAACTTTCCCTCCTCACATCTCCAGTCTAAATGCTGACAGCAATGTATCTATGATACACACAAAATCTGAAGATAAAATAAGGGATGTACTTCACAGAACATATTGTTTAAAGGTGGGACGCCTCAGCACAAGAATTTTACATGCCAAAATATTATGTGGTTCAGAAATGATCAGACGTGTTCAAGGAATAAAAGTCTATCTAGGGCTGTCATGCACAGCAATACTGCATGTAGTACTGGAAATCCGTGGGCATCAGATGGCTGGAGGCTAGGAAAGCATCTTGGAGAAACTTTGCTACATTTGCTCTGTTCTGCAGGTATTTGCTGTTAGCCACTGTCAGAGAAGGATTCCCAGCTGAAAAACCTGTAATCTGATGCAGCCATTCTCATATATTCTAGCTGATAGTCGTATTTACCGGTTATTCAACTTGCAAGTTAGAGCAATTCTAGTACACTTAAGGCTTGTTTAGAAGTCTTCATTCTTTGGGTTGTCTTAAAGAGTTGGGTAAAACCGTTTGTAAATGCTTAAGGTTCTCTCTGCTCATTGAACTTAGAAAAGGGCTGGAGGTGGGCCCTTTTCTTTTTCTTTTCTTTGACTGTGAAAGACCCTAAAATGTGAAACTTCCTAGATGGTAGATGATACACAAATAATATCTTTGATTTTCTGTTCTAACAAATTTAACACTTTTTGCTGTAACAGAAATTAGGAATGTTCAGTAGTAACAGTGAGGATTTCAGTTTATAAAGGGGAGACCTCTGGATAAACTGAGAAGTCTAGCACAGAAGTAAAATTTTTGCACCTAAGTGTACACCAACTATATGCAGGTGCACAGCGTGTTAAAGGATACCAGCTATTGCTAAAGTGTTTATACTGAAGCCCAAGGTACACAGTCCTTGAATGTTCATTTGTTAATACTTTGAACAAGTTAGACTTCAAGCTAAAGCTTTGCAGTGGGTCTTCGCTCATTTTCTCTATTTTTGTCCTACGCTGCAGCTCAGTGTAGCTAGACCCCCTGCGAGACCAACTCTGTCTCTCACAGTATAGACATAGCCCGAGTGCCTCGCTGGGTAAAAGAGCATTAAAAGGATCCTAGATCCCAGGACAGTGAGGTTACGGAGGCTAATTAACAGTTTAGGAATGTCTTCACACTCAGTGGGTTTTGGTTTATTGGTTTCTCAGCTCATGAGAAGATGTTTCTCATTTGTTCCATGCTGAGGGAAGATTGCTCCTGAGGCAAAGATAACTTATTTCTGGAAGCCTGAAATCATTATGTTCCAAAAGCTGTATGTACAGGCTGCTCCCCAGTGCCGAGTAACATGCTATCATGGGAAGGATGTCCTCTTCGCCTCTAGTCCCAGCAGGCAGAGGTTCCGGGCCCTGTGAAAGTGTAGGAAAAACAATAATATTTGGGTACAGTAGCCCAGTAGCAGGCCTGGGATTCACAAGTCAGCATTTTCTTGCTTCCTTTTGTTCCCCCAGATTATTCTGTGTTTTGGGCTTCTTCCTCCCCTGTGCTAGAGAAGGAAGATGCTCTGATGATTTATGTGGTGCGGTGTCAGAGCAATAGAAGTTCTGAGAACGCAAATTACCCTCACTCTGTGAGTTATGCTGTGGGGTTGCGCACACAGCAGAGTGATGGGACTTGCCACCCTTTGTTTTTCTCTTGAGTAGGCAAGGAGCACAGCCAGCCATGTTTATGAGTAGCAGCCCCTATTAAAGGACCATGAACAGAATTGGGCTGTGAACTTGAGGAGGGCACATCAGTGCAAGCACACTTAGGACGGGGATGATTACATCAGACCAGAAGTGGCATGTATGACTGCTGTGTACAATGGTGCAAAACATGTACTTTACCATGCCACCTGCTTCTGCAAGGCTTTCAAGAGAAAACACAATCACAAAAAGCGGAGCTGGCTGCCCTCTGACATAGAAAAGTGAGCGCGTGTCACTGCCTGTTTAGCACTGTGTGTGTTCAACTACTCAGCAGGCTCAGTCCCCATTTCACTCCTGGGCTCAAGCCCTCTCATTGATGGTGTTGCACACATGTGATGTAGATCCCGGGCTTCCCTCTGAAAAGGTAGCTGTTGTGAGCACAGTTCGGTCCAAGCTGGCTGACTGTCTGGACTGGGTTGTACTGCACTGCGTACACATGAGAGTCCTTCAGTTTTATGCCAACAGGACTTGCATGATCAATCAATGTACATGCCTAGCAGCATGGCATTGTCATGGTGATCTACAAAAAGGGCCTTCTCACTAAAGAAAAGGAATGACCGCCCCAGAACAAGTACAGTTAAAAAACCGAAGCAATTACTTGTTAAGTCCTGGGGATACATCACAATATACAGTGTGGATGAAACAATTCCACACGAAGAAGTACTTAGTCTACACCAGTTAGAGACTGATTTTGGGTTCAAGTCCTAGCCTCATTTGTAAAGGCAGTATGAACAGGTCCAGTTTAAGGCAGAAGAAAGGGAAGCAATCAAAGCAGCTTCTTCCCTAGACCAGCAAGTTTCTAACACACCTCTACTTTGTTAATCCATTTCTGCTCCTTGAGAAGAGTGTAATCCTCTGGCATGTATCTGTTGTGACTTCTTTCAGAGCAATGAAGCATAGCAGAAAAGTGCTGGGCTCAGCACTGAGAGAACTAAGCACCCTGTGGTACACACACAAATTCTTCAAGGGAGCCATATAGCAGAAACAGATGAGACAGAAGCTGGGAATCAGGAGGTGGAAGAATTGACTTTTTAGGCACGATATGAATGCAATTTAATATGACCCACACCTACTCCCTGATCACTCACTTTATCCAGTTGAAGGGTTCATGGAGTCAGATTAGTTCCTGTGATGACTTCTGTTGTTACAATTGAATCTATCACATACCTAGGCCCCTTGGCAGCACTAACAGGAGGCAGTCCTGACATACAACTGCCTACAAGCAAGAAATGTGGGTAATTTCTCTTCGGTCTATCATATTTTTCTTGTCTGGTGACAACTTGTTTTGATGCCTTTCCCTCACAAAGCACAGAAGATAAATCAGAAATCCCTGCCTATAGTGAATCTTTGCTGATTCAGAAAACCTCAAAAGAACAAAAAGCTGGGTTTTATTATTGCTCTTCTTTCTGGTTCCAGCTCATACAGGCCTTCTGTACCACCTGCCCTATCCAGCGGAGTGGGAGGACATCAGACTGCTCATACCTTCAGTTATGAACAGGAACATGCTTTGTTTCTTTGAGGATTTTGGAAGCAGTTCACACCAGAGGGCCAAATGGTGGACTGGAGAATTCTGCAAAATGCAGACAAGGTATGCAGTGCCAACACACTTAGCTATCCACTTTTCTCCCACTTCTTTATTATAATTTCCAGCTTGTTCCTGATGAGGATGTTGACTCAGAACAAAGTTCTTCTTTAGTCATGGCCGTCCCTTTTCCCAGTAGTAAGCTAGTCAAAGGTTGCACTGCTGGGTTTGCATCTGCACGCTGTCATGGCTTGTTCCCTATAAAGACATCTGTGGAGTGTAGGAAGGCTGGCACTGCATCAAAGCAACACGAACAGAAGTGATGATTTATTACTTTTCCATATAAGGGTAATCAGAGAAGTTGGCAGATTGATGCTGGTCTTCAGGAAAGGCACAGAACTGGAGAGAGGAGTGGGAAGGAGCTGCCCTATTACCCAGTCATGCCCCTGAGGTCCTGTGACAGAACTGCACTCATCCACAGTGACCAGCTTGGCCCAAAACAGAGACCCCATGATATCCACAAAGACTGCTTTCCACACTCCTCAGAATGCAGAATTTGTCCCTCCCACGGAGAAGTCCTCTTCCCTCTATTTGCCACCCACGGCACCTTGAAACCTACTTGGGCCTGAAAATGACACTACTGATTTAAGCAACATTACTTACCACAGGTGGTCTTATGGGACTAGTGGAGGATCCTCAGGGAAAATGACCCTCAGCCTTTACATCTAACAAAGTAGCTTTGTAGAGGGGTGGTGTGGGTTACAACTGTTTGCAGTACAGTTGCTGTCCTCTGCACTTCTCCCCAGTCCTCCCCCTGACCCTCCAGTCAATCTCTCACGTTAAACCCTTAGGACAAAGCCTTCTGTTATCTGATGCCAATACACAAACAGAAGAATTTAAGCCTCACCTATCAATTTGGCAACCTGATGTAGCACACACAGCAGCAGAACTGAAGATCTAAATCCATCTTTCTGAGGGATACTTACCACTGTGTCCTGCATGTTGCTTAGGGATGGAAGTGCCAGACAAGGCTAAGAAAGAACCTCTGGCAGAACTGGAAGTCATTGTCTCCCGCAGATAACTACTGCTGGTTTTGAGGGAGTGGGATTCTGCCAAGGTTTCATTCTGGCAAAAGAGGTTGTAGCTCTTCCCTCATCTTGGCCAGCCTGCAGCATTTACAGAGAAATGAATGCAGAGATTTAAAACACAGTAAGAGTTCCCTCTAGAGGAGTGAAGCAATATTGTAACGCATCTTCCCATGCTCTGCTAGAGTCGGGGATCCATTTTCTTTACAGATACAGGCTGACAGTGGGATAAAACCACTTATGAGTTCCACTGCCCATGCATAAGCAGTGAAGAGAAAATCGTGTCAGCTATGCAGCAAAAAGCCAGAAGGGCCTTCCAAGGACTATCCGTGGCAGAAGAGAAAAAAAAGGAGCTTCTAGCTTGATCTATACACAGTTCAACACAATTCCACCACTAGAAAGGAAGAAATCACTATTATTGCAAAGACTGTGAGAATACCTTGTGGTGATCATGACCCCATTGTGCTAGATGTTGTGTATCCCTCCCCTGCAGGGCTCAGCAGCTAAACAGGAGAGAGAAAATGAAATCAAGGCACAGTGAAGGGATTATGCTGTGGTCGAGGTCACACAGAATCGCACTTGCACAAATAGAACTTATTTGTATGGAGTCATTGTGTCCCCAAGTCTTTCTACTCACTATTTTTTCATTAATATTTCTCTAGAGGAAGTCAGTTTTAGAAATACGTTTGTTCTGTATTCTCTGATCTTTTCTTTTTTAATAAGTATGCAGCATTATGGAAAGGCTGCACAACTGTAGAAATAAGATTTAACTTTGTTTTCTCCTTTTACTCAGGACTTTGATCATAGTAGGAACACTGTGAAGACAGATAGCCTAATGTACCAGCCGTGAAGAACTGATGTTTTTTGTTTTAGCAATAAGTATCCAGAAATCTCAATGAGAAAAGCCAAGGGATTAAGTTGTCTAATTTCCAACCCAAACACATATAAAGGCAGAAGGAACCAGCTCACATGCACTCCAAAAGAAGACAGCAAATGCCTAGCTGGGAAGAGGAGAGATATTCTCAGAAGGATTTTGTATTACAACAGACTGATTTACACAGAACTCTTCAGGCTGGGCCCTTCAAAGGAGAGCAGGGGAGAGAGGCATACAGTTCCCACTTACAGTCGTCAGAAACATCTGCCTGCAATAAAAGCATGTTATGCTTTGGCCTTCTCCGTAGATGGGTTTAAGCACAATGCCACAGTGCATTCACCTGATGTTCTTCATCCCAAGGGAATGAGATTCCCTTAAAAATACATGTGGGGAATTGTTGATGTCGTTTTACATGTGAGGACAGTGAAACAAACAAAGCAAATGCCTGTACCAGTAAGGGCAAAAAGTTCTCTCTGTCCCAGCTAAATCCCACGGAAAAGCAGCACAGAGACACCCACAGTAGAGACGTGGGCAAACTCTGGCTCAGACGCAACCTAAGTACATAAGCCTACTCAGGGTAAAGGTCCAAAGTCAAAGAAATTAACTGCAGCAGGATAAAGATCATATTATGTTTATTTGTAACACATGCCCAGAAAGTGATGAAGAAATGAAAAATAGGAGACTTTACAAGAAAATTGATAACATTTTTGGGTGTATTTTATAATATTGAGTTATGGTATATCTGTCAGATATGCATATACAAACCCACACAGAGAGATGTATATGTGGAATTATTAATGGAGGAAAGTGGCCGAGGAAGTTGAAGACAGCTAGTGAACAGAAGATGCAGAAGCTCGCAGGGTCCAAATGACCTTTCCAAGTATTTGTGAAAGAACATTTAGATACTGTTTCAAGGCAAGTAAAACAGCAATAAATACGAAAGCCACAACAGTCTGTCTGCATGCTAACTGCTTTGCTAAACATAAGGCCTCAAAAGGACAGTGTAGACTTGTCTCTTATTTGTTGTGGCTTGGAGAGTGAAGTTGTGATAAATAATCTGCAGGTTAAGACAAGATATTAGAGTAGTGCCAGATCCTGCCCTATCTATACCGGTTATGTGACACAGTTTCATGAAACAATTCAACACAGTGAAGTGGAATATGAGGCTAGTCATAAAATGAGTGTTCAGAAAGCAGCCTAAGGACCAGCCCAGTGTTTCAGGAGACTTAGCATCAGTTTCCCAGACTGTGTCTATAACCCTGGACAAATAATTTGAATAGTCTGTGCCTACATACACAGCTATGATAAAAGATTTTTTAATACTCATCCCACCAGATTGCTTTATGTGCCTCTCAGATGAAGTTAAGTCCATGTAAATTCAAAAGACCGAAAAAACTCCCAGAAATTATACATTTTATGAAAAGTGCATTATAAATTACAATGCTGAGCAGGGTCCTACAGTTGATGTAGTTCCATGCAGCAGCACAATTTTATTTATATTAGCCATGAAGCAGGATTGTCATGGTTTTTATCTGCTGCTCCATACAATACTGTTACTCCTGTAAAAGTGGTTTGGAACCTGGTGTCGTAATTTGTCAGGACAGACGAAGTGCCCATGTTAATTACTGCACCACAATTCGATCCATGAGAAGGAGTTTGGGTGTTTACTACCTCTCTGTGAAACATCAACTAATAATGCAAAGAACAGTACAAAGTCAGATAAAAGCAGTTACCTGCACTTCACCTTTCCATGTAGACAGCAGCGTATCTCTCACAGTCAGGAGGAGCAGAGTGCTGAACACAGTGGCTCTGGCCTTAAGAGCTTGGTCCCAGGCGTTCCTGGAGGTCCTCCATGGCCAGGTATCCTCCAAGGCAGAGTCATGCAACCCTCCATCTCTGGTGGAAGTGGGATGAGACTGATGAGGAGGAGAGCATCTTCCAGGCTGTTGATTCTTTCCTGACTCATGGACCCATGGACCTCTCCGGGCTGTTGCTCAATGATGGGTGTAGTGAGCCATGCAGCAAATATTCTTGTACGAGTTTAGTTGTGTAATTTTTGCCAGTAGTGCCTTTTTTGTAACACCTGCTGAAATGTGCTTTTGTCTGAGCAGTCTTACATCCGCAGCAACTGCATAGCAGCCTGCTGAAGGTCAAACTATGGGCCCCTGATATTGCAGCTCCAGTAATACCAGGTCTATAGGCTGGGACACTAAACAACCGCTTGCTCTACACCTTTGTAACGCTAACTCGTGTAATGAAACAGAGTGGGAAGTTATTTGCATCATAAATAATGCCCTCTACAACAATCTCCAGGTCTTTTCATGCAGGACTATAATAATAACGGTTATGACTGGAAGTGCCCCTAATATGGGGTAAGCAAGGAGGTGGAACAAGGCATTAGTGTTTGGGCTCAAACTAGAAAATATGTCTTGCCAATGTGCTTCAGGAGCAGCAGCTACATTTCGAGCAGTCTTAAGCATAATCCCATGCCGATGTAACGTTTTGATTTCCACCTGTCTGGAAATTTAGGCTTCCTAATAAATTTACAGTTTTTGTCTCTAATTCTGCTTGATTTTGGGTGGTACTTTTTAGGTATCTTCCTTTCTCTTAGCTGGGTACTGTCCGTTCCATAATATCTTTAGAAAAGTTTTTAACAACTACCAGTGTGATTACTGGGGTATGATATGTGTGACTACCAATTACAGCCTCACTAGCAATGGTTTTAATTTTTTGCATAGGTAGGAATGAACGTGTTCCATCTTCCCACTCTACTGGTGGGCCTGCAGACTTTACACAAATACTCCTGTTTTAGTGAGTGATTACAGATCATTTTTCTCTAAAAGATATAAGAATACAGGTATCAAGTTCTGCCACTGGTGCTAGAATCAATTGCAAGTTTTCCATAAATCTATCTATTGGTTATTAGTTAAATATGAGTATCTTGTAACAGTTATTTATGTTCTCTTTTTCAATGTTACTTTTATTTTGGTTTGATCGTAATATCTCACTATTCACTATAACTTTTCAAGCTTTCATGTGCACTTTTAAACCCACAATTTTTTCAACTTTTGACTGCTGAAGTACAGGTAGCACTTAGCTGGCTTTCTCTTTGTTTCAAACTTTTTATCTTCTCGATACATCTTTCTGGATCCTTTCTGTTATTGACACATTTGTTTAAAAGAACATTCCTTAAACTAGCTTTTATCACTATGTCTAATTGCTTCTTTTCAAGTTGCTCTTCAAGGGATCACTCAGTAGAACAAAATAAAAAAACTATTAAGGCTACAAAGTTATTCCAGTTGGGCTTGAATTGTGACTGGTGGAACTGTTTTTGTTACAATTACTCAAGGTTGCAGCCATTTACTTAAGCTGGAACTGCTTGTTTACGTTTTGTTCTTCTCTATAATCAGAGTTTTTCTTACTTATTAGGACGTTTTGTAGTCCTTTCTGATTTAATATAAAATAGTTGATAATTAAAGATGTTGCTTTAGTTTCCTTGAGACCAGGGGATAAGAGCAAATTTTGCACACTGACTTAAGCCCATGTTTTCGTTGTCCATAACTTCATTGTTTTGTTTCTGAAATGAGAGCTACAGCTAGGCTCAATTCTTTCATGTGTCCTATGTCTGCACATTTTTCTTTTTTTAAACTTATCACTGTACTTTTAGTAGTAGTATAGGCTACTGGACAAGTTTCCAGTTAGCCTGTAGTCATTTTTACTATGGTTAGGACATAGTGACGTCCCCTAACAGTCCTGCACAGAAGTCCCGTGCATTCTGCTTGCTCTGTATCTCCAAATCGTGAGTTCAAATACCATCTTTTATGCTTCAGTATCTTTCATTGATTAACGTTCTTTTTCATTAATGCACAGATTTCACTGTCCTTTGTTTCCTGTGTAACAGCATCTCTACAAGTCCACACCTCCATGTCTGCCCAGAGATAGGTGTTGTCTTCTTCTATATGCACTTAAGTTTCATGAGTCCATTAAGCTACAAACAGTTGCTTTTTCTGCTGTCCCTCCTGGTTTTTGTTGACTGTGGTGATCTGAACATCTTGGATCACTTGAAGATTATTGACATGTTGTTTGGTGACACTTTCCTTGGGAATATGGACATATATGTATCACACTAGCACACTGCATTTTTCCAGTTCTTGTGCTGTGTTTCCTTTAAATGTGATTTACCCACCAGCCAGGCTTTCTTTGTCTTTGCTAATTCCTCTGTTTCCACAGTGTGAGCTATCCCAGTGGCCAGTGCACAAGTGTAATCTGGGCCTCTATGATGCTACATAAATAGCTATTCTTGTGTCTTGAACTTCTCCAAACTGACTCAATTGTCCTTCAGCTTCATCCATCTTTATCACATGCTGCAAGGGACTCTAAAAGGCAGCTTTATGTCTTCTCCCACTGTCAACAATTATAAAGAACTATGTGTGAACAGGGCATCTGACAAACTATCCTGTGTGAACAGCTTGTGGTAATTTGGAGCTGCTGGAGTGCATGGTAACACCTTGGATGCGGCCCCAAAATTTTGGGGCTGTGCAATCCGCTCTTGTACATGGCCCAGATATCCCTATTTCCTTATCTGAACCTGCTGGATAATCAGCACTGTCCATTTACTCTAGATAGCACTTGTCATACTATAAGTGAAGGGCATTTCTTCTTTCAGGATCTAATGGCAGCACAAATGCCAGCAGCAGTTGTAGCTCTAAGCCCACCACTTCAGATCCTGCCCTGATCCCCTCACAGGTGACCAATATTTGCTGTTCTGTTGGGGTGCTGTCTCTTTCCACACATCTGTGGTAGCCTCCACTCCCACTCTGGTTTTACAAGAGATCTACCTCTGGTGTCTCCTTGCGCTTTCCTCCACTGGACCTCTGTTTTTGTGCATGTTATGTCTCAGACATTTGAACTGGCTCTGAGGGGGTCCAGTCAGCTGTATGTCCTGATTCCTTTCTTACTTGGTCAAAAGTTTGTTATTGCTCAGGTCTCCACAGAAATGAGAATTTTTTTTCCTGATGTCTCGGTACACTGGGATCATGAGCCAGGATTTGTATTCGTCAAAATCCCATCATTCCAAGAAAAGCTTGTGTTTCCTATTTATTAGTCAGCCATGCCACTGATTAGATCCGTTCCATGATCTTTCCAGGCACAGAGGTGAGGCTGACAGGTTGGTTGTTCCCAGGGTCCTCCTTTCTACCTTTTTTAAAAATGCTCACAATGCTTCCCTTCTTCCAGCCACCAGGGACTTCACCTGACTGACATGATTTTTCAAATATTGTGGAGAGTGTCTTGGCAGCTATAACAGCCAATTCCTTCAGGACTCTGGGATACATCTCATCAGGTTCCATAGACTTATGTATATTCAGGTTCTTCAGGTGGTCATGAACCTGATCTTCTTTTAAGGTGGAAATATTTTTTTTATTAATTTTTTTCTGAGGCTGCAATATAAAATGGATAACAGAAATATGTTGGATTTTTCTTTGACATAGTAGGACACTTGAAGTGGGCCATGCTTAGAGGTGATCAGGATTTTAACTTAAACTTGATGTTTTCTTACTGAATAGAAGATGGAACTGACTTCTTCTCATCCTTGTTTCAATTATCTCTAGAGTCTGGCCATGGCTTTCTCATCAGTGACTGAGTTCTGAAATACTAGGAACACTGTTGCTTGGTCCAGAAAATGGCTTGGTCATGAGTTTCAATTTGAAGTCAGCCTTTTTATACTTCAAAATCAAAAACCAGCCCTAATAATTTCATGCATAGGGTCTGAGGACATGCATCGCTCCTTACAACATGTGTCCACAGTTATTAGACAACAAATGAGGAGCTGAAGTGAGGCTGGTCTGTTTAAAAAGAAGTTTTCTACTTTAATTCAAAGCATCAAATATTTTCAGGCCTATTAGACATACCAGCAATCACTTTGGTAGACAGTTACCTTAGCCAGTGGTCTACATCCTTATTTCTTTAGTGGGGAGTCTACTAATTGAAATTTACTCTGTGTGTAGAGATTAGATACTTGTTCTGGGAAGTAAAATGTTCTGGATGGCTTGACTGACAGAAACTTGAGCAGTGAATCATGGGTTGAAATCATGGGCTCAGATGATCAAAAGTATCTCAGAACTAACTGATCTTCAGCTAAAATGTTGGAAGCTATGGGGAAACAGGACCTGGTATACACTATGTCAAATCCATGATTCATTCTTGAGTGTATTCTTGAGTACCTTAGCTTGAGCGTACCAGTCAGCAAAGGATGGTCCAAAGCAACTTGCAAGGAACTTTCAGGTCAGGAGGGGAAATTAATGCTTGTGTCAGTTGGAGCCAGAAACTGTTCCCTCATCCTGGAGAAAAAAAGTTTCAATGATAAAAAGCTTTCCAGTTCCGCAGTGGGATGGAAGCAAGGTAGCAGTGGAGCTACTTAAGAAGTAGAGATGGACCTTCAGGGCTCTGCCAGCGACAATGCACTCTGCTCTGATGTGTAGAAGTCCTGAGCTCGAGACCCTTCTTGCCCGATTCATACTAGAGTCTGGACTACTGACTGTCCTGGAACAAGCTCCTCTTGTTGTAGGCTTTGATTAGAAGTTGTATCATGGGGTTGAGAAACACTTCTTGGTGAAATATCTCATTGAAATTTCCTATGTGAAATTTTGGATTTTTACAACAGATGTTTTCATTAAAAACCTACTTATTATCAAAAAACAAGTTGAAACTATTGTCTGTGTTTTGTTGAAATGCTTACACACACCAGCGGTTGCTCATGTCTCTCTGCTGCCTGCCTGGACACTGCTAAATGTAATTAAGCACTGCTGAGTCTGAGGAAGGACTCTGATTTGGTTTATGCATATCCATGTCTCATTTTGAAATATCATAAATACTTTTTAAGTGAGCTAGTATTTTTTAAATATGGTTAACTTCTGCATTTCCAGATTTGCACTCTTAATTTGTTTTTTAATATTGGTTCATGGTTGTATAGGAGTGTTCCATATATGTGCTTTTACATATAGACATACAGACCCTTATCAAGCTAGCTATAGTAGGAAAATGACAGCATCATAAGAGTTAATGGAAAATAACATAAGAGGAAAAAGAAAATTAGCATTCCACTCAGCAGGGCATTTCGGATGTTAATCTGCCTTGCAATATAATTGACAGGGGAGCTGATATCTAGGAAGATTTTTATTCCTATCTTTTTCTCTAAACAGCTAGTGTTCAGTAGTTGTGCAGCAGGGGAGATGGAGAAAACAGAAAGTTCTAGCCAAGTGAATGTTCTTTACCAGCAAGGATGTTAACTTCTGTCAGTAGGTAGTTAATCATCGAGAGAGAAGCAGATGAAGAAATTGGATAAAACATTTCCAGTTCCAAAAGTCTTTATTGATTGTGTCCCCCTCAAGAAAATTCCACTCAATCTCTGAAACCCTCAAGTGATTAAACCTTTGGCAGTCCACTGTAGACAGACTAAATGAGAATTGTTTCAAAACCAGACATGTAAACCTGGGATAGTTAAAGCAAAAAAAGATTTATTTTTCACTTTGAAATCCTAGCTGGGAGACGTAATCTGAGGTGCTGATTTTAAGGCAAGAGTTTTCTTAAGTGTTACAATCTGTCTCTGTGTAACAGATCCCTGAATCTTGAAGAAATGAACCGTTTTGTCTTCAGAGGAAGTGCTCGCTTAAGCACGAATCTAGAGCTTGGAAGATGGGGGCCAGATCTCTGGTCCATCACAGATAACTTGTACTCTTTGGTCTATATGTTTTAAAGGTAATTAGAGTACAGAGAGTCTGAAGCATCAATAAATGAGATGCTCAGACCTGTGACCAGTTGAGAGTTCCCGTTTCCCCAGAGATGAAAGTTTTTTGCTGTCAAAGCAACTCCTCTACAAGACTGTAGATATTCTTAAGTTGGAGCATGACCACAAATATGTGGTCTAAGATAAGTGATCTTATTACTCTCCTCCATTTTCTGTATACAACAGGAAGGTCTTGGATAGCTGTGCTTGAACTGCTGTTCACTTTCTTGAACTCCATCATGTGCTGCTGGAGTAAAACCCTTGGCTTCTCTGCCTTAGGGTTTTGGGAAGTTAGGTACATTAAAAGTGGTGGGGGGAAAGGTTCTACAGTAGTAGATACTATGAATTCATTTATTTGTTCTTTCTTGTGTAACTGTTTACAGAAGGTTATCTTATTCACCGGTTCATGCGCTATACCTGAGTCTAACATACAACTGTATAGGAAGACCAATTTGGGAAACCTCACTGTTAAAGTCAATGTATTTTGTTGTAACTAAAAGCATGAAGCTAACTGACTCAAAGAAGACAAAACAACAAAAACCTGAAAACCTTGTGGTAATTTTGGCCGTTCATGAGCAATGATTCTGATTTTAGTTACACTTAAGAGTATCAGAAGGGCTAAAGTTTCTGAAGTTATCACCTAGCTGAGTTGTGATAACTGGTTGAGTGCGTAGTCTACAATCACAAATCTTTGTGAATCAAAACTGGCTTAGAAGGCTGGCTTAAGTGGTCTCAAAACCTAAGGTTATCTTAACTCGTCTGGATTATCACAAGTTAGCTGAGGTCAGTGTCTGAACCAAGGATTCTTCTGAGACGCAGTAGATTATGGGTCAAATCAAGAACCTGATTTTATGTTGGTGTAATTGTATAATTCTAGTGAGTTACTTGCAAGCTCTTCCCTTGACTGGATTTATACCCCTGAACTCAGAATCTGCTTTAGCTCTTGGCTTTCTTACAAGATAAGCTTTCTTTTCTTTCTTAAAGCACCTAAAAATCTTTTTAATTTTCCCTTATGCCAAAGAGTAAACTTAGGCCTGGAAAGATTAAGGACCCCTTCACCAAAGCCTTTTGAAGAGTATAAGTATTTTTTCAGTAGGTTTGGACAAGACCTTTAACATCTTGTTCGGACAGACAGCAAATACCTGGAAATGATCATGGTTGTAGTCTAATTCTGAATAGCTAAATTTGAGTTAGGTGACCAGGGCTTTTTAGCATGTCAGAACGACTTAGCTGGTTTAAAGTGGCTGAGAGTCAACTGATTCACTGAAGTGAGCAGTACAGAGATGTCAAGAGAAAAGACTATGTTTTCATTTGTCCCGGGATGAACTGAGTACTGGTGGGGTGAAATAGTTCTTGGTTTCCAGAGTAATTCTGTTCAGCTCAGAATGTGTCTCCTGACTGTTTTGCCTCCCAGGCTTGTGCAAAATCTTCGGGAGACTTACTGTGGCGTTGAAGTTGCCATAAGTGCAATCATTATCCATCTGTATTCCATGCAATTATTATTTAAGTTATTGAATTCCCTGGAGGTAAAATTAAAATAGAGCTTTTGTTTTTTTCCTATCTCAAGCTTTTGTTTTTGTTTCTCCCTTCTCTTTAACAACCTTGTTTCCCAGGAGACCACTTGATATGTCCTCATGTTTCCAAGAGATTGCAGTTCAATAGGTTGAGAGTTAATTGCCAGCTGGGAGTTTCCAGATGTTTATGTGTTAGCCCAAAGAGCTGTCCACTGGTAGCAAATGAACAGCTGGAAAGACACAATCCAAACAAAGCATCTTTTAGCTGATTGACATAAGTCTGGAAAATTTGGCATATTTGCAAAAAAGGGAATTGAAATTAGGAACAGCTAGGAGCAAGTCCCTCATTATCAATAATTAGTCAATTAGATTTTTTTGTTCAAATTCGGATAGAATTCTGAAGCACTGTACTCAGTCATTATCATTCACACATGTACATGACAGAAATAATGTATAGACTTCACTCTGTCTTTTCTTAAGAGATGTGTTCAGAAATTTATTATACCTTTGAACACAGGCCACTCCAGGGGGCTGGATGGTGCAAAAAGGATTTGTAGTGGAATGTGAAGCCTTTCACCCAGAAGTCAGATTCACGTCCAGCCCAAGCAGCTGATGGGAAGTCAGCTGTTAAGTTGAGCTA
>Ga0181612_133214_pt1 | contig 16095 bp, 8 predicted proteins | sample HoacroProtozoa21_FD_119630 | JGI IMG/M metagenome (GOLD analysis project Ga0181612, IMG submission 119630) | Hoatzin crop microbial communities from Cojedes, Venezuel. Combined Assembly of Gp0051906, Gp0051904, Gp0051908
AAAAAACTGAATCGCTTCACTGAGAGGTCAGATGAGCGCGTGGCCAGTGCGAACAGCGGGACTATCCCTTTTGACATCAGCAAGCCCTTCGATCTCCTCTAACGTCTCACGGGTCCGCAGCAAGGTGTATTTTGGCAAATGCTGACAGTTGCTGCCAACAGCAGTCCTGCCACCTCCCGCCCCAGGTACCTCGTTCTTCCCGGGTGCCAGTCCTGGAGGGCCTGCTATGGTCTCTTCTGAACTGAATCGAGGAACTGGTGAGGTTGAAGTACTGAGTTTAAAAGAAGAAGTGATCTTCCAGAGTACTTCTCCTACCTACTTCATTGTAAGACTCAATAGTTATTCTGGTGTTGCAGATCCTGGTGTACGTGGGGTTTCTGCTGACTGAGTAGCAGTTTCACGAGATGTTCTCATTACTACCACCTTGACTCTTCTGATGTAGATGTTTGTGGAACTATTCTGGAATATCAAAGCAAAGAAGTGTCATTTTTTAAACTTCTGGAACAAACCTGACATTTTTTAACCCAGTCAATTTCAGTTATCTGCCATAACCATGAGAAGCAGTGAGCTGCAGCCTAGAGACAAGAAATTCTTAAGCAGCTTTGTAAATGAAGAAAATAAATCATCAAAATACAGAGTAGACTGAAGTAAATCAACACATGATAATTTTAAACAGACCTGAGAAAATCTACTGAAAGGTAGTGTATTCTGCACTGTTAGAAAAATCAAGATACGCATTTTCTGTGCTCCCCTGCATACTCTGCCGGAGGAAATTCCCAACTACTCCCAAGTACTGTTGCCAACGCACAGAACACGTTTACAGCTTTTATGATTTTCTGACCATTTCTACCAAGTGAATTGATCGTATTAATGTAAGAAATAACTGTGATAGTTAATATTTTGGAAGCTTTTGCATAAATTAGAGGGTTGCAGTATTTGACTCGCATGCAGTTGTTAGGATTTCTTTGCCCAGCAGTCAGACCCTCAACCCATTTCAGCAGCCCATTGCTGAAAGCACGTATTTGCGGAAAGCAGTGAGAGGTCTGTGCGCCATAGCGGCGCCCGTGGCTTCACCTTTCCTCGCAGCAGTAATGTTGTTACTAACTGGCAACCAAAACAGCTGATGTTGGCAGAAAAGAGTTTGCGAACTGGAGTAAATGGGATTTAACAAATTAGATTGAATTGGGTTATGTTGCAACTTAATTTTGTTTTGCATTTTAGAAGTTGTCCTGTAGTGATATTGAGACACAATGCACTATTATATTAATGCATTATCATATTAAGGCTTCTGAATGTACCTCTTAATTTTATAAAAACTGGGTAACAGCTTGATGGAGTGCGGATTCTGCAGTTCTTACCGATTCTAAAATGCATTTTAGAACTGGCTTTTTTCAATTCAAGAGGGTAAATTTCATTTATTTATCTCAGATATATAATTTAGAAAATGAAACTATTTGTGCTAAAGCTTTTTGCATCTGTTCATAAAAAAAGTTGAGCTGTATCACAAAAATTCTGATTCCAAGTGATTTTATCATAAGCTAAAAGTTTTCAACGTTTGAGCAGTGTATAATTTTGTAATTTTACAGGTGTTTGGTATAAATCTACTTAAGTCTTAAGTTTTTCATTAGCTGACTTTTATATTGGACACTCTTATTTTGTCCTCTGTCTTTTCCTAGTAAGACCTTATGGTGTTGATATGAAAGTGCCTTTTTTTAGTGTCGAATTGCTTGAACAAGTTTTACATGTCAAGTGCAGAGGGTCTGCCCAACACTGTTCCTTCTGCCTGATTCTTTTCATAATGTTTGACAATCACAGTGACTAGTAACCGTCAGTAAAAACCTAAAGGGCTTTTTAACAGATTGTTCCAGTCATTTGCACTTCTATACAGCTTTGAATTTGCTGCTTGTGCTACTCCGTCTTCATTGACCTACGTATAAAAGAGATGAACCTGTATTTGTAGATATGTATTTTGATATATTGTAGTTTTCATTGCAAAAATAAGGAACAGAAGATGAGCTGTAGGATCCCTCCTGCAAAATAAGATTTCTGTACGTTGGACCGGATATATATGAAGCTTTCCTGCCTCCTCAGTTACCTGTATCTGCATAGAGTAATGTGTGCATTCTGGGTATGTTTTTCCAGGGAAGACAAAGGCCTCTCTTCCCAAGTTAGTCACAGAACTCAACTGTGCTTGGTGCAGAGAGTTTGTGTAGGAACTGGTTTGAGATTTAAGGAAAAAATATTTGAGTTGTCAATAGAGATGTAATGAGCCACCTGAAGCCTTAATGCTCAAACTGCTTACTTTATCAGTCAGGCTTGTAACTGCCAGGAAAATGTTCTTTCAGCTATATTTATGTAGAGCATCCAGATGTCAGTTAGCTAAATCACAGTCATATATTCTCTAGAGAGATTTTAGGTCTTGTTTCTAGTTAAACGATACAGCAGGTGGTAATCAGAATTCAGATCAGATGTCAGCTACACCAGAAGCTTTCGTCATCTCTCTCTCCCCCCATTTTTGTGCGTGTTTTTGCATGAGGCGGACAGAGGAAAATATAAAGCAATGTGATAACACTTTGATAGCTACAGTAAAAGGAATTTTACTGTAATGAAAAAAGGAAATGCTAATCACATTTCTTAGCAGTTTATTTTGGTTTTCTTAGTTTGAAGAATCGATTCAATAACCTGTTTTAATAATTAATACATTGTGAAATTCAAAGTGAAGAATTAGAAAAATGGTAAGGTATGTGCGGAAAATATTTTAAATGAAATTAATTTAATTTTTTATTCTGAACTTTATAAAGAAGCAGCAAATTGAATATTTTCTCTATTCCTCTTTCACTGATACTACGTTTTCATTAGAGTTGTAATAGTTGTGTACTTTATCCTTAGTTTTCTCTGAAGCCACCATTACTTCTTTGAATAGATATTTTTTTTTTAATTTCATCATAACTAAATCTGCAGATTTCGTATGTTTGAAGTCTTCATGGTGTGGCTTGAATGGGAACAGATTTAACAGGTCATAGCTTCTTCATTTCATTAGGTCTTTGGTAGAAACCCCTTCCCTTGCAATTCTTAGTTATCAATTAATTTTTGTCCATTAAACAATGTTTTATATGAAAACTGTATATATTTGTTGTTCTTTTGCATAGTAAGTCAGAAACCCACAGAATTACGCTTTTGTTGATACACAGCACTATTCATTAATAAACCCAACATATTGATGTTGTCACAAAGATTTAAACTTTTTTTTATCAGAACTCGGGGATAACTTAAGGCATTGAAGCTTGGGTTGTCACTTTAAAAAAGGTCTGAGGGTGCTAAGGTTCCACATGTTATATTGACGCTTTCGTGAACTGCTAGGCTGGACATCTTGCCAACCCTGTGTAGTCCATCATTTCACCCGGATAAGGAGGACCTCCTTGTCTGTGGTTCCCCTTAGATGGTCTCCGAGATCTCCTGTCTCAAAGGTATTTGGGTTTAGCAGGCAGCGTTGGCAGCTGGATCTCGGGACAGCAGCAGGCTTCAGACTGCTCTGAGAATTGGCCAGCTCGGGTAAAGAATATAATTTGCCCTACATTATTGAGGACTGCTGCATCTCAAATACAGTTTATTTTATTCTTGCATAAGCTAGTCAAGATTTTTATACTTCTCAAGTATCATCAGTGGAGTAAAGGAAACATTAATGCTTTCTTGGGCTACGTTACCTTCCGGGATAGAATTTCTTCTCTGATCATTGCCTAAAAATCTTTTTTATCTTAGGTCTGTGTCCTTTCGTGGATTACTCTGCTATGCGAGACTGATGCATGACCACATGTAGGCAAGAGCAGCCAATGAGGACGCAGTTAAATAAGAAGCTGGAGTCTTGCTATTTGGAAAAGAGAAAAAAAACCCCAGAAAATCGAGTATACTTCTTTCAGAACTTGTAGATCAGTTTTGTTTCTGTTGCAGGTGTCATGCGGAGTGTGAGCCCCAAGCAACAAAAGAACACTTTGTTTCAAAAGAAAGAGTCTGAGGGGTGTGCTCATTAGATGCAATGCATGCATTCCTGGGAAGAAGAAAAAAAGCACTACAACTTTTTTTTTTTTAAAGGTAGTGCATAACTTAAGGCTGTCCCTTGATGGCAGTAACTTTTGAACTGAAAATTTATATACATTCCACGTGCTTATTTTCCTCTGCAGTTCATGAATAAATGAACTGGTAGTGCAACAACAATAATAATGCTCAGTGTACTGCAGTTTTCGTAGACTGTCAAGTAGGTGCCTTATGCCGTACCAGTGTGGTGTATAAGCTGTATCAGTGTCTTGGTCACCTGAAGATAAATAGTGATAAGCCTTAAATGCTGTAGCAGTCAATTTTGTATAATGTTCTCTTTTACCAGATCTATTAATTTTTAGAAAGGGAAAGGAAAGAGAAGGAATAATACTGCTGCCTGATTTTGTATCTTTCTCTCTCGTTGATGCTGTTGACATCACACTACTGGGGGTTATTTTCCATTAATAAATAGTAGGGCCTCCAGCTGGAATGTGTGCTGCTCATCACAAACCTTTGAGCCCAGCAGTTCAGCCACTTTTCTATCTGCTTCACTGTCAACTTCTCTGGTTCGTGCCTTGTCAGTTTGTCTGCGAGGCTATAATGGGAGACAGCATTAAAAGCCTTGCTAAAGTCAACATACGCAGCATCACTGCTTTCCCATCATTCACCGAGCACGTTTTCTCACGCGAGAGGGCTACCAGATTCATTGTGATTTTCCCCTGTGTAAATCCATGCTGACTACTCCCAATCATCATCATGTTTTTATTTCACTATTTCCAGTACTACAGTGAAAGCGAGTCTTTACTAGAAGTTGTGACTAGAAAACAAATTAGTTACATTTTGTCTTACTGCCTTAGAGAAGTCATACTCCACTGTAACATAACCTGTATGACTATAGATCTGTGAATTTAAAAATTGTAGGTGTAAGTAAATATGGTCATAAATCTTCACGTTCAAGTGTTATTTTATCAAACTTTCTTGTCACACAAAAAGTGTAAATACATGTATTTCCAATATCTGAAACAACTTTTCGTGGTTAGATACTGTTTGGTTCCATAGGTCTGCTTCACATGGAGATCCCCTTAAAGGGTAAAACCACATTGCTGTTAGTGAAGTATCAGGGCTAAAGTAGCAGAGTTGATACATTTTTCTCTAGTATCAATAGAACAGAAAAAGTAGAATTTTTCACCCTTTATAAAGGTTGTTATTTAAGTATGTTAATTGGCCATTTCCACCCTATTTATTATTAACAGCTTGACAAGTTTAGAAAAACTTTTCAGGATCTGTAACAGTAGCTGTTTCTGAGTTTTGCTAATTAATAGTGTCCAATGCATTAATTATTTATTTTCAAGCATGTTTAAAATGCCCCAAGGATTTCTTGTTGAAAAGTGGGATAATTCATGCTGCCCAAAATTAATGTGAAAATGTTACAAGACTGAAGATAGCCAGAAGCAAGCTATTTGACAAGGCCTGCAAATCTCATGTGTGTGTGCAAACTGCAGCGCTTCCATGCATTGCTTGGTGCTGCTGCCTTATTAATGTAATTGTCTGTATTGAGGGTATCTGTATTCAGGTTTTTTCCCCCCCTAAAGAAATGCTGATTTGTGAGCATTTCATGAGTTTTTGGACTTCTGTCAACTAAACGAAAGTCAACTGTAGTCATATTTTCATACGCTGTGACTCAGAAATGCATGAAAATGTTTGTTGTAGTAGATTCATTGGTAGAGGTAAAATTTTCAAAATAAAATTCTCACAAAGCCCTTGTCTTTTATCTGAGGCAGAAAATATACAAAGAACATACTCCGAAATTCGCTGAGAGGAATGCCTGTGGTGAGCAAAGGTAAGGAAAAAAGGATCTGAATATTACATAGTGATTAGTGTAAGCCAATACGCTGTGTGAGGGTACTTAACAACCACAAGGAAGATCAGAGATTGTATCGGGGGTGTTTCAGCAAGAACTATTAGAAAGATTGTTGTCAAAACCTGATGGTGATTTTGTGCTAGTAAGTGTTCGTTGAAGCAATTGGACAGAGCCTGGTCTGTAGATGTAGAGGTGACATTTGTTCTTCAGAGCAAAAGGGGGTGGATCCTGCCCTCATTTAGAGAGGAAGAGATTTCTCTGTCATGCAGCAAAAATAAAAAAGACAAACAGAACCAGTGAGGAAAAATATAATCTTATGCAGTTTTTTGTTTTCTGAAAATGAATTCATGTCTTCTGTTCTCCTTTCTCATTGTATACAGGGGCTGTGAAATGGTTTGCCTTTTCCCCAAGGTGTGTTTCTGGGAAGCAATACTCATTTTCCATACATACAGTGATAATCTAGCATTTTTGCTACCTTTTTTGTTTTCCTAATTACAAACCTATTCTTTTTTAAAGAGTTTTTAATAAATTTTGCCCCGTTTAGTTTGGAAATTACTGAGAAGTACTAATTTTTCCTTTTTTGAATCCAACTTCTGTTTTTTCGTTACGCTGTTTTGTTTCTCTATGTTGCTTATCCTCCTACAAAATCCAATTTTCTTATGAAAAAATAGATTTCAAGTTCCAGGTACATTGAAAACTGACATTGATACTTTTCAGCTCCATTATCTTTGTTGGAATAGTCTGTGTCCACAGATGAGTCAGTGTGGGTTCGACTCTGCTGAGCACGGAGCTGCTCTGTGTTCAGCACACTCAGCCCTGGCCACAAAGCCTTTGTCCTAGTCACAAGTGATGTATTGATGTTACTGTTAAAGAAATATGGACAAAGTGTTCCTGCACTTTAATATCAACCGGAATAATTTTGTATGTTTTTGTATAACCAGCTATGAATGGCCCATATAATTTTAGCCATGAAATTTATAGTTAGTCAAAAATAGCCGTGCAAAATGTTTTAAATTTGATGATTCATGAATGAATCCCAACTGGCTAATGGGACAAGAGAGCAAGAAGAATGAATTACCATAATAGATGAGACGTACCCCTGCACTGACTCTTGTTGTTCGTAATGGTTAGGTTCTCATATGGAGTGTTCAATGTTTCATGTATATGCACTTCTGTTTTCTTGCTTGTTGTGTTACTACAGTCAAGTAGTTCTTTTATTATTTAAATTCTGAAGTATTTATATCTATAAAACTAATAAGCATCTTATTTAGTAGGAGAAAAAAGACAGTGTACCTTAGTTATGCTTTGGAAAGAGCCACTGATTTTCTCTGTTTCATTACATTTAAGTCACAGAGGTGTTTTTTTTTCCTGTGACTGTAGAGCTATATTTACTGTAGTTGTACCTGGATAGATAATGAAGTGTTGCACTGAATTTGAATATTGGCTTATGTTGACTTTTTTGTGGAGTGCGTTAAACACTGTGATCTTGAATTGTAGCCCAGATTTTACTGGCACTTAGTGAGGTTGATGTATTCTGGAGAAAACTCTGCTATCAGTCTTTAAAAAGTATAACTAGTAATAGTTGGAATGCAGATGAGGTTCTATTTTCTAATTAGGCCTTAAACACTGTGCTTAATCAGGAGATGCCTATACCTTGAGATAGATTAGGAATTTATTTGACTAGAAGATTTGTGTTCAAAATTCTTTTCTCTTGCAACAGCGAAGACATTACTAAGAACGTCATGCAAGACCAATGCAATGTAATACAGATTGTGATTTATCTGTTATCCAGTCCTGCACTGACTTAAACTGTATGTCATTTGAAAATTGCTTGACATAGAACTCTTTTTTAAGATTTCAACAAACAACTAAAACAATAATAACCCCCAAATACCTCCCAATACTGACAAACTCAGTTACACAGTTGTTCAAACTATGAAACAAAACACAATAGACGTTTCAATCTTAATTGAGATGGTTTAGAAGATACTTTTTAAAAGTGGAACACTTCTCATGGAAAATCAAATGTGGATTTACAGCAAATTATTGTGTGTAAATATGTTCATTTCAGGACGTTTGTATAATTTCTTAGAACAGGGTAAGATCTTGCTGAGATGAAGTGATATGTTCATGTATCTGATATAGGCACTTCCATGCTTTTGTTGTAAAAACGGTGTTTTTAAGCTGATAGACCTCTACTTTTTGTGGAATTCTGGTAGATGCTGAAGTGAGTAAATTAAAGAATTGCTTCTTACTTTAGGACTATAGCATCTATACCTTGCTGTCTGGGAATAGATCCTTGTGCGAAGTTTATCAAGCATTCAGGTGTCAAGTATGGCAACAGGAAAGAAATACCACTTGAATTGCATATATTGTCAGCTCAAACATCCTTTTGAAAACCCAAAGTCCAGTCTGAATATAGATGTATCAAGTCTGTGTCCCATTCTCACAAACTAGTGTTCAAGAGATTTGCTTTTGGCCAGGTCTAAACACTCAAAACTTTGTCAAATGTGCGTGTTTTCAAAACTCCTAAATTACCATGAAATTTCACCTTTTGCTTAGCTGTAGTCAGTTGATTTACATAGGTTTCAAAATGCAGATAATCAGTTTTCAGGGCTCTGGGAATGCTTCTAATGTGGTGATTATCAGTAAACCTCATCCATTTGCAGTGTTTTCATTAAATATGTCTCTATTACTGTAATATTCTAAATTATTTTAAATAGTGATCTCTTAAACTTTCTCTTAACACAGTTCCAATGGAATGAGGATATAACATTCTCTACCAAAATTAGATTTTTCCTTCTCTCTGTGCCTTAAACCTGCTTTTCAGAGGGTTTTAGAAATCTGTCCAATGTGTTTGCAAGGACATAGGCATTCCGTTTTGCTCTGCTTTCTGGAGAGCAATCAGTACAGATTTTTATCTTTTGATTGCTTCAAATACTTTTCTGTCTCTCTCTTTGGGGAAAAAAGGTGATCTGCTGTTTGGTTAAACCTGTTTTGTAAAAGTTTTCTGTTTAATATCATCGTGGTATTCCTGAAAGACTTTTGTTTCTCTTAAAGCAATTATCCTCCACTTTGGATTTTCCATCTTTTAGCTACTGCTTTTGGAAGCTACTACATACCTTCCTACTTTATACTTGTTTGAATTATGGGTGTCCAAACTTGCTCGCTCCTTTTGTCCTTGAATGTCATCTTTATTGGTTCTTTGAGCTCCCTCCCATGAGTTTAATTGCTGGTATTGAAGCAGAGCACAAGCCAAGAAACTTACTCTGTAAACCCTGACAAACAAGTTAAACAGATTATGACTTTTGATGGATACTTTTGACATTGTAATGTGGTTGTGCAGTCACTGTATTTTTGTCTAGCCTCTGTTCCAAACCAGCCAGCCTGAATATTCTGAACTGCCCAAGGACTCATTTTATCCTTCAAATGTTTATGCAAATGTGTTCTGTACGAGTTAACATATTACATAAACTGAGTTTTATTCTCAAGATTAGCATTTCATTTTATCAGTCTGTCATTAAAAATAGCCAGTTGCAAATTAGCAGTGCTAGCTGACTCTCTTTAATCAATTTTCTTAGCAATTGTGAGGTTCAGAATTACTTTCAGAAGCAGTTAATAGTGCCAGTGTTACATTTATATGGCATCTCAGGACAAAGAAGTTAATCATAACACAGAATCTAAACTGCAGATTGACAGAAATAAATCAGATGAGGGAGAAGAATTCCCACCAATATTACTTCACAAACGGTGGCATCTAATTGCATTCCGTGTGTTCACCAGGACTGCTCTGAATCTTGTTTCTGAATGATTGATTGCTCAGCTCAGCTGTTAAACTGGATTTGCAGTTTATTGAAGGCTGTTGTGAAGTGAGTAAGCCTTGAAAATGAGTTGAACAGCATCATACATTACCGTTGGCTGCTGTGTTGGTTAATGCTGCACATCTAGCCCTCTGACATTATCACAGACATTATAATCTTCTATTACTGCAGGGGAATGGCCTGCTATCAGTAATGTGTTCAGTCCTTGAAAGATTCAATATCAAAAGCCATTTACTTCTGTAGGATTGCAAGTTTGTTCTGTGGATTCCTATTGCCTTATAAAGGCATAGACGAGTTGTTTGGCCACTGTGTTCCGCTGGAGCATCTTCAGTAGCTACTACAGTATGTACGTGTAGCAGTTACGTTTGACATTCTGAATGCTGCTTACCCCAAACATAATCTATGTATGCGTATATAGAATGAGTTACTGTGTCATTTGCTTATTCCTCTCTGCCTCTGCAACAGGGATAAACTTGTCTTACCGTTATCCAAAGGTCTCCAAGGGCAGGCAGTAAGTGCCACAAAGCAGGTCCCTGGTCTTTAGTTGTACACTCATGAAAAAAAGTACTGAACAGTACTATGGAACCACAGAGAAGAACCAGAGTGATAGAGAAGCTTGAAAAGTTTAAGGTTTGGTTCAGAGTGTACCACTATTCAAACACTGGAGAAGGGACAAAATTTATCTGATTTGTCATGACCATTCAAGCTGGCTGAGAAATTAACTGTACAATATGGTATCTTGCTTTTCAGTCTAGGATTAGCTTGATATAAAATAGTGCTATGTTTCAAATGGCTTGCTTTAGGTATTTCACAAGGATGAATATTTTATGTGAGTGAAATATCAGCTGAACACAGCCCAAATCACTGATTTCAGCTGACATATATATTTGAGTCCAGCTGGTAGGACTAATAAAATATACTTGTCACCATGACTTTTTTTATTTAGAGAGAAAAATTATAAAAGATTTAATGTACATTTATAATATACACATGTATGTTTATGAAGAGACAGTGTTGTTTTACAGTAGAAGTCAGATGTCCAATCTCTCATGAATTTGCTCTGTCCGACTTTTACCTGATATCTCCTACTATGGATAAAGTATTATGCAATGTCATTTTAGGTCACTTTCACAGAAGAACAGCACAACCATGTAGTGCCGACTATATGCACGGGCAGCTTGCCCAGCAACAAAACCAAAATATTAATTGAGAAGCAGAAATGCAGGTGGGGAATGCTGTGGGCATTCATTCATTCTGCAGGTGAAATGGGCTGTTTTGATTTCAAGAAGGTGTTTTTTTTTCTTGAATATCTCAGGATTCTGCTTAGATTAGTTTGATGCCTTCTTGTTAAAATATTTTCTGCATGATTCTACATTAAAATTTAAATGACTTTTCTCCCGTAGTCATTGCTTATGGGCATAATTTGAAGAAGCTGATTAATTTCACTATCTTTTGTACGTAAATCAATAATGGACACTAGGAAGATTAATGTTTGTAAAAGAGAAGATGATATAACAGTAATAAATCTTTTGTGGGACTCGTATGTCATCTTCAGTTACCAGTACAGAAATTATCAAGTTAAATCTGGTGCATAATAAAGATTGCCTGTTGGTCATGGGGCATAACCCAGCAGTGGTGGGAGAGGCAGGTGTGGTCTTTTTGCCAACATTGTGTGGCCCCCGTTCTACGACAGAGCTCTTAGCATCACATTCAGGACACGGTCTTGAGGAATTCACACAGAACTTTTAAAAGCTCTGTGGAAGTAAAATAACTTTCATTTTTCCATTGGCTTTTTTATTGCCAAAACCACATAAAATGAAATTAAAAAAAAAAAAAGAAAAGCCTCTCTGAAGTAATGTTTTGAGGAACATGTCCCTTTCCTATTCCTTTACCATAATTGACAGGCCGTAGAAACTCATCTCCCAAATGTTTCATGAAAAATGTTTTGCCAGGATGGCTGAGCAGGCTACGCTGAAACCAAGTCCCAGCTGACATGTGAATAATCTCCACCCTGAACAATTTGGAGCTGTAGTGAAAGTGTCGTCTGATAACAGATGGGTGAGTCCATGCCACAGCATCTGTGGGAGTTGCAAGAAATGCCATGTGGCTGGATTTTATTTATTTATTTATTTATTCCAAAGCCTCTCTATTGCTTCCTGACCACAGAAATCTATCCCCCAGCTTTCAAAGTGAGAAGGAAATTTTATTGTGTCCTTAATCTCAAAGTCCTTTTCCACCAGTAGTACCTAGAGAGCAAGGAGACAAGATCTATGCTGAGAGACAGCGAAGCAGTTTTCCTTCACTCAAGAGGTTTTATTTGCAAAGTAGAACATCCATCAGAAAGGTCATTTTTACTCCAGTGGCTCTGGCTCCCTCCTGCTAAACAGGTAGCAATGTCAGCTAAACCCAGTTGCGCAGACCAATTCAGATCCTCCTTGTGAGGTCCTACACTTGTACTGCTCTTTCAGAGGTTTCAGAGAAGGTTGTTCTTTCGCCATAGATTTCCATGTGAAAAAAAAATACAGACTCCATGGACTATGAAGCTTGATTTTTATCCCTCACTTTCCCCTTTGCAACATCTCTATAGGCTCTCTTTAGGGGTTATCCTGACAAACACTTAAAAGAGATGACAAAAAAGCAGAGCACAAAAGAAATAAGAAGTCAAAACAAAGATACTCGTGAGAGAATTGTCTCTGGAGTGGAGACTCTGTGGCATGTCACAGATTCTCAACCAGCCTTCCTAAAATTAACACCAAAGGGAGATGGTTTTATTCCAAACTGAAACACCAGAAAAAGCCTTAGAAAGTTGAATCTTAGAATTTGAACTCTTTCTGAGCTGATACAAGTGAGTGGGATTAAGCAAACATGGCAATTTATGAGCTGGAAAGTGAGCTCTTCAGTGCTCCTTGTTTACCGCAGCCTGCCATGGGGAACTGGGGAAGTGATTGGCTTCTGGCAAGAAAAGATGTTCACTAAGATCAAAGTTGGATATTTCAGGCTAATTCCTGAAAGTATGGCCTGAAGTGTTTCTCGTACATGAGCAACTCTGAGATTGCTGTGAGGGTGCTCAAAATTTGGCGTAAGTAAAATCTATGTTGAGTTTCTTTACCAGATTTTTTCTTCTGGGGGGAGGTGGTGGTGGTGTTGCTGTAATCCTGGGGTCTCTGTCCATTCACAGTCTGCCAAGGAGCTGCTGTGTGACGTTGGCATTGAGTGCTGCTCTTGGAGAGCATGTGTGGGTAGATCGGTGGGGGCAATGCCAGCATGGCATGGAAACCGTTAAGTTTCAAGTGCTTCCTCGAAGTCTGGGTTTCCCAAGCCTGGGCATCTGCTTCTCTTGAGAGACCTCTCGGAAGTGAGGACACCAAAAGATTCACATGTATCTCCATGTGTACTTTCTTCAGTTAGACTCTCTTTTCATGGAGCACGTATTCATTTACTTCAGAATTTTAATAGATCTGTTAACAACAGGTGGGTTATTTCTGTGCACAGACATGACTGCGCGGAAGAGAATTGCTGGATGGAGACAACTGCGAACTGCAGGTTGTCAGTTCCCTACTGCAGATGTGCGGGTTTCTTTGTGTGAGAACAAAGTGTTTATTTCGAAGTGCCGCCTGCCAGCAAGTGTGAGATTGTTCGAAGTTTCTATTGGACTTTGCAACAAGATTAAGTTGGTTCAAAGGGATTATCTAACATCAGTTAAATCATGTTAATGCTGTTTTAAGGAAGAGCCTTTAAGCTTTTTGCAGATGGAATTTGGTTGAATTTGTGCAGCTTTATATTTATTGAACATTTTTATCCACATTTGTATTTTTATCCTTTTTGTGCATAACAAAAATACTATTGAAATAATTAGTGAATGTCCATCATCTGAAAGATTTGTGCATCTCTGATGCCACAGAATCTCTCTCTGAACTTGACTGAGATGTCATTACATGATTTGTTTTCCATTGATTCACAAAATCGGTGGTGTCTTTGTTTTATTCTTACTCTTGTGAGCAGCAACTCCTATCGCTTTCAACCTGAAAAAGTACTATAACATTTTGGTGTGAAGCATTAGGCAATTGTAACCTTAATTACTGGGAATCTCGAGCTTCATAGCTTTAATCTTGAAATATAAATGAAAGAGAAGCATTAATATTTATTTATTGGTATTATTCATAAAGCGCAACACAGATTTATGTGTCCAGGGGTTTCTTTCCATTTTTAATATATACTTTTAAAACAGGAAAAAATTAATAATTAAAAAATTCCTCACACGTCTAAATTACACCAGATAAAGATGCGCATTATAGTAGCTCACGAGAGAATACAGTTTGAGAAAATTGTCAACATAAATTTGTCTGATAAGGTCAAAGTAATGCTTCTGACAGTAGAAGAAGGAAGAGAAAATATTTTACTGCTTCCAGGCATCTTCTTGTGAAGTCAAGTAAAGAATAAAAAGAACAACTTGAGATATATAAGGAAAAAATTTCACTCAAAGGAAAAACACAGAAAACATTTTTGTATTGTTACTACCCTTGTAACGCTCTGCATAAATGAAGTGCTATAGCACATTTAGGTTGTTTTTCATGTGAGCTGAGACTGAATTAGGCAGAAAATTTAGTTATGTCTGGATCAGGTAAATGCGTCCTTTGCAACCCAAAAATCTCAGTCAGAATAAAGGTTGAAGCCCTGACAGTCAATCTCATGATTTAAATTCACTTTCAGTATTGCAATTCATTTTATTCACTGTGGACAAATCTGAATACTGTGAACACAAATGGAAGGTGTGGTGTTTTTCCTTAGCATTCCCAGGAAGGACAGAATTTGGAAACTTACCTTGTGCTTTTTGATGTTGTCTAAGTACAGATCAGACCTAATCTTTACTTGCCTCTTGTGACTTGTGTATGAACAGTTTTTAAAAACTAGATAAAAATCTAAATATAGATATATGAATCTGTAAAACAATTTATATGGCAGATATGAATATTCACTCGCTTGTTCCTAATTTCTGGACTGCTTGCTCTGTTTGTATTATGCTGTACATGCTTCATAGCTTAAATGTTTTTCTTCTGCAAATGTAAGTTGACATTTTTAGGCACGTTCTGCAGAGCACTAATTGTGTTCTCCTTGACATTAATAGAGGTGGTTAGCTCAGTATGGAGCTCTCATGCTGCTCCTTGCATGTTTTGAGAGTAGGACCAGGATTTCATTTCTTAGATCTTGACAGAGAATGTTATCTCAGATTAACCTCAGTCTATTCACCTAACAGTACCCTGCGTACGCCGTCCTTTTGTTTTTCTGTAAGCAAATGATCTGTCTCGCTAGGTTGCAGAAAGACGGGAGAAGAATAAGTCTGTCTTGCAGTCAGATTTCTTGCTTCAGTGTACTAGGGACTCTAGGACCCTCCAGTGTGCCTCTCCTCAAGACAGTTTGTGAAATTATTTTGGGAGAGACTGAGCTTTTATGGACAGTGTCCTGGTCATTAGGGAGAGTCAGGTGCTGGAGAGTCACTGGGACCGGAGCCCAGCAAAGCAAGGTTAGCAGGGAGCGCAAAAATACAGCAACTCCAGAACAAATGGAAGGGGTCAATTAAAGGAGAAGGCAGCCCACATGTTAGATGCAGAGGGGGATAAGTTCATACAAAGCAAATTCCCCCAGAAGAACTGAAAAATAAAGGATAGAAATAAGGCGTTTCTCTTGTTTCCCTAATGGTTAATTGTGGTTTGGTCAATGATGCTCAAGAAAAGTGTGGGATAATACTATGTAATGTGACACAAGAAAACAGAAAATTATAAAAGTTACTCTTATTTTGTGGAAAAGCTGTGTTTTCAGTGTTGGTGGATAGTTTTTTTGGTTTTTTAAAGATTCAGATTTGTTAGTAAAATCTGTACAGAAAGAGTTTAATAGGCATTTTTATTGCTTTATTCAGTCTTGTTCAGGTAACTGAACTAAGGACAATCTGTGAGGAGAAAAAGGTGATCATTTTAATACTTCAGTTGCTGCTAAGAAATGGTTTTGGTCCTCTAATAGTGTTTCCAGTGTCTAATTTACTTACATGTACCATTTAACACCTGTCTCTTTGACATGTTAGGGATTAGCATCCAGATGCCTCTAAGCAAACCCCAAATTGCCTGTCCTTTTCTGCTAGGAGAATTTAGTAGTTGGGGTAACTTCAAAGGCTTTGTGGATGCTCTACAATGTCCTTCAGTGAACTTCTGTCAAATGCTTTTAAGAATGCATCTGTAACTACCAGCAGCTGCCTGGCTTAAATTCAGCTTGCATAGCATACAGACCTATTTTAAAAAAAAAAAAAAAACAAAAAAAAAAAAAAAAACCAAAAACAAAACAAAAAACACGGAACCGACAGAAATCGTAGGGGAATATTGTCTAGGTCCC
>Ga0181612_148126_pt1 | contig 16095 bp, 10 predicted proteins | sample HoacroProtozoa21_FD_119630 | JGI IMG/M metagenome (GOLD analysis project Ga0181612, IMG submission 119630) | Hoatzin crop microbial communities from Cojedes, Venezuel. Combined Assembly of Gp0051906, Gp0051904, Gp0051908
ATTGGTGATGAATTAAACTCCCTTTTCTCCCACAGTTCAGTCTGTTTTGTCCATGATGGTAACTGGTGAGTGATCTCTCCCTGCGCTTGTCTCGACCCTCGAGCCTTTCAGCATATTCCCTCTCCCCTGTCCAGCTGAGGAGGGGGATTGATGGAGCGGTTTTGGTGGGCACCTGGCATTTATCCAGACCAAATCAAAACAGTGGGGGATGAGGATAGGGTACCCTGCTCTCCTGAGCATCCCCTAAACTGGTGGGGAGGGCAGTGGACGCTTCGCTTCCTTGGGTTTCGCCAGGAACTGCAGCATGGTGGTGCCCAGTCTGGAGTCCAGGGTCCCACTTTGGGCTAGCGGGGGGACGACCTGCAATGGGCCAGGCTATCGATGTCCTGGCCGGCTGCCTGGCATAGGCTGCTCTCCATGCCATGCACCATGTAACAGGGCTTGGGCTAGCAGAGGATACCTCTTCTTGGTGCCTGCAGTGGTGACCTGCCTCTTGCTGAGCCTGGATTCATTTCCATGGAGTGACATGATCCCTACCCACCACACAGGAGCCGTTATTAGCAACATAGAAATTAATCCTCTTTCACAGATGGGAATAGGCATGTGGATGAGGCCATGAGGTTGCAAAATGCTTTTGAGCATCTTCAAGACAAAAAATCTTAAAGCAGTGGCTGTTACCTGCTGGTTACCAGTCAGAGGACAGAGAGGGAACATAAAACAGGGAAGACAGAGAAAAATTACACTCGAGTCAGCTGCAAACGCATGAGGAAATAGGTGCAGTGTTATTAGAAGACAGATGCACTGAGGAGTCCAAAGCCTAAAAAAATCCCTTCATTATCTAGTTAAAGGCTCCAAAAAGCTGTGGCTAAAATGTGAGATATCAGCCTAACAGGTCTGTTTATACAGACTTCTCTAAACAGTTCCCCAGTCAGATCTTTCGCTTCTGCAAAATCTTTCTTTTTCCCTTGTGTTTTGATTCCTTTCATCTTAAAGGACACCCTGCCATTTCCCAATCTGTAAATAAAACTCGTTGTGATAAAGGTCATGAGCTCAGTCTCCGGGAAGAGCTACCCCACAATGAAAGGTAAAGCCAATCTGGGGCCTGCCAGTTCTGCCCTTTGCATCCACCGCTGCCAAGGCCTCATGAACGCTGCCCGGCTCCTGGCATCTCTTGATCTTGCGTGAATAGAAGATCTTCCCCTTGCAATTATCCTGTGCCGCAAAAACAGGATTTATGGAGGTTTGCTAAAGGGTCAGGAGAGACCGTCATGGAGGGCAGAGCTGAAGAGCACCGTCGCACCTAAGTTTTGGCCGGAATGGTGGAAAAGGTCCCTCGCAGGCTGGGTGTGGGTTTTGCTCGCTGCGCATGGCGTGCATGTGTATACTCAAATGCCTCGGTTCCTCCACTCGAAAGCTATCTCTGTTGGCAAATCCTGCCTGAATTGCACGCGAAAATATCTGGCAAATCACATGCTGACATATTTATCTTGTTAGCTGTCAGGATGAGTAAGTGCCCACGCTGAACGATATCATTCAACTTGAATGCAACAATCGCTACAACTCATGAAATGTGACAGAATAAATATATTTTCAAACATAATTTCTGTCAGACTAATATTAGTCTTTTGTTGAGCTCCTGTCCTAAGCGACCTTAAATAGACCCGTGCTCACTGGCAACCCCAAACTCCAGTGCAGTGACTCTGCGCAATCCAGAGACGACAAAGTGACACTGTTGACTGCTCATAAGCAACGGATTGAGTTAGCTTCTGCCCTGGCATGTATACATTTACATGTCTTCTAATATCTAATTACACTGAAGCATCCCACAGAAAGCTCATATTTGGGCTTTTAATGCTAATCCAATAAAAAAGCAATGCAACCATTTTGAGATAATTATGGCATCAGCAGCCCCCTGCCTGCTTTCAGGCAGGCATTCATGGGAACCCCTCGTGGGTGTTCAAAGAGTGTGAGAAAATAGCGAGTATGTTGAATCTCATTTCTATGGCACAAATATTTCAGTGTGTAGAATACCTCAGAGCTAAGAAATCTCTGAAACATCAACATTTGGTTTCCTGCTTGATCTAAGCTGGCCTCGCCTGAGGCAGGTGTCGATAACATACTGCTCCGTTGTTTGCCAGGATTAAGAATAGCTGAGCTTGTCTGATCAGCTCCCTCTCCGGCAATATCAAAGTGCCTCATTCACATTAAAGAGCATCAAGCATTGGCCCATTTCCCTTCTGATATTGGCAGAAGGGTGAGCGGGAGGGGGAAGGGGTAGCTTGAAGGTTTCCCCATCCCTCTCAGCTTGCCTGAGAGGTGCTGGAGTACCCCGGTCCACAGGGGGAGTTCGTAAAGGGACGGCTAGAGAAGTTCCGTGCAACGCCTGTTCATGAATGAACGAGGCACGTAAAAGCCCTGGCCAGTCTTTTAGGGCTGCTGGTATCAAGCAGGTAAGGACAGGATTAAGTCAGAGGTCTGTGCAATAGGATAAGTTCTGGAAATAAGCACAAGATCTGGGAATACATAGCGGAGTTGCACAGCTTGGAAAGAAAAATGTGACACGCCGATGTGACATGGCAGAGAGATGAAACCAGGGCCTTTAGCACCGCTATGCTCTATTTTAGCAGTGACAAAGATGTGCCAGAGATATAACTTTCTTTCAGAACCAGCCTCATTTCAAATTCAGAGTGCTATAAGGGTACGAAGCAAGCCCCTGAAGTGAGGAAAAGCCAGAGGATGGTACCTGGAATCACAGCTCCTCCCCTTCCACCTCTGCAGCATCCTACATGCGCTACTGCCACGACCATGGACCAGCTTTGCCTCCGTTGCTGCGCAGGGTGAATAATGCCATCTGAAAGAGCAGCTGTTCAACATTTATTTATATCCCCTGAGTTCAATGTGTGGCTGTACCACCCTGAAACCCCGCAGCCCCCGACTCCTGCAGCAAATGCAGTGGGCGGGCAGCAGCTCCCTTCTCCAGTTTTGCCTCAGCCCATGCTGTGTGCTGAAGGAGGTGGAAGGGAAGGATGTTCGCCCTTGTTATTTAACAACCTTGCCCTTTTGAAATACCATTCGATGTGGGGAAAGGCATTTGTCTTGGGAGGGGAGCTTTGCTGCGTTTTTTTGGAGTGGTTTTGTACTGAATGGTATGTCATGGGAAAGGGAAGGTTCCTCTGTGCTGTCCCAAGGAGAGCATCCACGTGAAGCAGAGCATTATAGGAAGCTCTGAGAGGCTTTCCGTGTTCACCCACTTCAGTAAATCAAAGATAATGCTGTTCCTTGCATCAGTGTCATTTAAATTAGGGTAAAGTCCTATGTAAGGTTTCCGCAGTACATGACACCACGATTACCTCTTGTCCCCTTTTTCTCTCTCTTCTCAGAAAAAGGCAGTAAAATTATTCAGCTCAGCTTGTGAATTGCAGGACTGAGCAGCACCTGTAATCTCACATCATTCAAACTATCTTTCATCTCTCTCGACACAAATGCCAGACCCTTGTACTCCACTGAATGGGCTGCAGGCAAGAAACAGTGGCCAAGTGAGTTATGCCAGTAATCCTGAAGTCTGTCAGCCAGCACGGGCTTTCAGGGAAAGAGCAGGTTATGCTGGGACAGGAGGGCAAATCTATTTTTTAGGTTGAAGGGGCATTGGTTAATGTGTCTGCCTGAGCCAAGGTCAATTCTCACTCCAGATTCAAGGTTTTACCTGGAATAAACCAGAAAGCAATAAAGCCTATTATTTCACAAAGGTCTTCTATGACTAACACATTCGTTCTCCTCTTCCAGTGGAATGACCTATATTTGCTTTTGATATAAATTTTTTTGTAGGGAATATTTTTCCCTTCAGTGTGTTTCCCTTGCATTCGTCACATGCATTTTACTGGCAGAAAAGTCTTTCTTTTAAAGTGCACCTTTTGTCTTTCTTTCTTTGTTTCTGTCCTTATTACTCCTTCAGAAAGCTCAGAAAATCTTTACAGAAGTACAGTCAGCTCACTGGCATCTGAAGAATGGGCATCTTCCCCACCAAAGTAACATCTACATTTTCATTTGTAAGTTAAGCCAGAAAAAAAAAAAACACTACTGTTTTGAAAGGCAGCTCTGTGTCTTGTTTTCCTGTTCTGTGGTGAAACCATCCCCAAGCCTTTGCTCAGCAAGTCTTGTACCTATGTACTGCAGCTCATTCAAACAGCACCAGAGTGACCTGGTCCCCAGGCAGGGCGGCTCCTCAGAGCGCACCAGGAGAGGACAGTTGCTTTCTGGCCTTTTCAGCAAACACCTGGAGAAGGTGGCCAGGCTGCCATCACTTTTCAGGGGGGACTGGGACTTCTTCAAAATCCCACAGCGTAGCTCTTCCAGATTGAAGGAAGCATGCAGGGGAAGCCCCGACTCATTCAGCAATTATTTTCCTGCTTCAGCCCATGCTCTGCAGGCACATCGTTCAGAATTGATCACAAAGGCAGGCATGCATTCCTATTTCTCATTCATAAATATTTATAGCTAAAGGACTAAGTAACTAAAAAGCGCTTGCAGGATGGCAAGGAGAAGAAGGATGTTCTGCTGGTGGGGAGAAGCCCCAGCTCTGCTACCATCCTTTTACTGATACTGAGTTGGTGTCTTCAGTTGTCCTTTCCTGCCTGTGCCCTCTGGGGGGGAAATCCATGGTCACAGGAGGTTTCTGAAGGACAGAGGGCTTACGTGGTGTGCCAGGGCTGTCTGTCTTCCCAACAGGTGGGTGCTTTCCTCTCTGCAAAGGAGTAATCCAAATCCAGGCCTCCTGCCCCAAGTTCTCCAAGCCTCTCCAAGCTTTGGGCCTCTTGTGCTCAAATTGCAGTTTCTGTCAAAAAGAAACAAATTTGCGGACCAGCAGAATGAAGGTACTCTTTGTGGTAAAGGCTGTGTCTGTCCATGTGTGCTGACAGCGTAATTAGTGGCAGCCTCAGCTGTGGTCTCCTGGCAGGTAAGCGGCTTAAAAACGTCATCTTTATGTCCCAAGTAATTTCTCTGACCAAAAGAAAGAGCTCCATTTGAAGCTTGTCAAGCCTTACAGGGGAAATGTAGCCACGCCGAACAGAGCTTTCGGAGACACAGAAGGAAGGCTGGAGAGCTGGAGCAGCTGAGCGTTGCCATCAATATCCTCAGGCATCCATGGTTTCGGAGTTCACCTCCCTCTTCTTCAAACCGTTTTACTGCTGCTGAAGCTGCATCTGCCTGAGATAAACTGTGCAGCCCTGATCTAGCTGTGGGATCTGGCAGACTTCAGAGAGAAGCCATTGCCGCGCTTTGTCACATCAATCTGGCTAGCAAGTCGACACTGCTGCCAAAAATGCTTGTAAAATACACTTGAATTAGGCAATTTTACAAAGATTACAAAGGGTGTGGGTAAGGGAGGTGCTTGCTTTTTTTTTTTGAAACCTGCTGGAGTATAGTGTTTTCTAACAGGGTAGTTATGGTTTAGTATTACAGTCTTGCTTAGTTCTCTGAATCTGGCCTTTGGGTTAATCCGTCAGCTGCCATTAATCTATGCAAACTGTGCAATCTGAAATATGTGGGATATTTTCATAGAAAGTCATAAGCAAGGGAAAATTGTCAGTTTAATGCATATTTGGTACTCCCCAAACTGACCACTGCTTTCACAAGTAGCCCCTGGCGTGAAGCGCCAAGTCTTGTACAAATGCGCCTTTGTACGAATCTAGGGAAAGCCAAGACACAATGAAATCCCAAGCAGCTGAGCTCAGCCAAGGCCCTCGGAGTTTTCCCCCACAGCTATTCCAAAAAAGAGGCTCAAGAAAATGTGTCCTGCTGCCACGAACAGCAGCAACATTGTGCAGGCACATGCTTAGTGCTTATCCATTGCAGGGATCTTAATGCCTTTGCTCTTCACACCGTCATTTTTTACAGGAGTTTATCTTATTATTTTCTTTCAATTTTATTTCTTCTTTTATTTTTCCTGTTCTTTCTTCCTTTCTTTTTTCTTTCCTTTTTCTCTCTTTTTTCTTGCACCCCAACCTAAACATACTAGGCAGAACCTCACTCAACTTGCTCCCACTGCCAAAGTGTGGGGGGGATCATCAGCTGCCATTGTTCCCAGCTTTACTCTCCTAAATTTTCCTTGCATAAGGCATAAATGTCATGTTAAATTCGAGGTTTGGCAATACTGTTAGTATTTTCTTTCAGGGGAAAAGAAAAAGTACACATCATGGTCTCACCATTCCCAAATTTATAGTGTTTTTTTGGGTGATAGTAAGGGTCGTTGGTGAAGAGCTGTTTTGAAATGACAGCTCACCTCTTGAAAGACAGCTACCACCACTGGCGTTCAAGTGGAAACTTAACAAGGAGCTAATACAAAAAAAAGAAATGTTTCTCTTCCAAATCAGGGGATAGTTAGTGCTTTACTCACTGGGCCATTACCCAATGATAACCTAACTTTGATCACGTGAGAAACCCCTGATATTTTGGAGAAACCACCATGACTGCAGCTTCTGGAGGTGTGCTCGAGATGACTTTTGGCCCTTTTCTGCCCTGAATGCCAGGAGCAAAGCTGTCATGCAGGGGCAGATGGGACTTGTCACCCACTTATGCTGCAGTTTCACAGTGTGCCACCTCTGAGAGGCCGCCCGCTCCCAGAGCACTTCATGGGGCTGTGCAGTAATCAGACCTTGATTTTGAGCTTTTTTTTTATTTTCTTGTTTTTAACAGTTTGCTGAAGCCAGTGTAATCTGAAACAAGCCTCCAGCTCTTTGCCCATACTGAAGTATCACCCACAGCAATGGGCTGGAAACTTGTCATTCCTGTAAGGCGTCACCGAAATGCCTGCGGACATTGCAGCCCAGCCTAGTTTTCACTAATATTGGTTTCAAACAAGCCCAGCGCTGCTGGATTCCATGCAATAAATCTTTCTTCTTGGTGCAAGGCAAGGACATTCACTGAGCTGCTGTGGGTGTAGCATAACTGTACTTGCTCTTCTTACCCCATAAGAATTACCCCATGTCTGTCTGTCCTCATCTACATCTGCCTCATGACCTCCCTGCCATCCCAAACTGCTTGAGTTTGGTTTTGGCAAGGGGAGAGACCATGCTGATGCAGGCCAGGGGACAGCTGGCAGCAGCTCTGGCCTGGGGCTGGGATTTCTCATTGCAACCTGGTGCCCACAGCCCTCCGTAATTCTTCATCACAATAGTATGGATGAATTTTCTAAGCTATTTCCTCTCTCTTTGTTCCCCTTCTGCAAAACTGCAAAATCATTAACATGTTAATCATTTTGTAAATTGGCAAGGATGTTTTAATTGAATTTGCTCTCCAAGTGGATATGGAGAAGGAGAGCAGTGTTAGAGGAGTTAGGAATGTAAGAAGTCTATTAGACCTTGCTTTTCCCTCTGGGACACTCACTAAATATAAAATTGGATTCCACTTACTGGTATGTTGGTGGCCACAGAGAAGACGGCAATATGTGTTTTCAGTTGCCTTCAGTTGCCTTCGTAGACCATTAGCTTCACTGCAATGACAACCTCAGACACCCACTGAACAAACTGGAGGAGAGTCAGCAGTAAGTGAAATAAAATGATCTCCATGGATGATTGTCCTGGAGCCCTCTGTTTGGAAACCACTGGACTTGTGCCCTTAGTCCTTCCCGAGAATAAGCAATGGTGGTCTCCTAGAATCATGGAATCATAGAATGGTTTGGGTTGGAAGGGACCTTATAGAACATCTAGTTCCAACTCCGTGCCATGGGCAGGGACACTTCCGCCAGACCAGGTTGCTCAAAGACCCATCCAACATGGCCTTGAACACCTCCAGTGATGTGACATTGACAGCTTCTCTGGGTAACCTGGTCCAGTGTCTCACCACCCTCGTAGTAAAGAATTTCTTTCTTCTGTCTAATGTAAAACTACCCTCCTACAGATTGTCCTATCACTATGTGCACTTGTAAAAGGTCCCTCTCCAGCTTTCTTGTAGTCCCCCTTCAGGCACTGGAAGGCTGCAATAAGGTCTCCTCGGAGCCTTCTTTTCCCCAGGCTGAACAGCCCCAACTCTCTCAGCCCTTCTTCACAGGAGAGGTGTTCCAGCCCTCTGATCATTTTTGCGGCCTTTCTCTGCACCTGCTCCAGCAAGTCCATGTCTTTCCTTTCAGGTGGTCTCCTGGCCATGGCAGTGAGGCTTGAGTCTGAATTGGGTCTGAGCTGGACCGCAGGTCTCAGACAACTGCAGTTGTCCCCAGCGCTGCAGATACAGGCCTTGGTGGAAGGCTGGGCATGGGCTCCCTGCATCATGGCTTTACAGCATCACTGTCCCCATAGCCTCCTTGTGCGGCTAGCCTGAGCGCAATGCCGATGGGAAGGAGCTGTCAGTTTACTTTATTATTTCCATGGGCAACTACTAATAATCCTGTTTCTCTTAATTCTGTTATTTTCAGAGGCGCAAAAGGAAAGTTAAATAATAAACTTCTTATGTCTAAGGAAGATTAGAATCAAATGCTCAAAGGACAGCAGGGATTTAAGAAAAATTGTATTTTCCATTTGTCTTTCTTCCACACCAAGCCCCAGGGCAACAATCTCAGACAGCACATTTTACCACTTTAAAGGAACCTCAGCAGTTTTATTTCATCTCAAGCATGGTACAAGGAAAACTTGTGAACAGGGACCCAGACAAAGCCATTGAAGTTCAGTTCAATCACGTGCTTTGGAGGGAAGCAGTGTGATACAAAAGGAAACATTTTTAAAATCATCTAAAAAATGACTTTGGAGTCCAACACCATGCTGGGGACCTGTCCTTTGCAGCTATTTTGTGGCTTTTGGAAATGTTAACCATATAATTTTGTGTGGATATTTCTCCATCACTCAAGACTAGCAGATATTAAAGGAAAAGTGAGAAGATTGCCCTCACAAAGCTCCCCTGAAGAGGGTCGTGGCATCAGAGCCAGCAGAGAGGAAGCGGGAGGCAGCGAAGGAAATGCCTTTTCTCCTAGAGAGGGGCAACATCTTTCCTGGAACCAAAGCCTCCAGATCGCCTACAGACATGCCCTTTCTGCATAAGTCAATCTGCACCTTATTCTCAGGGGAATCCAGCTGGTTCCAGAAATGCCACATGTCAATCCAGAAAGGATGTTACTAAATAAATATATTTTTTAATAACTTCCAGCTTCAGCTAGTTACTGGTGGTGGATTGATATACTATTATGTCTCCATAGCTAAGGAGTTTTCAGTTATCTTTCATATGTCAACAGAAAGAGTAGCAACTATGAATTATATGTGATGGGGGGGTGAATAGAGGATGATCTGGGATAACAATGAGTTGAAAAAATGAGGATACTATGGAACAGTTTTGAAATGGGCATTCACACACCTTCTTATACTGCTGCCAGGTCTGATTGTTGCCATTCCTCACCCTGCCCCAAATCTTTTCCTTCCATGATCCCGCCCAGCCAAGAAAAGTTCAAGGGCAACTGCTTAATGGCACAAAAGAAAGTGAAAGAAATGGAGAGAGTTTGAATATGTTCGATCCTGCCAAAAGGACGAGCTGTGTTCTGGAAAGAGAGGCGCAGGATCACCAGCAAGACAAAGAGACGGAGGAGCAGTCTTCCTCATCCTTTTGGCTAGCAGGCTGCTGTAGTGCTTTCCTCCCTGCCTTTGCACAACGGCACCGGAAGCCTGTAACGTATTTATTACTGTCGGAAACACTCAGCCTGAGCATGGGAGATGTGTGGGACAACGGAGATACTACAGAGCAGAAGCTGTGAATGTTGACACCGAGAGAGTTGCCAAAGCTTGCCATGAATAATGTAAGAATAGCTCCAGTCCTTTTCCTACCCACGCGGGGAGGTTTGAATGAATTCAGTGCTAATGTGCTCTCTGAGAATGTATGCTGCCAACTGTATTTTCATGGGGCAGAGTGGGAAAACTTAAAATCAGCCATCAAAGTTAAACTGCTTCCCATTTCTCTGTAAGATGGTTACCGCTGAGCATAAATATGCATACGATAAAAATGGCCCTTTTTCTGGGCAGAATGACTGCAGGTAGCTTACAATCAGTGTTGGACGCTGATAGTACAGTGGGAATTTCCTCTACATCCGCCCCGCTGGGATAGCTCAATAGAGATGGTATTCAAACCCACTGCAGCAAATAAAATGGCTGTAACTCCGTGAGCAGCACTTCTGCCTACCCGCAGCTCGGCGGCCACGCACTACAACTGTTGCAATCTTCCTTGCTTCACTGCAGGGGAAAGAAGTGGCAAACGGGACACAATGGAGAAACCGAGTAAGACGGTGGAAGGTAGCCCAGACGTCACTGTCGGTGACTTTGGCAGAACAATGTTTGGGTTAATTGCTGTCACAATAATTGGCCAACTGCTCCCAAACCAAAGTGCCCACGTACTGGCCATGCAGAGGGTCAGCTGTATTCATGCAGTGAGCCCCTGCAATGCTGCCATTGGGGTGTGCTACAACGGGAGGATTAACACAGGAGGAAAAAGGTGGTGCTCTTCCCATGGTTGCGTTAAAACTCTGATTTCTCGCTGTTTATCAGCCTGGTTACCCAGACAAATTGAAGAGGATTTGACAAAAAAATTCAGCTCATTGTTCCTCTCAGTGACTAAACTCTGTAGCAAATCCTGATTGGTTCACACAGTTAAAGTCAAATCAGGGTTGAAGTGGTGCATTGATTTATTAATGATATGTGATGAACCAGCAATCATTGAGCAATACAATGTCAGCCATACAACAGATAACCACAATACCAGCCACAAGTGGTAACATGCAACTACAGCTTTCTAAATGCCCTTCTGTGACTGATTCCAATGTGTGCCACACGCATGCATAGATTTGTGCGCGCACCCCACACCGCCCCCCCAGGCTGTGGGGGTCACAGAGACCCTTCCTTGCCAGGGCATGCAGGACCATCTGCCCGCACACCCCTGCCATGGGAGGTGTGGGTGCCCCAGCTCTGCGCAGTCCTGCCCTGTCCCACGTCGCTGCCACCCCAGATGCGAGTGAGTAGCCCCACCCTGGGAAGTGACCCTCCTCTTGTGGTGCACCCGTTCTACACGAGGCTCTTCAGGATCCCCAGGGCATGGCCAATGCCATTTTGCAGTGTAGACCCATGATGGTAGAGGTAATGTCACTCTTTTGCATGGTGTTATGCAAAATGATTTCTTACTCAGCACAAGTATGTGACCATTAAAAAAGTCCAGAAACACTTTGGATTCAGGATCTTGAGCATTGCAATAGAAGTGGAAGGGTTTACCGAATCTGCCAAGGAGTAACTCCAAGGGCTGCTTTGTGCACATGCAAGAACGCCTCCCAGCCTCAGAGAGGAAAACCTCTCCCTGCTGCCTAGACTTCATGGGGTTTTTTAATTTTGTTTTGGTCCTACCCTTAAACTAGTCTCCCTTTCCATGAGGCATGTGACTGCTAAAGTGAAAAAGACATCTCTGTCTGCCTGAACTTCAAATCCTGCTACTGCAATATGACAGCTTGGAAGTAGTTTCCTTATCAGGAACATAGTGTAGGGCAATAGATAGTCCTGTGTCAGCATGTGTTGTGACTGTTTTGCTGTGCGTTGGTATAACAGGCTTCTGTGAAAGTCATCTTTTCAATGCTCTGTAACAGTCTGAGGAAAGTATTAGAGTCTTACCCTGAGGGGTAAAGAAGCAAAGAGCCCTGACCTATCCACGGAGGTGAGAACATTTCAGTTTGAGAGACTGCTAACCGATTTGACCGTATAAGTAAAATACCTTTCATCATTCATCTGTCATCTTTAGGGATCCCTCCTTTCTGTTAATAAGTGTGTTTTCAGATCCTAAGTTATGCATTACCAGCTTTTAAGCTCTGCAACCAAGATACATTTTAACAGGTTTTAAGCTATGATATCTGATTCTTCGGGGGCTCAGAGTAAGAAAGTCAAACAAACTAAAGTGCAGTCCTTTCTGCAAAGACCTTGGGCTGTGGTTAATGGAAACAGCAGAGTTTGCAATACATATGTACTGTCTTGGCCAAGTTCTACTTTTTGTTAAAGCCAAAGATAATGGGGAAAAATCATCTGATTTCCAGAAATCTTCAGCTCTACTGGTTTGTTTTTTTAGAAACATTTGCAGGAGTCAGCTCAGCACTATTTAGTATCAAGGTCTCCATCTTATTACTTGAATGAAGAATGAGAGGATAGTCAATTTTGGAACAAAACTAATTTTTACAGCATGAGAAGTCCTTCTGGAATAAAAGCTTGAATAAACACCCCCTTATCCATGAGCCGTGGGCGGCTGAGAAACAACTTCTGCTCTGTCATTTTTCAGAAGAGAGAAGGGTCAATGATGACTGATGTCTACTTCTGTATGCAGACCTCATTTTACAAGAACAGGTAATTGATTAAATTTAATTTTAAATTTAATTTTAAATTTGTAATTCATTAAATCCTGGGTTTGATCCCAGGAAGGCAGGGGAGAGAAAACTCATTTTGTTTGTCTTTTTTATTTCAGCTCCTGTGGGCTAATTGCATTGGAGGGTCTGAAGTAATTCAGATAGTACCAGGAGCACAGTGGGTGAAGAGCATCATATTTCACAAGCAAGAAGGAAGAAATTCACTCTAGGCTTGAGCCTTGAGGGTAGAAAACTGGGCGAAACGCACAGCAGCCATTCCACTGTAAAGACCTTGATTTATTTCTGTGCAGAGGTAGTTGTTACTGCTTTTAGAAATAGACAATAAAATTGAAAATATCTTTCCTTGTGTTTAGAAGAGTACTTGTTCTCTAATTCAAATGAATTAAAGCAAGTATAAAATAATGTTTCAATGAAAAGCTAATTCAGCAGTGCTATTAAACTGTTTGGGATTTCTACCTACTTCTTGTCTGGGATTTAAGTGAATAATGTGGCCTGAAGGAGCTGCTGATCTGAAGACAAGTGTATGGATGAAGCATTGCTTTACTTTTTAAGGAAAAGGTCCTGTGTTGTAAAAGATTTGTTGACTCTTATTTGGATACTTTTGTAAAGTATTTTGTAAAGGCTGAAAGTGGCTGTCCAAAGAGAACCTGTACTGTCCTGGCGTCAGACAGTGCTAGATTTGTAATAAAACCAAGCTATAATAGTATAAGGAAAATACCAAACGATTTTTAAAGTGTAGCACTTGTTTTTAAAATATTGCTACTTTTTTTTTTTCATTCCACTGGGAGCAGAAAAAACACATTTAATGGACTCGCTGCTTGGAAGCCAGTATCTTGAACTGTCCTGAAAGATAATCAGATGTGATTTAAAGTCCCATGCCTTGTTTCTGCACCAAAATTTGGTCAATTATACTTGATCAAGATTTCTGTCATCTCAGTGTGTAAATGACTGTCTAATCAGAAATACTTTTGAAAAGGGTTTTGATACAAAGTTCAGATCACCTTTGGGGTCTCCCATGGAATAAATAGAGAGGCTTTCTGGTGATGTTAAATACACATCATTACAGCTGAGTTTACTGGGCAGGTAGAAAAAGCTTTTGAGTTTCTGTCTGTATCAAATGCGATTTGTGTGACCTCTTTAGAATGAAACAGGCCCTGACCCCAAACATGATCTGAGCATCTCTGACACCTTTACTTCAGGCTTAAGCTTTTTGTAAGTCCTCCTCATAGTTCTTGCTAGGACAGCTAACATCTGTCTTTGTTAGCTGTATACATCTTCCATAGACTGAAATGCCACCAAGCAAGAAAAACCACTCTGCTTTATCACTCGCGCTTCTCTTCACTATGAGGGTCTTGAGTGGTGCTTAGCTTTTGGGTATGGTTGAAAAGAAAGGAGTTCAGAAAGAGTGTGCGAGGCACATGAAGGGATGCTCTTGTGACTTCTCAGTCTGCTGACGTTCAGCTGACGTTCACCTTGGACAACTTGCTAGCTAACAACTGGATCGATAGACATGAACACTGGAAATTGCGCGGCTGCTACAGATTCCAAAATTCAAACTAGAAATTCTAGCAAAAGGGTTTCTAGAATGGACTCACATCTAATTTAAGGTGAGCAGGCTGGTGACTGTACATAGTCTAATGGTACACAGCTGGTGAATGACCAAGCAAGCATACTGTGGTCTTTTTATTTATAAAGTGAACTCAGTACTCTACCTTTCAATTACACAAAGAGCAGCCCTATCGCTCATGTCATAACACCTGGTCATACACTTAACTGAAGGAAAGAGCAGAAAGAAGTCCTCAGCTCTCAGTGATCCGAATATCGTATTTCTCAAATGTTCCAAACACCTACCTTCCTCCAGGGCTTCAGTAGTACTGGAATTTATTTGCAAACAGAAGCCTAGTAATAAGCCTTACCACCAAATGCTATTTGCAGCAAAGCAAATATCTGTAATAAAATACAGAGAACAAACGAAATCCTAAAAGGGAATAAAATTTATTTCAGAAACTAAAAATAACTACTTTATGGAGTTGAGGTTTATCTAGTGATGTAAATCAATTTAATGTAGTAAGATTATGTGGCAGAAATATAGCCTAATAAGTCTAGGCTTACCAAATGGTGATACTTACCACAGACCTAATCTTTTGATAATTTTCCTGATGTGTATTAACAGATTCTGTATTTCTGAGAGCTATTTGTGGCATACTTTCTATGTAGTATTCTGCATTATTAAACCCTCAACCTTTCCCTTGAGCTAACTGCTTGTTTCTGATGATGAAACAGCAGAACATCAGCAGCAATATAGATAGATAGTGACATATCATTCACAGAAAAAAAGCGTCTTTGTTTGTGGTCTTTTCTTATTACAAACAATTGCAAGTGTGTGCTTTATTGATGCTTTCCTGAGAGAGAGAGAATTGTTTGAAAGGGCACGTCTAGAGAGCTGCGTGATGTTCAGTGACAGCAGGTACTCAAGGGATGCCCTGCAAAGGAGTAGTGCCCGTGTTGGAATCATCCTTCTGTCCGATTCCACCCCTTTGCTACAAAACCTACGTGGCGTTTCCAGGAATTGTGAATCACATGTGTCAGCCTGAGTGTTTGCGTCCCAGATCCATGATTAAAAGCTAGCTGCGTGTGCCAGGAAATGGAAATCTTCTATTACCCATCTCAACTGAAGATGTGATTTTGGTGTCTGTTAAAAGGAATCTGCGAGTTCTGCCCAGGTTGAAAAGTAGCTTACAAAGTGGCTGGATGCGGTGGCTGAGCAGGAGGAGGAATAATGTGCTCCCCTGAAGGGATGTGAGCACCACGGTTACCGGTACAGAAAGCCGTAAAAAGATTTTAGAAAAGTGAGTTTTCTTTTGATTAAGAGCTGAATCTGAGGGTTCTGAAACTGGAGAGGGACTGAATAGACATAATTTGTGTCTGTTCTGGTTATGAGAAACAACTTAATCTAATGTCTTGGGTAAAGCTGACAGGGATCCAGGACTCCTGCGGTTATAAATCTGAATCCACTTCTAAGCTGGTCAACTCAGGTAGCTTTTTGACTCTGCCAGATGATGTTAAGATTGAAGTAGGAACAGCAGTATAGACAGGGCTCAGACAAATGTATTCACAGTGATTAAATAGCCCATCATTTGCAGTCTCATTGTTGTCCTTTGGCAGCTATTTGCTCCAGAGTGTGTCAGCCAAGTTGAGTTCCCACCACGAGACTGATCAGTGGCTTCCAGTTGCTATCCATAATCGTGGGGTCAACCTCTACCCATAATGGGCCAGAGAGTACTCAGGGAGGCAATAATGGACCCCAGGAGCAAGCTTGCTCTTCCTTGGGTTGGTGTGCAGCCAGCTCAGTGCTCTCATCCCTTTCCCTGCCCACGAGCAGACGAAGCTTGCAAGGGGAGGTGAAGCTTGCAGAGCAGTCCTCTCCTCTGGCACCAGGAAGGGATCTTGGGGCATGCCCAGGGCAGTGCTGCCCTCGAGACATCAGCCTGGAGCTACCATGCAGCAAAGGGCATGCGCTTGTTGGGTCAGACCGCTCTAAGTTGTTTCGTCAGTCCTAAATTGTAGAGACCTTATCGTTCTCTACAGCTACCTGAAAGGAGGTTGCAGTGAGGCAAGTGTTGGTCTCTTGTCCCAACTAACTAGCAATAGGACAAGAGGCAATAGCCTGAAGTTGCATCAGTGGTTTAGATTAGATATTAGGAAAAATTTATTTCCTGAAAGAGTGGTCAGGC
>Ga0181612_107008_pt1 | contig 16094 bp, 14 predicted proteins | sample HoacroProtozoa21_FD_119630 | JGI IMG/M metagenome (GOLD analysis project Ga0181612, IMG submission 119630) | Hoatzin crop microbial communities from Cojedes, Venezuel. Combined Assembly of Gp0051906, Gp0051904, Gp0051908
AAGAAGGATTACTTGACTACTGAAAATACCTGTGAAAGTTTCATCTGCATATTGGCAAAAACATGAAGAAAGCCAACAACTGCATCCCACAGCCTGCTATGAGCCAGACTCTGTTGATTACCTATGCAAGGGCCCTAAAAAAAAAAGTAAGAAAACCACATTTTTTATTTCCACAACATAAAACAAATAATTTGCTTTCCTAAGATTTCTCCCTGAAAAAAATTAAAAAAGAAACTTCAGGCTTCCACGAAGCTACATGAGAAATCTTCCCAAGGTCTCTTTCGTATCTAGTGCATAAATACTAGATTGTATCATATTAAATATGCAGCCATTCACATGTTTTAGTATTAACTTTACACTGGGCCAGTGATTCCACGTAACTTTATCAAAATTAAGAAAAATAAAGCCAAAGTATTTACAAATTTGTAACAGGCCTTGATCAGGCCCTGTAATCATAGACCTTCACTGTTAGTACCTTGAGCAAAACATTTTGTTTACCTGTATATATTCTGTAAGGGAATTGAATATTTGTTTGGTGACAGCCAGAGCTTTAGAAAAGTTACGTTGTCCTGATTCATCAATGACATCCTTTCCTGAATAGTACCAATAGAAGTCACTGATTGATTCCTAAGAAAAAAAACCAACATTATACTTTCTAATTTGGGATTCTGTATGCAGTATTTACTGCCTGCATTTGTATCACCAAAAATTAGCCACAGATGGGATTTAGTATTTCTGTGTCTATTTTCATGACAATGTTTTTGCATTTTTATCTAACTATGCTCCCTGCAGAAGTGAAAAATGAAATAAATTAACAAACATTTGGTTTCACACAGAATTCTGAAAGGTCATCTATTTTAAAAGGAAAGAAGAGATGAAATAAATTAGATCAGAATTCTTTACTTCAGACACCCCTGAAGAGAGGATATTCATATTTGATTCCAGTAAAATGTGAATTTCTAAAAATGAAGAAAAGGTAAATATGTTATATTCCATTTTCCCCTGTTTTTTCCTCACCTGAAGACGCAAGAGATAGTCAACTGTACTAATGATAATATTCACTGTAGTGGTGTTGCCCATCTGAGTACGTAGGTAATTTTGAAAATCTGAAATAAGAAGTGATTTGTGCTTGGTTAGTACATATAGGAATAAAAAAATACGTTATTTTCATATTTTCATGCAGAATACCTTATTTTAAGTACCTTGTTGGGTACAGATGCTTATGTGTTATTGAACTACAGCAGATCACAATGCAAATACAACTGAAGAATTGTTATCCACATGACTTGCAATAGGCTTTACTATTAACAATGGCATAAAACCTGAAATTACATTAAGACTTAAAATTCAAATTGAACTCCACAATTGAAATGGTTGGCATGCCAATTTCCCCTCAGAAAACTAAATGAATTAGAGGGAAAAAAACCATTAGAATCAGCTTTATCCAACTCTGTTTTAGAACAGGCTCATCACACATTTTCCCCAAAATTAATGCAGTTCACTTACCATTGTTATGCCCTTCACATAGCAGCTGTAAAAACCTAAACAGATCTCGAGTAAATTCATCCTGCTGCAACACTTTTTCACCTTTAAAATATACAAATACAATGATTATGTGACAACTATTATGATTAAATACACAGAACACATAATATTACAACAACCTTTAAAACTGGAATTCTAATAAAAAATAGTATTATAAAAGCGTTAAAGCAATTTAAAAGAAACGGACTGATAATAATGAAAAGAAAAACTGGGACAGAAAAAGCAAAGCCAAAATATTTAGCACTCCAATGCATCCAAGGTTAAAAAAAACCAACAACAACAAAAAGGAAAGCAACAGGATATATCTCTAATAAGTAAATGGTTAGTTATAGCTAAAATCATGCCTTAAATATGAATGACAATTCTTTAATAAGCATCAAACTGTTTATCCAAGCTGAACACACAACCTGCTGCAGACCATAAAGCTAAACCTAAAGATATCTGGGAAGATGCAATGAAAGATTTCTCTCTGTATTTGCAACACATTTTTGCAACAATAGTATCGAAAACTGTAAACCCAAACATACCACGCTCACGAACGATGACTGTGGATCAAAGAAAAATAACAAGAATACAGGATAAGAATATTGGAAGTTACAACGCTTTTCTTAAAAATTATTGCTAAAGATTTTGTAATTATAAAGCATATTCAGAATTCAAAGCCTAGAATTACTTATAGTAATTTTATCAACAGAAACCTCAAGCCACAGTAAGTAACAGTTCTTATTAAAGAAGGAAACACAAGTAATGTTTTAAGCACTACAGGAATCAATTTCTTTCTACTTACGAGTTCCTTCTTCAGTAACCATTCCCAGGCCTTCTGCTTTATTTTGTCTCTCAAACGCATTCAAGTCAAGAACGCTTATATGGAAGAAAAAAAAAAACCAACAGGAAAAAGTACTATAGCACACAATAGAAAATTATTTTCTAGGAAATATCTGGAGGCCTTCAACTACAAGTCTTGACCCACTGCGACATGCATTGCCTCATGTTTTATTTAATATGAATATTAGATAAAAGAGCTTGGGTCCTGTGTCCATTTCTGAAAAGAAATGGGTCTCAGGTCAAGTCTCACCAGTTACCTAACTTCTCTTCCAGTAACATCATTCATGGTTTCATGCATAAATGAAGAATGGAAATGGAACATGAAATACTACTCTTTATGTTGACTTAAATCTTCCTGCCAAAAGGACCTTACTGCAGTTATTTCTCAGTCACACTGTTTTCCACTAAGTTATCACTATTCTTTCAATTATATTTCTATATATATATATTTCTACTTCAATTATATTTCTACTGTCTATATTATGCATTATTACATTATTCAGAAGACATATGGAATCTCTGATTCCATATTCAGAAGACATACATTGAATCAGAGATTCCATATCTTCCTGAATCAGAGATTCCGTATCTTCCAAGGTCAAAATACACTGGTAGCTGAATTTTCTTTTGCTAACTTGGCATAGCCCAGCACGTGGAATAGCAGATGAGGAGTCTTCTCACCACCCAGTTAGAATACTAAAATTTAAAAATTTTACTAAAATTTTACTAAAATTTAAAGAGTCCAAATAAATTAATAAATAAAATTTAAAGAGTCCAAATAAAATTCTATCATTATCTAATTTTTTTCAAGTTAAACAGCAATGTAGTCACATATTCTACTATCTAGTGACATCATTAAAACTAAAAGCATTTTTAACAGCATCATTTTCTTGTCAGTGTTCAAGCCGTTTTATCAAAACCTTTGTTAATGAAGTCCTAAATGATACACATACACAATTGGTAATAACCATCACTGCAGTTCCTGTTTGAGGAAGACCTTGCTAAACTGTTCTGCATAAATGGAAACGTTTGAAGATAGCTGTTATTTAATTAGGCTACAACTACTCAGCGATAATTTCTGCAGCACAGGTCACCACTCTTTCCACATTTTTTCCTGTCTTCATACAGCTTCTCCACTTCTAATTCCCAGTCTACTCCTTAAGAACCCTTCTGTTGCTTTAAATGGCTGAGAAAAGGAGGTTCTCTACTGTATGAGTAATCAGAAACATCAACAGTTTTCCACCTTCTTTATGGAAGTCCTTTACCTTAACTAATTTGAACTTTTGGTTTATCAAGGGAATGGACTGCTATAGTCTCCTTGGACATGTGCCATCTCTAACAAACCTTATACATATGCAGAGGATTGAGATGGAGACAGAGATTATGTAACTCGTCAGAAATGTGGAGAAACTGAAAGCTTAGGAAAGCTCCACTGGCCTGTCTCTCCTTCAATGAGGGTTCTTCTCCATCCTTAGAACGACCCAGACAGAAAATTTGAGGGACTAGTAAAAGAGCCATTACATTTCACTTTTATGCCCCTCCAAACTAAGCCTTCAAAGGCATACACAGTCTTTGCTTTATTTTCTCCTTCAGAAGAATACTCTAAAAGATGAACAAACTACTCCTCTGATTCACAAAAATTTCCCACAAGAGTTCTACAATCTGTTACTCCTGTAATTTAAGTCTAACAAATACAGCTGCACTGAGGAATAAGCCACTAACCTGAAGAAAACTGAAACTGTAATAATATGATTTATGCTTTTACCTGCAGGACTGCATCAAGCCAGAGAGACTTTGAAAAAATCCAGCATCCTTTTTCTCCTTCAGGTAGTCTAGCATTTTCTAAAGGGTATACATTTTTTGGGGAAAAAAAAAATCTCTATTAAAATTATATAAATGAACAACTTCCTGAATTACAATTTGAAATGCAAATCACTGGCAAGCAATATCATTGTTATTGTACCAAAAATACCCTGATATCCCTTCACACTTTAGCTTAAAATTAAATGCACTAAAATAAAAACGCAACAGAACACTGAAATTCTCAGAATTACTTGCCTCCTAGTAGTTAGAAAAGCATTACCTGTTGAACTATGGTATTCCCACCATTTAGAATAGCAATACCAAGTTTTAGTGTTTCAACCACCATGGGTCCTGTATGACCTGTCAAAACAAGGGTACAGTCATTAAACCTTGCAGTTATGAACTATTCAATCAGAAAAGCAGTCTGGAAATTATACCTACTATAGTTGTAAATGACATTTATTTTACTTCATTATAAACCATATACAAGTTGTATATGATATACATATCATAGCTATAATGACATAATACGCTCTATGGGTATAGCATTATACCTATGATATGTATATCACGTATACTTTTAATAATTCACAGTTTATTACCTTTGCTTGCACTAATCATCTGAAGGACCATCTCAGCAGCTCCACGATCATGTAAGCGAGCTTGCTGATAGAGAGTTCGCTGTTTTTCCATTTCTTTCTCCTGGGTTTGGGAACAAAAATGAGAACAGAATACACACGGGAACTGATTCAGAAAACATAGGAAGATGAGAAATCAGAAGATGTTGAAGGCCATCTGCCTCCATAATCCATGGGTTGTTTTATTCCAAAACTTCAGAACACACCGTCTTTCTTTTGTGTGAATGACCTAGTAAACCAGCTCAACACACCGTGTTACTCTTGCATAGATTCTAGTGGACCTATTTAAAATACTTGCAATAAGCCAATGAGAAAGAAACATTATTTAAACTCTCACCTCAAATGTCTTATCTTTTTCTTCTTCTTCCTCTTCTTCTTCTTCTTCTTCCTGACAGCTCTTTTGATGTTAGAAACAGAAATCACAAGATTTTGCTCATTATGAAACATAATGCCTAGTTTTACTGTAGTATTTCTACAAAAATGACCAAAGAAATTTTTTCAAGCAATAATTAAAGGCATTAAGAAGCATTAAGATTTAAAATCCCTGTAATCGTAAATATTTGTGCCCATCCAGGCTAAGATCCTGATATTCCCTATGTATGAGTACTTGAGGTTATTCATCCAACTGCATATGCACCCTGTAACTGCAGGCTATGTGTTCTTGTGTCATATTTATATCCATAATACTTATCTCCACAGTCAAACTCCCTTCACACATGTCAGCTGTAATCAATATGTTGCAAAAACTGATTGGCAACTTATTTTTGACTGACTTCAAACACTGACTCCAAATAATTACCCAAAGAATAAAGATAACTACTATGTTAAGACTGCTCATGAGTTAATCCTGTATAAAACAAAGTGCCAGGTGATATCAACAGGATTGCATCTACTGAAAATTTATATTATTTTAATGTAGGAAATATCTCATTATATATATATAACTCTGAAGAGTATTGGCTTCATTAAAAATGTAGAAATTACTGGTATCAAGCAGTCCACGTAAGAAAGAGAAGAAAAAGGCTTAAAAAGCATTTAAAATTAATGGGAAGTACCTGAGTGGAGTAAGGGTTGGAGGTTGAAATTATATATTTACCTTTGCCATCATGGCCGAATAGGCAATATATAAAGGATCATCTTCTAGTTTGCTATAAAGAGTAAGAAAAATTTTAAATTATTTTATGATATAGTGATAAAAAGATGTCATACTCCTACTAATATTTAAATAACATATTTATTAAAGGATATTTTATTAAAATATATACACATCTACTTGAAATGCTATTGCGCTTGAAAATTGTATTATAAATGTATTTTCTTCCCTCAAATCAAGTCTCTAACTTTTCAATTAAACAATTTAGAGGTATATTTGGATATCCAGCTTGGTCATGTTGGATAAGTAAGGATCACTGACTGTTTCAGGTGCAGAAAAATATCGTGCAGATATAAGTTAGAATAATTATAACTGTCAGATGGCAAGATTGTATTAGTCATACAGAAAAAGTATATGAAGCACTGCAGTACTCTACTCATACAAAACACATATTCTAATTAACAGTCTAAATTCAAAAGAGAAACTGGCATTAAAAGAGATTCATGCTAATCATCAGTGAAACCTTTTCTGTCATACTGATTAAAATGCAATGAATACCAACAAGCAGAACACACATCTACTACTCTGAATGAACCAGCAGTTCCTGTAGTTTTTATGTTTCTATGAGATTTCATGCTCAGTTATTTCTGCACTGGGTAGTTACAAAGCTTTTAAAATGTCAAAAATAGTCAATATTTGTCTCAATATAAAGGTTATACATAGTTTAAATACATGAAAACTCTAATGAAACTAAGATGCAAAAAAGTATTCACCATGCACAGTAATGAACTGCAGTTGTGTTAAATCACTTCTGTAATGTCATTAGAAATTCAGTTACTGTGTGCTTTTACTTTATGTGCTTTTCAACGCAGTTCTTTTTACCTTCTTTCTGTGAGAGCACTGCGACTGAAATAGAGGATAATCTGATGAAGTGGATCAGGCTGTTTTTTCTCAGTCTCTTCCTCTTCCTCTTCATCTTTTTTTGGAGGTGTCTGTCTCAAGATTTATATGAGAATATAGAAATTAAGCTTCATCAGTAAGAAAAAAAATGAGTAATTAAGCTTAGGAAAGGATTTCAGTAATTTTATTCTGTCCAATTTGTGTTAACTTCCAGTATTCATCTTATTCAGCAACTTACAGCATAACCTGCAACATTATGTGCCTGTATGACTCAGAAGGAGTTAGAGTACCTGATTGTTATTCATATTTAATAGTAACATTAGAAGTTTCTCATTTGCATGTTATTGAGAATGAGACAGTGAAAATCTTAGGAAAGCCTTATTCAGCAGAAAATATGTGTTACCAGTGGATCAGAATTGAAAGAAAGTCCCAGCTCAACTCTTTAGCAGCAGAATTATTGGTATATGGAACTATTTTTCATAATAACATCAGATACATCCTATTCAGACTACTGTTTGCCACAATACTTTCATATATCATTTCTAGGTAACCTTGACTCAACAAATGTAAGGACTGCTCTTAGTCAATTTCAAACTTGTTTTGGCAGTTCAAAATATAACAAAGCCAGCACTGGCAAAAGAGCAGCATATCATCTTTACCTTACTTGTGTTATCAGCCCTTTGTAGGGTTTCAATTATTGTAGAATCATTGTAGTTAGAGATAATTGTAATTAGAGAAGTTTAATTTACTTCTCCAGTAAATCTGAAAGAATTGTAATCACTGTTTTGATTAATGGCCTCATTCCTTCATTCAGAAAGAAGGAACAAAGTCAATAAAAGACTGTGACCATATAATTGTTTAGAGTATGAGAAGAATACATTAGCTGTAATTTTGAAAAATCATACAACTTTCTGTACCAGTGGGTCTTTAAAAAGCACAACATGGCTGCTTTTGCTAACACTGAAGCATCTCCTGATACATTTTCATGTGATCCATTAAGCTCTGTATTCGTTTTCGTGGTGTTTAGATACTATGGAGCTAGGCCCCTTGGAAGTATTTTAGAAAAACTAACTACAGTGAGAGAAGAGAAAAAGCACTAGGCTTTCTGAATCTATATTCAGTAACAAAATGCTGAACTTTACCAATCGCTTTTACAAATGTAAACTAAATTTTTGCTGAATATGGCTACATATATTTACTTCTCCTTATGATGTATCAACAAGAAAACAGCAAAATTAATTTGCATCAAAGCTGAAAATGTTAAAATTAAATATTATGCATCAACAAAAATTTTAAAAAGGGGTAAAGGATCAATTGTGTCAAGCTTTAAAAAAACAGTATAAAATATAGGAACATAGGAATTACCATAATGACAAAAAAAGTCTGACAGTTCATCTAATCCATTTCTCTTCCCAAGAATGGTATCACATAGTTTGTCTGAAGGCATAAACCATCTTAATGCACTTCAGTGTGCATCACAGGACAAATGTCTTTTTGACCACAGCAGAAAATAACCTTATGCCCTGAAGCATAAGGATTAATATTTTATAAGCTTATGCATATGCATACAGCACACAAAAATTAAATATAGGTTATAATAGGTACATAAAGTATACACTAAAGTGGGCACTGAAAAATATGCCCAATTATGTCAGTACTTACAGCCAAATCCTGAACTAGTTTCTCCTCAAATGAATATTCCTCTGTTTCTATCCAATAGTTCTGATAGCCATGGAGGAAGAGGTTAATAGAACGGTGCCTGGGGGGGGGTTGTGAAAGTGAGATCAAGAGGGGTAACGGAACATAGTATAATAGCTCAGGTGGTTAATGATTAGTAAGGATACGTATTTGTACAATTCTGATCCTCTGATTGGTCAGTGAAACAAAATGCAAAACATAACTAACATTCAGCGACAAACCCGCGTGTACTTTTGAACATTCTTTTTTTATACATATATGTACACATTACTTTCTGTTTTGAAGACTTTGGGAGTGCTAATATACATTATACATGAAGCTGCAGGACTGGAACCTTAATGCAAGCATGGAAAAAATACACACTTGAACAGACTGAGAATGAGTGGGTAAGATTTACACCTATGAGATGTAAATCTAGTTGACTAGATTTAGGACATTGAGACAGCAGAAGTTGGCCAACAACACCAAAATAATTATCAAGTACTTTCCAATTGTTGTAGACAATAAATGCCTTCGTCCATGTAGAGAAGCCTTAACCTCAACTTCTTTTCTTTCAGTTCCAAATTAGGGCAGTATTAATGTGTTCTCAAAGAAGCTGGATTAGAAATACACAAAACCTGCTCTAGAAAATGACCAATTTTAGAAAAGTCTTAAGCATATTAATTACTACTATGCAGTATTCATTAATTTAATTTTCCACAGAGAATACAGCTCATAAGACTACACATAATAATGGCCAAACCATTCCATCTTTACATTACATCTGGGGGAAAATTTTGTTCTGAGGTGCACTACACGAGGCTACAAAGGTTGTTCCACACAGCCTTCTCATTTACTTTTATCCTGCACTGCTAACAAAAGCTATATGAATTGGCTGTAGATACTATGACTTGCGTAAATACACTGTGCACATGAATTATTATTTTACAATGGAAGAGCTACTGAGCCAACCTTCTAGGTTCTGCTGCTGGCACTGGTGCCATTTTGTTATCAAATTTCAAAAACTGACCAATCAGAATTGCCTCTGAAAATTGTACAAATTCATGTTTTATGATAACATCAAATCATGGCTGGGAAGGAATAAGTGTGCGCATAAGGAAGAGGCTCTTCACAAGTTACATTACCGTTAACTTGAGTATAAGCCTGTCATACTGAGTTTTTTCATGTACTTTTTCCAGCCAAACACGTTGAAAGGTGCTCAGGAAGAAATTGCTAATTTTGTGTCTGAAGAAAAGCATATAGGTTTTCATTGAAGAAAGGCGCAAGGTAAACTCAATAAAGTAGTCAGAAAGAATGTACTTGAAACTGTGTATGAAAAATTGCCATGTACAACTTCGCTGTATCTATGTGCATATACAGAGGACAGACACATTTTTTTACAATTAATTTCCTTAAAACATCAAACATAAATACACACATCTCAGAGAAAACATTAATCACATAAGACACTTTTGAAAAAAGCATGTACATTCAATGAAACACAAAACATGAAGAATTAGTATTCCCTATCAACCAATATTTTTTTCCTTGAAAGATAAAAATACTTTAAAATACAACTATTACTTTTGAATCTCCAGGCACTTCTCAGAAAAGGGAGTACTTGGAATATTTACAGTAGAGGTTGAAGTAATTTTTCTATGATTTAACAAATACCTGCACATCAATAGACATTTCAATTTTTGAAATATCTTACTGGAATTCCTAAAAACTGATACATTTTATGTATCATTGTGTTTTGAAGAAAATTAGATTAAAATATAAAAGTAACATTAAATTATATTGAAAGCCACCTAAATCTCCAGAAAAGTTTCCAAAGATAAAGCTCATTATTCACTGAAGATATTAATCTTTTCTAGCATAAATGAAAGAGTACCACCATGTTTGCTTACTGCCCTTTAAATTAATTGATTCTAGCATCAAATTTAGAACTAATACTCCCAATATAAAGCTGCAACTAAAATGAGGAAATATACAAAATAAGGAGAGCTGCATTTGAAACTCCTGTTCTGAGTTTCCTGTCAGAATCCTATGATTTATACAGAAAAAATACGTGTCTATAAACTGATGAATTTTAAAACTCTGTTCTGCACCTATGAATTGAGCAACATACCTAGAAGTCCCTGGCCATGGCAGGGGGGTTGGACTAGGTGACCTTTAAAAGTCTCTTCCAACCCAAACCATTCTATGATTCTAAGTCCAAAGTGTTTTTTCACTCTTGCCTGTTTTGAAGGGTAGACACCAACATTAATTGGCTAAAATAGATTTATGGCAGTTCATTTTTAGCATCTACAAGATGAAATAACTGGACAGATTTGCCTCACATTCATATTTAAATTAGGAGTAAACTCTACCACAAAATCTACCATAAAGTTTGAGAAGAACCAACCTCAATCTCTGAAACACAGAATAGTTTTTAATGAAAATTACAGATCACGTAAATGTCCTACTTCAATGAGTATTACTCCATAATTTCTTGCAAATGAAAATACAGATTCATAACCCATTTTGCCCCTAGACAAGTGTTCCATCAACCTCAAGAATACTAAATAAAAGTGGGGTTTTTTAAAGGCAAAAAAAAGGTGAATCATTTTTATCATCTGGTTGCTCATATATACTCCAAACTTCTTAAGAATTTATAAATCCAGAATATGGTTGAAAAAAACACAAATGCTCACAGTAATTTTATACTGAAATGGGTGCTCTTCATACCGCTTCCTCTTGTTTTTCCAAACACAATTCTTGAAGATTGAATGGTTGATACTAGCCAGTTTGTTCTTACATTGTACTTAAACCTTCTAATTTCTCTGGTTCTTTAGGATTGCCTGGTGGTAGTGTGACAACTTAGAGAAGGTATTGTAGTCTAGAATGACTATGTCTTGTAATGGAAGGATGTGTGCTTTTTAAAGTATAACTGGCTTTTTATTTGTCTTGTGCAAACCTAATACTCTTCCAATAGGTCAGTGACACAGCTACAGACCTTTAGCCAACATCAAGCACGTAGATTGGCTTTATTAAAGGTATTTAAAAATGCAGTGCAAGTCTTCTGTTAAATACTTTGCAAACAATCTTTGAACAAAAATATTACATGTGAAAGGTGAAAAAGTGCAGAAGAAGGTGAGAGGCAAACTTAATTAAAGATGTGCTTAGGCTGTATCTGAATAAGAAGCAGATTTGTTGAGAAGGAACAGGTAAAGGAAATGGCTCCAGTGCCACATGGTCTTAATATTCTTTTTAAAGCAGTAGATGGATCCAGGCACAGGATGCCCTTTATCTCGGACTTTGTGGTATCTACATTCAACTGGAGTAAGAAGCAGAGCAACACATAAGTCCAAAATACCATTCTGCACTGCTCTACCCCAATAGTTGCTTTAACACATAGAACATTCTGATGTAGTAGCTAAAGATTGCCTCAGACAAGCTAAAGAGCGTGAAGCATGCAATAGCAGAGGAACAGCCATACAATATTAAAAAAAGAGAAAAGAATACAAACACAGGAGAATAAAGGGTAAAAAGAGCAACCAATCAGAGGCAAAAAAGGGACAGAAACAGCAACAACTTAACAATTTTCACAGATAACTTGAGGAACTATACAGAGTAACAGCTGACAAAAATGAAGCATTTTGGTTTTGAAGCAGTGTAATTCCTATGGTCTTTCCCCCCTCTGGTTATTTGTCATGAAACAAGTATTTTGCTACTGTGAGGAACGAGGTGATAAACTAACAAACTCTTGTCTCTTCAACAAAATTAAACAGGCCTAACAATCAACAAACTTGCAGGTATACATACAAGCAATATTTGCACTCAAAAAGGTAAACAAAAAGCAAAAAAATAAACCTTTAAGGCATTTACCTAGGCAGGTTGTATAACGGTGCCATTCTGAAACACGCAACAACAGCCCTTTTGCGTTGTTTTGACAGGAGTTTGTGCCAAACAGCTTTCTTTGATCTCAGTGGTTGTTCAACCTATGGGAAAACATCTTCTCATACATACAATGGAAACTCTTCCACTTTTATTCAAAAATTTCTTTCTAGCTAGTAGTTAATGTATTAGCAAATTAGACAATGTTATGAATGTGCCCTGTTATTTGAAAAAATTGTTTTTTTTTGGGGTTTTACACTGGGTTTTTTTGTTTCTAAATTAATAAGAAAAAATACTGGGGGCCTTATGTATAGTAACTCTCAGTTTATACAGAGAAGCTCAAGATGCCAGAGTATCTCATGTGTTGGACTCCTTGTTAAAATTCCAAACTAGTTATTTTGCCTGTTTCTAACTAGGCATATTCAATTGTTCATGCGAATGAATTTCTGTGCTACATCACTTGTGAATGAAATGGATTAACTTTGTATGGGAAGGGTACAGATGCCTTTTTGTATTTAAATTGTGTCATTTGAATGAACAGGCAACTGATTCAAAAGTTGGTATGGCATCCTCAGGCACAGAAAAAGGGGACAGGCTAAAACCAGTATATTAAAAATAAGTGCACATGCAAACATCTCTTCTTAAAATTACAGAGTTTTCAGCTACTGAATGGTGATGATTCGTACTGTATTGTAGTTCTTGCAACCGTTCACTAAGTTTTTCAAAGGCAAATACATCCTGAGTTTTCCCTGAAGCTAAACTGAGGCATTGCAACAGATTACACGAAAAACTTTGCATATATACACATTTGTATGTGCATGTGTGTGCGCATGGGCAAAAGTAATTTTTATCAGGAAACTTTAATAATGACACTCACTGAAGTCGAAATAATCTCTACAAGGAAAAAAACCTCATGCTTCTTTAAAACAAGGGTAGCATAGACATTTAATATTCTACCTGTTCCAGATGATAGAGAGCAGCTGATATCCTCTGCACACGCTCCACATTTCTCTCGGGGTCAGTAGGTTCATCACTCTTCAGAATGTCTTTGTACAGATTTAACTGCCATTTCACAGCTGGATCATCAGACTAAAACCCAACATATTTCATACATAAGCTGCTGAATGAAGATACTGAAATTGACTACCAGCACTATTATTCTCATAGTATAATGAAGAATGTTACAGATATATTCCACTTCATCTGTCCCCTTTTAGTCAAAATTAATATCTGCTAGCTGCTCAGAAAAATGGCATTAGATTCTGCATACTGTTGGGTAACTGAACTCAATTCTTAAGCAAGGTTCTGTATTTTCATTTCATGAAACCAAATAAAGCACCCTGGGACTTCTGTATCGCATTTAACTGCATTAAAAATAAGGAAGCACATCTAGTACTGGGATTGAGTTTAACTCCTTGCAGGACTTCTGTACCAACAGTGGAAAGCAGCTTTATGAAGTCTATAAAAGACAGCTGCAATTTCAATAGGTGAAGAGTTACAGCCAAAGGATGTGGGTTTTTTGCAAGAGAGAAATAGAAGAAACACATTAGAATTACTTGGCGTGTCCAATTTACATTTATGTAAGCACAAATTTATAGCACCCAGACAGTCATCTCCCATGATGGATAAATGAGTTACTCCTATTATGTTCAAAGACTTTAGGCAATGATCTAAATTATTTATTATTTACAGAATGATGAGGACTCCATTTTGGTATCACCTTTGACAGTGTATTCAGAATATAAATAGTAGGAACATAAATGTGCTTGTAAAACTCTGAAGTGTTAAGACGACACAAGCTTTTTGCTATTTTATCATAGTCACATTAAAATGCACATATTCTTAGAAATACTATTTAATCATTAGTGCAAGTTAAATTAAAAAAGAGAAACTGAAATACTGCAGTTTTAATTTTAGTTTCTTCTTGCTTTGAGCTGATTCTAAGTAATTATAGCTTTAAAATTACCAATATCTCAATTCTTTACACTTGTCCCATTCTATAGGACTTCCTGAAACTCAAAAACACCAGCCAAAGCTACAAAAAAACTATTTATTGTCATGAAAAAATTATGAAGAAACAAGTTAAAATGGCAATTTTTGTAATACCTTTTCACATTCTCTTTTTTTATGTATCATGATAAACAAAACAATTGTGACTTCTGTGTTTTAAAAGTGCACATCAGCATCTTTAAGACATTTTTTTTTATATTACCTTTTCCTGCAAATGTAAGTTGTTACGTAAATGTTCTTTGACTTCATCATCAGTGTCCTTCTGTAGAAAAGTACAAGTAGTTTTCAATTCAGATTATGATTCACCTCATAAGAACATGTGCCACACAGAACAAGTATTATTTTAATATTGAAACTTCACCTCTTTTGTTTTCGAAGTACGTAAGTTACCAGAAGGGCATGGGATAAAGGCTTTCTTTCATTTTCACCACAAAACAAGGATTAAACTTTGAGGAGAATTAAAGCTAACTAATGATATTTCAGTATTTAGTCCAAAAGAATACACATATGTAAATATATACATTGTATAGAAATGGAAAATTACATAGAAAGGATAGCAGCTGGCTAGACACACCACTAGTTGTAAAAACACAATCAGCAGCTATAATTGCTTACACTACACTGATGTATTTAATTATATTGACTGCTTAGATATCTATGCCTCAAAGTTCAGTTTATAAAGTTCTGCTTATTTTGCATTAAAAACTATTACAAACTATATACTTACATGGCTGTATCTCGTCTTAGCCAAAGAGATGAGCTCTTGATCCCCAGGAGTACACATATTCAGACCAATAGGAAGCATCTTTTTAAGTGCAGCTACAATCAAGGATGTTTGTATGGAGTACAAATCCCCTCTACGTTTTGATTTCTTTCTCTCTTGATCTTGTCCTCCAGACTATAATTAAATAAACAGAAAAGTAAATGACTGTAATTCTCCTATCACACACTTTTCCAACACACTCTTCCCCTAATGGTCCAAGGAAACTATGTTCTGATGTAGTACAATTGACTAAAAATGCTACATTAGAGGCAGGGTGTACAGTCTTTAGCGGGAAATGTAAAAGGAATACTTTTGGTGTGCGCCAATGCAGAAATTGCAATAACAGTAATATTTTATTAGCAGTAACATACTTTTGTGTGCATTCATACATATGAATCTATCTATATTTTCTGGGTCTTACCTCTCAAATCAGAAACAACCCTAAAATTAAAAGCCGAGTAAGTCTCAGGGAACACTATTAGTTCTCAATAGTACAGACACAAATTCAGGATTTTTATATTTTTCTTAGAAACTTACATAAACATATTTATCTAGGGTCTGAATGAATTAATATTGTCTGATTTGTCTCAATCGAAAAATACCAGTGTCTAAAAGGCTTTAATTCAATGCAATAAAAGGCCAATGAATTAGTGCCTCTGGGAAAAGCACTGCCCTTTGGCTTTGGCTAATATAAGTAACTCTGGGATGAAAAATTACGTCTTTTGCATCTTTGGAGATCACAAGTAATAGGAAAAGGAAAACAAAACAGAGAGAGAAGTAAATAGCACAGAAAAACATCGGCCCTATCTTCTTTACAACAGACAACGTACAACAATATTTCACACACAACTTTTCATTTATGAGGCAGCAAACCTTTAGAACAGACCCATACATTTAATGAACATATGGTAAACAACAACAACAACATAATAGCCCAGTTCTGAATTCTGTACCTAGATTA
>Ga0181612_135030_pt1 | contig 16093 bp, 7 predicted proteins | sample HoacroProtozoa21_FD_119630 | JGI IMG/M metagenome (GOLD analysis project Ga0181612, IMG submission 119630) | Hoatzin crop microbial communities from Cojedes, Venezuel. Combined Assembly of Gp0051906, Gp0051904, Gp0051908
GTGGAGAAGATGAGGAAGGGAGAAGATACTAGAAAAGATAAACAGCAGTAACACTGCAGCCTCTTCCCTTCAAAAAGCACTGCGTGTAGTCCAGTCACAGGACTGACAGTTGCGATCAGTGCTTGCCTTCGGGTGAGTCCCTCTGAGGGCTTTCCCCTTGAGTTTGCTCACAGCAGGTTTCCATAATATATTCTGTGCGTCCTGGTAACTAGTCCCTTTCTGTTTAACAACAGGAATCATTAAATATGGTAAATGTGTTGGGAACAGACTCTTGCTTTTAGTGACCAGCAGTAGTGGAATGATACGATTGCAAACAAAGCAACTTCTGTTTTCCGTGCTGAACTGTAACAGTTGTAGGATTTTTTTTTTTTTCTTGCACTTGCAGGTACTCAATATAAAAATATAGTTTATCTTGCAACTCTGAACTAGTGTTGACAACTAGAGTTGTCAAAATAAGGTGGGATACAATAAACCTAATTTTGTCTTGTAGTTGATGCATGAAATTAGATAGATCTGTTTATAATATTTCTTGGGTCACTCATTTTTCGTCATAATGGCCAACTCCCTTTCTTTTGGCTCCGAACATAGCTGAAACCTAGCAGTTATAAATATGAATAGCAGATACTGCCAAAGTAAATTGTATTGACTTGGATGTTAAGCCAAGTCTATAAAGCTGTGTCCCTTGAATTAGACTATGCTTTTTCCATGACCCTGTGTACTCTGTTCCCTTCTTTTCCATCCAGCGCGTATAAATCTAGCATCCAGCACAGACCAAAGTCAGGTACTTCACAGAAACACTGCTGGGTCAAATAATTAGTGCTGCTGTTGGGTGAACACCCTTCAGGAGCATTGCCGGTGGGAATCACAGCCTAGTTCAGGTCTACCGTACTGCAGGACATCGAAGACCATGCATCTCAATAACTCTGGTAGAAAACTATGAGCACAACCTAAGGTTCCAGGGAGATCAGCCCATTCTGTTGCACAGGAAAGGAAGTCAGAGCTGGATGCCACAAGGATCAAAACATGTGTCAGGAGCATAAAAGTTAGAGTTCAAAATGTGGTCTTGGGTGCTAAGATTTGCTTGTTCCATTTAGCAAATACTTCTGACATATCAGGCTTAGTGACTGGCTTTTCCCAGGAGGTTCCTTGGAAGCTGCCAATAGAAGGGAGAATAATAAGCTGATGCACTTAGATGAACACTTTCAAATTGCAGTTCTGAAATAATTTGTACAAATTGCCAGGTCTTTTTTTACATATTGCAGGTACAGACATTGCTGTTGCACCAAAATTTACAGAGTAACTGTATAGCAACCATTGTCTAAGATGGGGAGCTAAATGAGGTAAGAACAGAAAAACAGGCAGTGAAATGACAAATTGCCTTTCACCACAGATCGTAAATATCAGCAGGTAAAGTAAATCACAGTAGATGATGATGATGATCTCCTCCTCCACCTTCACAGCAAACATCCCAAATGGCCACGGGTGAGGAGGAATTTGAGAAGGGAGGTAGTGGGCTACGCTAGGACCCTGCGCTGTCCTGATCATGTAGTCTCTCTTGCAAGGGTGTAGAGCCTCAAACTGTGGTGGTGAGTGTGTGGGCAAATGATAAGAAGGTAACATGAAACCTTTGACACCCTTTCGTTTTTTTGGGAAATAAACCCCAAACCCTAGCCTTAGACTTACCTGAGATCACAAAGATACATTAGTGATGCTGTAAAGCCAAAGAAGTGGCTTCTGTAGGGGAAGATTTTACAATAACGCGGGTGGCTATATAAAGTTAAAGAAATTAAATGGTCTAGATCAATCTCAACTGTCTGTGAATTGTTTCTTGGCCACAGAATACAGACAAAAGAGTTTGTCTGCATCAGTTCTCTGAATAATGCCTAGCTATTTCTTCTAGGTTGGGCGTCATTACTTCTGTGTTTTGTGTTGTTAAGGATATGCTGTGAATACTTTGCGATTTCGTGGGTTTTTGTTCTGTCCGTACAGCAGCCAACTGGGTGTGCTTAGGTATCAGCAAAATACAGGTGATGATCTGCCTCTGATACAAACCCAAAACCCTCTGAACAGCTCAAAATCTTTGCTAAGTATCTTAGGCCTGATGTGCCAATTGCTTGTGTAGGTTCTGGTAGGATGCAGCCCCAAGGACATGGGCATTTTTTCTATGTAGAACTATATTAAACAACTGTTATTGAACCATAGCTTTGCTGTCTGTGAAAGCAATAGGGAAACTTTATTTTAGAAGGGTCCTCCTAATATTGTAAAGCAAAGTCCTCCAAGGAGGAAAGAGTGCCTGAATCAACATTAGTTTGTGTCTTTCTGAAACTCCTTGTTACGTACACTCCATCATCTCTTTCTCCCTTGCGTCCATACCTGGATATGCACTCCAGTCTTGGGAATTGGAGCTCCCTTCTGTCCATGTTGGATTCGTGTGTATTATTTCAACGCTTTCACTGTCTGACTCTGAAGGTTGTAAAGAAGAGTCCAGGAACAACCATTATTAATTCAGCTTTGTATGTGAGGGAGTATTTATTTATTGTTTTCCCATGTTGTTATAACCACAGTGGGGTAAGGATTTAAACGTAACGAGAAGCAATGTCATTTATTAGACTGAATGATGTATTTAGCATAAGCAAGTAAGCTTTCAGGCATGCAGACTGTTCTTCCTTCTGCTGTTTTGTGGGATATTCATTATGCAGTTTGCCCCGTAATAAATTCTGGCGCTGCTTTGCTGGTATGACTAAGTGAGGGTGGTACAGGAGCAGTCTGTGTCGTGGGATGCTGACTGGGCAGCACACAGCAGTGCTCCCAAGCTTCCTCCGGCTGCTGGAACCAAATGTGGACATGCTCTGAGCAACATCCTAGGCTGTTCTCTGTCTCAGCTTTCCAGTGGCCACAAGTAATGTCAGAGGGTCTCGTGCATGGGAGAGTGTAGAGTCTGGTGTGTATAGGCCTGTGTTGCTTGTATTTGTTCCACTGTGAAGAGGGTTGCTGTATGGAAGGAAGTCTGTATAATTGTTAAAAGAATGAGTGCTGTGTGAGGAAATGATGTCAGTGTGTTGGAATGGATTGTGTATGCGGGCCAGGAGATCTTATATTTATTAGCTTAAAATAATAAAACTTACTTTATAACAGCTTCTAGAGGTCCTTCCTGAGCATAGGCTAGGCACTGAAAATGCGGAGGTGGAGACCTGGAGCAGCCTGAAGCAAATAGACAAGAGGAGAATGAGCTGTAAAGTTACCTGCCCAGGAATTTACGGTAGGAGAGAGAAACTTAGGAAGAGAGCCTCTGAGCTCCTATGTGTGTTCTGTATTTTGGATCGTGCCCCCTCTCTAGCGTGGGGTGTCCCAGTTCTCGGTAAGCTGTGTATAGAGGTCTTTATGCCAGCCTGGACTCACAGACTGCGGCAGGTGAAATAAAGCACCAGAGTGTCTGAAGAGGGAACAAGGAAGGAAGTGGGGAGGGAGGGACTGTTGTAGCACAATGCAAATGTATAATTCCACATTCTTGGGAGAGTTTTGCTGAAATGTTGAATTTTAAAGAAAATATTCGGGGTTTATTATCACCAGAAATAAATTTTGTGGTGTTTTTAAGTTGCATCTTTAAAAAGCTAGAAAGGATACTGCGTAGACAGTACTGGTCTGATGAGCGGGCCCTGCAGCTATGTTGGCTTCACAAATGGTTTGTGTGTGCTGCTTTTAAAGAGCAAAGGAGAAGGAAAGGGGGGGAAAAAACCCAACAGAAGAACCTTTAGTCCCCTCATCTTCCAAACCATGAGAATTTTTGCTCTTTTTTGTGTAATAATTGTATCAAGTATGGTTTGCATTTTTCCGTTACATGTTTGAAATAATTAGTAAAGATTTCAACACCAAGAAGCAGCTGTTGAGAAAATCAAGCATAAAAAGAGCCCAACAATATTTGTGAAGTGAAATTGCAATTCTGTAAATTCCAGCTACTGTATTTGTAAGCATGGGAGCCTGGGAGAACAGAACTGGAAAGTTCTCAATTACATTGGAGGAAAATACTTGTTCATGTTCTAAGGCAAGGCCATGCTTGGCAGTTTGCTTGTGAGCGTGCAAATCAGGTCATGGACATGTCCGCTTGCTTCTTCTATTTTGGTGTGGAAGGTGGCTGGAAGTTGCTATCTTTAATGATTTCCTCTTGTCTGCTCTAATGAACAGCTGCACAAAGTTGTCTAACACCGTTTAGAGTATCTACTGGCCAGTGTTCAGCTGAGATGAAAAGCTAGATATTTAGTCTAATCTTCTTGGATGTCTCGTTGTTTGCACTTTAAAGTTTTCTTTTATGCAGTCTTTGAGCAAGTGCAGAACAAATTAATGTTACAGTTTGACACTCACTGACCTTTTGAGAATGATTACTGTTAGGGAACTTGAGGCATGTTTTAGAGAGCTGTTTGCCATAGACTACAGTAAGTAGAAAAAAAAGAAAATCTTTATTCATAATTGCAGGTAAGTATCAATCTGAGCAGAATCTGAGGACATTCATCAATGTAAATTAAGTGCTGAACTGTTTCAACTTCTTGTTAAACAGTGGTTTAGACCAGATCATCAGCCTAATGAAGTACATGAAAACTAGATCCAAAGTTTTTGTTAGGTCAATCTTGATAACTCAAGCCTGCATCGAGGCATGAAGGAAGTTCAGATCTGAGTGGAAGTGAGTTCACAACTCAGCACAGGGGCCCAGGTATAGCTTGTGTCAGCTTGAGACATGACCCAACCAATAGATAGTCAGTTGGATTCCTGAAAGTCATTATGACATAATTCCTTTTAATTTGCTCAATTACTTTCTGCTTGGGGTGGTCACTGCAAGGTCTTCAGAATGCAAAGGCTGCCTCTGTGCTCGAAACATACTTTCACAGCTGTCTGAGAAATAGAGAGGTCTGTCAGGCAGTAGCCTGTAGCAGCCTATTGAAAGATGGGAGAAATGTATGACCATGAACAATTATTGACAGGACTAACAAAGAATGCTTTAATAGGCAAATAAATGTATACTATGTTGTGATCATGTACATTATTGCCCCAATGGTTTCTGCTATATTGAACAAAAAATACATTGATATACAGTTTCCCAGCCCCGCCTTTTTTTTTCTCGCCTTTAATAAAGCCTGTATTCAGTGGAGGTCTTTTTCCTGTGGGTCAATTAGTTTTTGACTGATATTTAAAGGATTGCAGAAGGCTTGACCTGTGCGGTGCCCAGAGGCAGCACCAGGACTCTCGGGCTGTTGGTGCATCACCTGAAGAAGTTCCTGAATCTACTGATAGTTGTGAGTGAATATGGCTGCATGTTATTAAGCCAATTGTTTTTTGCATACAAGAGCAGTAAGAAATCAATAGTTTTATCCTTAGTTGGTGCAAGTCCACTGTTCTCGTGAGCACCGGTACGCTAGGTTAAGGATGAGGTCTAGAGACAGTAAATCAATAGTGTTAGCTCATGTGGTACACTTGGGAGAGTCAGAAATAGAAGCTATGTCTCCTTAACACAGAGATATGTGCTTTAACAATAAAACAATTTGTTTTCCACCATCCAAATCCCCTGTGTGCTTTTTTGGGAAAATATCTAGAACAGCAACTTTTCATTTGAAATCTTACTTGCATAGCAGACACCTTAACTTATGTGCAACAAATCAAGATAAAAATTGCTGGTGCATACCTCTCAATCAGCCATATGCTGCGAGTGGTGGTTTTGACAGATGCATTTTTCCCTAGACATTGAATTTAGTTCATCAGGCTGAGGTTAAATTTGAAGAATCTGAGGTAAAATTCCAGGCCTCCATCCATTAGTCACCAAGCCTATAGCATCTGCTTTAAAACAATGCAATGGGAAATGTGACCCAGTGCTTGGGAACTGAACTAGTGCCAGTTGTGCTGCAGCGGTACGTTCATTATGTCATACCACACACGTCTGATAAGGGAAGACGTAATGCTGTTGGATAAGTTCTTGTATACAAGAACTCTATAGGTCATGTAGAGAGATCTGTTTTTTATTTAATAACCAAGATATGCAGGTGCTAATTTCAACCATATGTACATAAGGCCAAAGCTTGTTACACCACAGTGAAATGATGGCTTCTCATTTCTGGGGGCCTGGAAGGAGGCTAGTTTTAGATTAATCTTTATTTACTGAAGTATGTAGGCAGCCATGCATTATATTGCTTGAATGCTTTATTTCAGTTTTGCTCAAAAAATTGTCTTCTATTTCCTCCATCCATCAGAAGCCCTCTTGATACTATTTTATTTGAGAAATCATTTCTGGGAGAGGTTGAATTGGTGCTGAAGTAGTAGCAGGTTGTTGGCCGAACGTGATCATGCTTTTGCTTTGCGTGTCTCTTCATTGAGGCGAGGAGTTGACGATGTAGAGAGGCTCTCGCCCAGAGTGCCCATGTGCAGACTTGAGGTAGTCCTGGCTCTGCTGGTCCTAGTCCCTCCAGCGACACAGGAGCAGCTCCATGAGGTGCTGGACTGTAGTGCGGTACAGGCGTGAGCTGGAGAGCCAGTGCGAAGTAGGTGGTGCTGCGTTATGGCTATACCTTTTGTGTGCTTTTAATTTTATTTAGAGGGAGCTACTCCATCTGAAATGTAGCTCCTTTGTAAATAGCACTATCATAGTGCCTGATTAGGGAATTTATATATGTATAGAGTTTTCTCTTGCCTCGCTTATTCTTCTCTCCAGACAGCAGGAAATAAATTTTGACTATTTGCATGATTTTCCGTATTTGAAGTTAATGCATGCAAGAGACAGAACGCTCTATTGGAAAGCTGCATATTACTTTTGATCTGTGAGGGTGGCCAGTCCAGGGGTGTGTTCGAAGTTCACTGAGATAACGGGGAGAAGGGAGAACACCAGCTTCCACACATTCGGGTTATGCCGTGCTCAGGGTTGTATTTCCTATATTGCAGTTGGATCCATCAGTCCTGTAACATAAGATGACACTGAATGATCCATTACCTCTGGTCAACATGGGCAGCTGAGACATCAGAGCTTTAAAGGTGTGCGGCCTGGCATCATGATGATGATTGTGCCAGAGCAGCAGAAGAAGTTGCAGACTTCATGACGAAAATGCTTCTTGGTGGCCTGTGAGGCCTTGCAGATTAGCGTTTTTGTTTTCAGTCGAGTTTATGGCTTGTTGTGTTTGGCCAGTTCCGTCTTTGCTTGGTGCAATGGGAGAATTTAAGTGTTCAACCTGCAGATTGATTATTGACAGAAATTCTGGAGCAAGACTTCAACATGGCTGTTCTGAACAGTGTTTTCACATGTGGAGTCTGGGTGGACAGTGTTATGGTTTGGCCTAATGACAAGTTAAGAGGGTTTTTTGTACTTGTGAGTTTGAACCTCTTTAAGAGGTTTTTGTACTCTTAATGAATATTAACCTATCAAAATCAATAGAGTGCTTCGCTCCTCTTGGGTTTCTGCTCATCTTTTCTTTTTCTCCTATTTCATTATATTTGTGCATTCTAGAGATCTCCTTTTGCTGTTGCTGCATAGCATAATAGCAAGAACTACGCTAATACTTGCACAAAATTTTGTTGATACTTTTTCAGTGCTCATTTGGGAGTTTGTTATAGGGCTTGGAATCATTGAAAATAGCAAGGTTGCTTTCCAAAGTGGGTCTGAATTGACCAAATCAGCAGAGTTACAACAGTTAATATAGTTTGGAACTAAGCTGCTGTTAGGGTGTTTAGCAAAATCACAGACGTATATAAAGGACTTGTTTAAAATAGTTGCAATTTTACTGTATGGTATGAAAATCACTTTCACCAGGAGATAGCAATAGCCTTGCTGTGATAATATAAAAATAATCAACTTGGAGCTAAAATGTTGAAATGTGGAATGGGCTTGTGGAAATGGGTAGCCACAATAAAATGTACTCTTTAAAGTATGCACTGGGGGAATTCAACCCAACCTAAAATGTGTGTGAGCAGCTCTGAAGGCACTGCATTATATCCAAAATTAATGAACCTGGTGGCTTAAAGTTAAAAATAATAAAAAAAAAAAACAAAAAAAAGAAAGCCCAATTAGGATTTTGTCTGGAACAAATAGTTACTTCTAATATAAAATTAATGCAGCAGTATGAATTATCATATTGGTGGTTATGAGGATTGGAAAACCTTTCTGCATCTCTTTTTTTAGAATCAAATAAGTTGCTACCATATTCATATGCAAGTTTTCGACATAACTACAAGTTTCACTTGCCTGAATGCACTTTACCTATCTCTGAGCTCCTTTTTACCTTCTAGAGGTTGTTTTATTGTCTGAGCTCCGGGTCACTCCCTTCTGAGTTTGCGATTGCAGTCCGTAATTTGTGGCAGATCCACAGCACACCTGCGTTCGAGCCTTTAATTTCCTGGTTGTCCCAGTCTGGCTGTGAGCTGGATATGTCATGTTCCATGGTGATCCTTTTTTTTTTTTTCCCCCCGGAGTATATTAAAGGCAGAGGCAGCCGCTGTGTTTCTGGTGCTATTGTAGCGATCGAGTGAGAAACCATTCTGCTTTCCTGCCGGTTAGTCCTTCGCTTGCCTTGCGTGCTACACTGCTAGCAGCTCTCTCCTAATAACTACAGAATTGCCGTCTCAGCTGGCACCAGGTTGTACCCTCATCCCTCTATACAGGCTCAGTTTTGTGTTTTGTCAGGACCAGAAACTCTTATTTCTGCAGAATTGGTGCCGAGTATACTTTTTTTGTATAATAGGCAAAATAAGCACTGAAATCACAGTTAATATATTATCCAAGAGATGGTTTTTAATCACTTCCCAGGGATGTGTCAGTCAGCAGCATGTAAGTATAAAACAATGAGCTTGAAATGTAAGTTGTATTCTTCTGCAGTTCCTTGGAATCGGACTTTCTGCCAAGTCACCTAAAATCTCAAGGAGAAGGCTAAGGACAGCAGTAAAAGTTATTCTGCTAAGAGTAATTCGCCCTTTTTGCTTTCTTTTGTGAACGAAGATCCACTTTATAGAAGCTGTCATTTCCATAAGCAAAAGGAAGTATTTTTAATAGGGTGGAATCTCTAGTTTTATTTGTGTCAAATGCGCTCAGTGTGATTATTGAAAGAACTAAAAGCTGAATGATGAGGTGAGAGCTGGCAATGCAAGTGCTTTTAATTTACTGTAATTGATAACTTATACATAGACCAGTGAACTTAATGAAGATAGAATATGTGTTCAGCTCGACATTAGTCACGCTTATTCAAACCATCAATGGGAAGGTATTTTAGCTTTGTGATTTACCTCGCCTTGTATATCCAGATGTAGAGAAAGCACCTTCCGCATGGGCCAATAGTGCTATGAAGCTATAATATCCAGTCTTTGAATTCTGCTGCCTCTGTTGTTTTCTTTGTCTATATAACGTTCCTCCTAGACATGAAATAGATTTGAAATAAATAAAGTCTAAATGCCTGTGTAGTGGGTCAGGTCAACTTTTACCAAAAAGCATTATTAAAATGTCTGTATCTTGGATTCATATCAAACAACTCTAGTCATCTTTTCCATTGTCAGTATGATTTACACAGGGAGGTGTACACAGTTTCTTCTCTTTCAAAGCCTACTTTGTTGTGGGCGTTTTTAGCAGAGTTTATCTTGATGAATGCTCTCAGGCATGTATGCACATTTGGTGTCTGAACAATGATTTGATAATGAACATATTTCACATACGGTTGACCATTCAATCTCAATGGAAGAGATGGTTATGTTTCAGTCTTGTTGGGGTTTTTGACCACTGCGGAATTGGAGTATGGCCTCTCTTTCTTCTTTTCCAATGAAAAAAAGCAATGAAAATGAGCGATTTGTGTTTTCAAGAGGTGTCTTGTTTTATTAGAAGAAATTAATTTATATTGGTCAAAATGCCAAGTGTATTTTGAAACTTGCTGTATCAGTTCCCTCTTACCTCTGCTTTTTGTTTTAATCTTTTGGGCAAGGACATACAGAATTTGACGGCTTAATTCAGACTCCAGCGGGAACAGTGCAGGTATAATTTTCCAAACCTGCATTGTGCCTGAAGAACACTTCAGGTATGCTTGTCACAGAAAGCTACCTCTCAAGCCCCATGCTGATGTTACTTACCCATGCTGGTGTTTGTGATCTAGACTGATAGTGGAGTAAGTAAAATTAGAAAACTGCCTGAGGGAAGAGAGGCATTGATTCCTTGACAAGTTCCTTATACTGGGTATGAGCATAGGGATTTTCTGGGCTTTTCTTCAAATACCCTTACTTCTGACAGCCATCAAGAAGATGAAGCAGGAGAAGGTGTAAGTTTTCTTGAAAGCTTCCAACTTTAAACATCTGTTCGTAGTACTGAGGCCTCTTGGCTTTGACAAAGGAACAACCAGTTCATCTGACAGCTTTTCTACAAGCTCCATCTCAAAAACAGGATTACGGTGTCCTGCTGTGTCCAATGACTCTGCAGTTTTCTTTCTCATTAGGATAGATTTTATACCAATGTTTCTTTTACTTTTTTCTTCAGGGTGGCAACTTGACTTGATTTAGGTATAGACCAGGACTGTATGTTCAGGACCCTGTTCAAGAAATAGCTGTATTAAAAATTACTGTAGCTAGTTATGCTGCTTTTATTTAATATATTCTAACCTTACCTTGAAGTCTGTTGGCCTTTACCCTAGTCCTAAGCAAGCTCCTGGAGTCCCTGGCTGATGTTTGAGGAGTGTGGCTGTTGTACCCTCTGACTGCAAACCTCTCTCCCTAGCAGCAGGAGACTGGGAGAGCTAGGGACCAATACTTGCTCTTTCCTAACAACAGCTATCTTCAAATCTACAGTTTACTGAGATACCTTAGTATGTGCAAACTGTTTATAAGACAAATCCAAATTATTGCCAAAATATGAGCTTGTGTTGTGAAAACATGGCAGATATTTTATACGTGGCATTTTTTTTTAAGTCTAAGGATGAGGATGTCCCATCTGTGCAAAAATCTTCTGCAGCTCTCTACAATTAAGTTCAGTGAATGCAGAAATAAGAAGTAACCCAGTCCTTTTCCACCTGAGCTACTGGGATAGCTTCATTAACTGATAGATCAGCAGGGGGTGAAACTGGAACGATGTAGCTTGTGCCCATATTGTCTCTGCACATGAAAGACACTGATCCATTCTTCCCAGGTACTGGCATCAAAGGCCATTCAAATTTGCAAGCATGTGTGTATAGTGGGCTTGTAGCTATTTCTTCACATGGCTACTCAAAAAAATTACAATTTTAATAAAACTGTGTGTCTGTTGAAGTAGTGTTTTTTTAATTAAATGTAGTGATCTCAATCTAATCCCTTGTTAACAAGTTACCTAAGAAAAAGCATTCAACTCTGAGAATTTACATTAATTGCTGTCTCCGTCATGTCCTTAGCAGTTTTTGAGGGGACACCCCCCCCAACCAAAAAACCCAATACCCTACTATACTTCAATTGAAATAATTTTTATTTTTGCTGAAGTTTATGGCAAAGAACGAGTAGAAAAAAACAAAATAACGTTAAGGGATTGTGTATCTGTTTATGTCCCCACAGCTCAAACTTGAAACAAAACTGTAGGGAAAACAGTTTTCTGTTGTACTTTCTGTGGAGACAACTCAGCCAGAGTTTGGAAAGGAAAAACTAAAAAACCTCACCTCCATTAAAAAAAGGAGATCTGCAAAAGTGAGTTGAAATGTCTGGGGTAAATATGTAGTGGAACGAAGGTGTGCATAACTTATTAGCTTACTCTGTAGCATTTCTAGAAAATTGGATGTTGGCCAAGAAGCACTTTATCCAAAAGATCTTGGATCAGGGTATCGATGCTTTGCTTCTGTGATCCACCGGAGCTGGTTGGTGGATCTGGGTGTTCAGCTGCCTATTGACATTACTGTTAAACTCAAATGGACCAAGTGACTCCACAGTCTAGAGAAGCAGTTTTCTGGTTTGCAGATCTCCCGTGTGTTTAAAAACACAGTCCCTGTAAAGCAAGAACAAAAAAGTTTAAGTGGATGTCTTTTTTTTTTTTTTTCAGAACTACTTTTTCACATTCAGACTGGTTCATTATCCAAATAGGGGATAGCATCCTTCCCTGCCTTCGTGTTGCTTTCTGAGGAAGTGTGCTTGCTCACTCAAGAGCTGAGTTTGACACTCTTCTTAGTCGAGGAGGATGTGCAGGGAATTGCAGGATTAGCTCTTCTTCTGCTTCCTGTTTGCCTTCAGTTGTAGAAAGTAAAGTCAGAGGTGGAAAGACCTCTTTTCCTGAAGAAAAGAAAATGGAGATGCCTCTCTCAGCTGGATCTTTCTCCACTGTACTTCAGGCACACAGCTGCCAATGATGTGGCGTAAAGGGTGAGACTGTTCTCTGTTGTTGGGGGGTAGAAGGAGGGTGGATATTAACTGGTATTCATTACAGTTGAAAAATGGGTAAATACTTATGCGTAGTCTTTAAGGAGTTTGACTAAAATCTAGCTTGGGATGAATTTCTCTCTCTGCTGAAAGAGAAGTTGATGGCAGAAAGTAGTTCATCTGTTGTTCCTCCTTTGATCCTTAGACTTTTGAGGATCACAGGCGTTTGCTTCTAACCCTTTAAATGAACCAAAAAAGACTCCCAGTTCAAGTTTCCCCTTTTCACTTGGAAGAAATGCTCTTCTGATCTTTTCTTCACCTGAGGATGTCGCTCCATCCTGTTCTTAGCAGGATTGGAAAGAATCAGCTACTCGTAGTTGAGATTTAGATATTTCTTTTGCTTTGTGTGGTTGGACTGAAGAAGTGATTGAAGTGACCTCTAGGTTAGGACATGTGTGCGAGTCCAGAGGAGAAATGGAGCATTAAACATGAAATTCCCCATTTTCTCTCTATCAGTAGTGAATGTCTATGTAAGTAATCAATGTCTTAGGTTGACAATGAGTCTTTCCTGCTCATCTTTGCGATTTTTATTGGGGCTGAGAATCTTATGTAGGGTCTTGTGCTTGGAGATGTTAAAAGTAGGAGACAAGCATTGACAAGGAAGTCTGATACCTACCGAGGCAGAGATGTACACCAGTGTTGGTGGGGGACACGGTGACTGGTGGGCATAAGTGTCCTGCAGAAAAGGAGTCAGAAGGAGAGCAGAATGTGTACAGAAGCACCTGGCTCCTGTGGGAAAAGCCATGACCTGAAGAAGTCAGGTGTTGCCAGCAGCGTATCAGAGCCACAATAAACCGAATCCTTAAGAAAAGTGCTAGTCTGCCAGACAGCACCCAAAACTATCAGGGTCAGGAAATCGTAATGGCAGTATTTACTGCCAGTATCAGTCTTGGGTAGTTTTAGATACGTAGCTGTGGAAGTAGAAGAATCCAGGCATTGCAGAAATGCTGGTATGCTTTGAGTGGGGGTTCTTCACTCTATACCTGTGAAGTACCTTGTTTGTTCAGTTTGTTATCTCCTTTTTCTGAGAGATACACAGGTTCTGTTCAATATTTGGCTTGGGCTGTTTCTCTGAACAATCTGTTTTTATTTTGATTCTGCGATGGGCTTGGTGCAAGGGGTACATGAAGATAGTGACATAGGCAAAAAGAGCAGACATGCCACACTTGTGGAAACCTGTGATGGCCATTTTCCAAGACTGGGGATCGAAGTGGGAGCACCCAGAGAGTCGTCCTCTCCCACCCCCTGGGTGGGAATGGATGAGGATACCTGGAGCTGGCTTGAGTTCACCTCCTCTCTCTCTCTGCTCTTGAAATAGCCCAGGTGTGGCATTGTAGCTCACCTACATCCGGTGTATGTCTCTGGTCAGTTTATAGAAAAACCGCTGAAGATTACTGATCATAATTTTCTCTGAAAATTGTCAGTGGTGATTCAGTTTACATATTCTTTATGAAACAACTGCTGTGTTGGTTGGAAACCACAGGTCCTTTAGGTGTTTTCTTTTCAAAACCCTGGGATAAGGATGCTATTCAATGTGTGGATGAGGTTAAAATAACCTGCCAGAAATGCAAGAATGATTGATTACATAAAGGTAGCATCAGGTGTGTGTATGTGGAGAAGCCTCTGTGCATTAAGCTTAGGTTTAGACTAATTTTCAGATGTAGTTTTATATTAGATGTTTCATATTTGAGCATAAATTCTCTGATCTTGAACAAAAATAATAATTAATGACACAAGCTACAGTCACTGACTGTGCTTGGGTGTGCACAGTTCCCTATACTCTAATAATGCGGCTAGCTCATGGAGATAAAAGAAGTACACATAAATTGCCTTTTATTACCAGCTTGTCCTGTTTATTTTCACATGAAAAGGTTAGGACAGCTGAAATAAGTACTCAGGGGAGAAAAAGCCTATCTCCATTGAGTCCATGTTGTTCCCCACACACCCATTATAATCTGCAGCACCATAAAACTTTTCCGTTTTGGAAAGCTGCTCAAGTTCTGCACTCAGCGGCCCCAGACAACAATAATTTTGCTTCTGGCTGTCACTTGATATTGCAAATATAGCGTGCTTACAGTGGAGCTCGGGAAGTCACACATGGAGCGCATTCTTTGGAATCCTCTTTGTTTTATCATTGCAGAACAACCCACAAAGATTTGTATTATTGCACCTGAATAAATAGTGCTCTGCACTTCACCCGTTGAGGTCAGTGCACGTGGCTTGCAAGGGGGGCATTCTTCAGCTCTTTCCCTGCTGCTCCTGCTGAATAACAAGAGCCTCGGCACCCGTGCCATCTGACCAAATGTCACAAAGTGCATGTTTTTGATACTTATCTTGAAAGGCCAGCTGCTAGCCACCAGTAGGGTTTTTTTTATGCAGCAGTATTTTTCTAACAAGCAGGAACAGCATTCATCTACGCAGTTTACAGCTCACAACTACCAACATAGTTTTAGCAGCATAGACTTGCCAAATTCTCTAAATATTTGAATTTCATTGTAATGCATAATAACAGGTGTACAGTGTAGTTGCCAGTTTCTGCTTGCTGGCTGGGAGAGTAAATTATTCTTTGCAAAACGAGAATGGTATTTATTGATATTTTAGGATAGTAATGGCTAATAGCAAGTGCGCAAGCTTCAGCTCTTAACATTTGTAGTTTGGTTGCTGTTACTTCCATGTGACCACCAGACAGAGGAAAATGCCTTCTTTGGAAGTTACTCTCAGCTACCTACAATGATAAGAAATGTGTTACTTCAGACATATGTTTTCCATATCATTCCTAATGTCTCGCCTACAGGTGTCTATTTTTTTTAAACTTTTTTCCTCACTTTTCTTGAGTAACTGTTACTATTTGGGTGAAAAACCTGCCTTGTGTAGTTCCACCATGGCTGCTCTGCAAATACGTTGTTTAATTTAGAAGTCTGAGCAGACGCATAAGCCAGATTTCCATGGTCTTGGCTGCGGAGTCTGTTAGGGCTTACATGATTTGACTACTGCTGAGCTGAAGTCTGATTTAGGAGCCAAACTTTTTTTTGCTGTGTTGTTCTCATGGAGACCAGACATTTGTACTAGGCAGAATATATTGCCAAAATATGGAATTGCACCTCCTGCACACTAGTATTATGGAAGAAGTCTCGAAATTACGGCTTTAAACCAGGTCAAATGCTTGTGCATAGGCAGTAAGAGGTTATTGTTCTCAGACCTATACGTTACTCTCTATAGGTTCAGTCTAGCAGAAGAGGATATGGTAGCTACAAGCAGAAGGGGAAGGGGGGGAGCGTTGTCCCTCACCTCAGGTCCGTCTTAGTTCCTCCAAGATAAATGAATGAATACATTCCTGGCATCCGAGAGGATGCGATACTGGACCTGATGGTCACCAGTACAAGTGAGCTCATCACTGAGATCAGGATTGGAGGCGGCCTGGGCTGCAGTGATCACGCACTGGTGGAGTTCACAGTCCTGAGGTATAAGGGTCAGGTGAAAAGTAAAGTCAGGACCCTGAATTTTAGGAAAGCAAACTTCCAACTCTTCAAGGAGTTAAACAGGACCCCCTGGGAAACAGTCCTTGGGGACAAGGGAGCAGAACAGAGTTGGCAGATCTTTAAGGATGCTTTCCATAGAGCACAAGAGCTCTCGATCCCCCAGTGTAAGAAATCAGGAAAGCAGGGCAAGAGACTGGCATGGCTGGTCAAACTAAAGAGCAAGAAGGAAATGCACCGGCACTGGA
>Ga0181612_182989_pt1 | contig 16091 bp, 7 predicted proteins | sample HoacroProtozoa21_FD_119630 | JGI IMG/M metagenome (GOLD analysis project Ga0181612, IMG submission 119630) | Hoatzin crop microbial communities from Cojedes, Venezuel. Combined Assembly of Gp0051906, Gp0051904, Gp0051908
CTGAAGCACTAAGATAATGTTCAAACGTGTCAGCAAAGCTGCTGTGGCCTAGGCAGTCGTCCTCCTCGGGTTCCCTGTTGGTATTTTACTTGTTTGATTTAGCAAAACACTTAGAACATGTTCTGAATTAAGTAGATAAATGGGATTATTCCAGAAAGCAAGCTTTTTTGTCTTGAAGTGCTGTCAGCAGTTGTCAAGGTTAAGGTCATGACAGCAGTTCAGCTGTGTTGGTATGTGCTGTAATTGCCTAAAAAGATGTAGGTTTTGGGTATCTAAGGTACTGTACAAGGTTTCAGTTGAGCAAGAATGTCTGTTCTTCCATACTGCATTTGCAATGTCTGGTTCTTGCCACCTCTTTCCCCTACTGCCCTTCCCCACTTTGAATGGTTTTGATTTGTAAATAAGTATAGGAGGGTGGTTGGTTTCATAGTCCTTTAAAATAGACAGGTGGGCTGAAGCAATGAAATGCAAATAGCCACACTGTTAAGTCAAAAGGCCAATCTTTATAAATTGCCTAATGTATGTGATCATGAAATGGTCTTAGTTTGGTGTTCTCTAAATAATATCGAGTCAGTGAAGTAAATGCAGTAAACGTGGACCAAATAGCAGGTTTTTATAGCTAGCAATTAGATAAAGTGAGGTTTGCATATACTGCTCTGTATTGTTAGGCTGTAATATTTGACCTGTTTGAGTGCTATCCTTCATATCCAACTCGGGACCTCAGTTAAGATCCTTCCTTGCTTGCATATAGGCTCTTCATGGAATCAATCAAGAATGTTCAGGGTTGGAAGGGCCCTCTGTGGGTCATCCAGTCCAACCCCCCTGCCGAAGCAGGGTCACCTACAGCAGGCTGCACAGGACCTTGTCCAGGCGGGTCTTGAATATCTCCAGAGAAGGAGACTCCACAACCTCCCTGGGCAGCCTGTTCCAGGAGTTGAGCCACCGACTGATCCAGTAGGAAGAATTCAGTGTTGGAGATTATCTGATATACTGACTTGGAAACTATCTGAAGTTGTGGAAATTAAAAGGAATTTTCAGAACTAAAACCATATGTATAGCTATATCTGAAATGGAAGACCATGTGTGTGATGTGCTAATAAGGAAAAAAGACTTACAGTATTGGCTAAAGTGTTGTTCAGGAAACCGAGGAGTAATTTTTGGTATTTTAGCAGTTTATTAAAATAGTTATTTAATGATTCTTTCTAACTTCCATTTTAAGGATGTGCAAAGAGCAGAACAGAAGTCTCGTGAAATCAGGGGGAAAAAAGCAAAGAAAAAATGAAACTAAAGCCATTTTCTTGGGGTTTATGGCACTCTGATGCATCTTGTAATTCTGTGGCAGCGTATTTGCTGTTTTAACTGTATTTCAGAATAGAACTTTCTAGTTTAATAACAATAGGAGCTTTCTGAACATGGTGTGCTTCTTTCTAAAATAAAGCTGACAAGCAAAGCCTGCAGAACCTAGAAAATGGTTTATTTAAGCATAATCAGTCTGATCTCAGTTTCCTCGTTATGTCTTTAGACTTTAGTCTAAAAATGAAGGAAAGGTGTTACATATTTGTCTCTGAATCACTTGTTTACTTGTTGTTGTTGTTGATGATTAGTTCAGCCTGAACACCAAGCAGAGGTGTGTATTGTAAAGCTGTTCTGGGACTGAGGAGAGGTAGTGGAACGGCTTTTAAGTTAAGGAAGTCAAATTCAATCTTGGGTGACTTGCATGCAACATTGCCTCTGCCACAGAGTTCCTAGAAAATGGTTGGTAAATCTCTGAAGCTGTTTATATCTTGTTGCTTTATTTGCCTTATCCACAAAACTGAACTCATGGAGTTGTGTTCTGGTTTTGAGTCTCCGTTGTGCTTGTAACAGTTGTCAGTGGCAATTCTAATTATTGCACTTAATGTAAATCACTTTACGGCATCCACAGTCAGTTGATAATTAGGTTGTTCATCGTCTTGATTCACGGGTGTAAGTGGGAAGAGTAGTGCATGTCATTTAAGTGATAAACATTGCTGGTTTTAGCTTTTAAAAATAATGTAATTGTCTAGAAGTTACGGTAGTCAATGAAGAAATCTGTGTTCATGTGGTGTTTGAATGTCACTGGGCCCATTGTGCCTTGTCTGCTGAGTGACACCCAAGACTTCCAGAAACGTAAACGTAATAAGCCACCTGAATGTAGCTAAAAGTAATTAATAGCCTTAATGTAATGCATATGCACACAAGGAGGATTCAGTTTGCACAGATGCATAGAACTCAAGTTCGAGCTGAAGTACTTCTGCAGTGTTGAAGAGCTTTCTAAAACTGGCTTCCAAACCTAAACAAAAATCTCCACATAGCTGATGTTGGACTTCTTTTTTTTGTTGTTGTGTGAAGTCATTTTGATTGTTCGGTTAATAATCTATTGCTGTATAGTAATTGTGCCATTTTATTCTTAAGAAAACAACAAGTTTATATTTCTCTTGGCCCCATTTGATTTTCTTGTCACCATGTTTTTCTTTTCGTCCCTCCCTTGCTGCTCAGTCCGTGATTTGTGTCCAGGCTTACCTTGCTCTATTCTGTGACTTCTCTGCTTGTCTTCTGTCATCTATTTTTGATCTTTTTGCTTATTGATGGGGCTGTCTCTCTTCCTTGGAGCTGTCTTATATTTTCCACTGTCAGTGGCAGTAGATTCGCTAGAGTAGCTGTTAAGAGGAGAACTAGTTATTCACTGTGCCACCATAGGGTTGCATTTTCTTTGGTTTGTGGAAGTGCTTCAGAGGCAATCTTATCACAGATAGGAGCTGGGAGGGGATGTAGTGTAGATCTAACTTAAAAGGCAATCTTTAGAGAACTCGCGTGTTACTATCAGGTGTTACCAGGTATAAGTGAACTAACATTTTGATAGACTTTGATGGAGATAATGCCAATACTCATTTCTGTGATTAGAGGTACCCTTCGTTCTTGTTGATGGTCAAACTCAAACAGAAAACTGAGAAGTGTGATTGTACTGGAGCTTCTCTGGGAAGTGGCTGGAAGATGTCTAGCACAAGCAGAATGTCATGTCTGTTCTTGGGTTTGTCTTCATTCCTTAGCTGAATCTTTATTGAACTTGAACCACTTAACGCTGGAATTTTTCATGCAGGTTGTCTACCTCAGGGTAAATAGTTTTTCTAGTTATGTAGCTGATAAGCTTGATGTAAAATGTTGGTAACTTTAACAATAGATTGTTGTCTGTGATCTTGTACATGTACAACAGGAATGGAGCAAGTTCATGATCTGTGTTAGCAATCTCTTTCTGCAAAAATTCTTAGAGGGTTAAAAGCAAGCAAAGAAGAACTTGGATGTTTGACCACAAACTGGGACATTGGAGAAGCATGAAAAGCTGGAAAGTTATCTGAGGCTTCTGTTTGGTCTTTGGTAACACTTGCATCTTGCTGCTCTTTCTCTCAGTAACCCCATCTCCTATAATCTGTGTATTGAGGATGGACCCTAGTTTATGCAGAAACCTTAAGGTGCTTGCTGCGTTACATCCATACAACTTGATGAGTTGCTTTTACTCAGCAAGTGAATGACAGCGATGGAGCAGAGGCAAATCTGAAGGATAGCAATGCAAAGATACGGAGCTAAGTACAGTTACTGCAGAGGAACACAGGAAAGTGACAGGGTACAGGAACGCACAAGTGGCTGAGACTTACTGCTAACAAGTTTGAGGCAAAGGTGGGAGTCAGTTTTTCAGCACTGTGAAGGAAATCTGAGTGCTTAAGGCTGGAAATGCCCCTTGAAGGCTCAGTTCCAATCCCCTGCTCAGAGCTGGACCAAATGTCAGCAGTTTGCTCTATGCACAGTGCGTAAATGGGATAGTGATATTTTGTGATAGAAGATGGAAACCACTGAAGGGATGTTAAGTCTGAGAAGCACAAAATCATCAGGGGTCAGTGCTGGGCCAATAGTGTTTGACAACTTCATTAATGACCTGGGGGGTGGGGCATATCAGCAAATTTGCTGATGACACAGAATGGGGAGGAATGGCTGATACACCAGGTAGATGTGCTGCCATTCAGAGGGACCTGGACAGGGTGGTGAAATGGTCTGACAGGAACCTCATGAAGCTCAACCAAGGGAATTGCCAAGTCCTGCACCTGGCGGGAAGAACTCCCTGCATCAGCACAGTCTGGGGGCTGATAGGCTAGGAAGCAGCTAGGTGGGAAAAGGCCTGGGAGTGCTGGTAGATGCCAGTCTGGCTGTGAAGGGCAGTGTGCCTGTGGTGGCAAAGAAATCCAACAACGTCCTGGGCGGTGTTGCGGGCAGGTTTAGGGAGGTGATCCTTCCCCTCTACACAGCACCAGTAAAGTTTTGTCTGGAATGCAGTGCACAGTGTTGGGCTCTCCAGCGTGAGAGATGTGGATACACTGAAGTAAGTCTGGCTTAGGGCTGGAACAGCAGCATCTGACATACAAGGAGGGGCTGAGAGCAAGGACTGTTAAGCCTGGAGAAGGCTTGGGGGGATTCCATCAATGTGTGTAAATAGCTGATTTTGGGGAGGTGGAGGGGTGTGAGGAAGATGGGACAAGACTCTTATCAGTGGTGCCCTGTGACAGGAGCAGAGGCAAGCACAAATCATGTGAAAGACTCTCGTTTTAAGCAAAAGACGACTTTCATGGTTGAACACTGGAACAGGCTTTCCAGAGAGGTGGTGGAGGCTCCATCCTTGGAGACAGCACAGGCTGACTGGATGTTCCTGAGCAACCTGCTCAAGTTAATCCACTTTGAGCGAGAGGGTTGGAGTTGCTGATCTCCAGAGGTGCCTTCCAACCTCTGTTCTGTGATTTTGTGAAAGATGACACCCAGGCTGCTGCCTGGACTATGCCAGAGTGATAGACTGAGAAGGAAGTTGTGTGGAGGAAGTAAGTTGTCTTATGTTGCTTATAATGAACAAGGTAACATTTAACTGACACTGTGTAGTCACTAGACTTAAATTCAGGTAACCCTTAGGGGAAGACAGATCTGGAGAAAGCAGGAATTATTTTCTGAGTTATTTATACTAAGGTTGTGGTTGAATGAGGTTTTTGTTTTACAAGATTAATAATTAGGAAAAACAAAACAGTGCAGAAGCAGAATTCTGAGAGTAATAACAATGTGGGAGAAGACCCTTAATGTTGGAGGCAGTTAGGGAAGGCAAATTTTTTAACAGTGTGAGTCAGGAGGATAAGACATAGACTATAAACTTTGGGTGACAGTATGGTATTAGCAGCTCTGAACGTGAATGATTTAACAGAATGCAAGGAACCAAAGCCTAGTAATGACTGTCTAGGGTAGATTTAAAGGAGAGGAATTGTGACAGACTGGATAATATGCTTATGTTGGTAGGAGGGAAGATGGTGTAATAGGTGTGACAAGTGGGCTTTATAAACAAATCACATCTGTTTCAGCGGTTTGTGAGGAAGGGGAAGATAGAAGATTGCAGGGTTTAGATTATGTAAGGTGAAAATGAAATGAGTTGAGTTACTGGAGCATGTGGAGCTCTTGGAGGCCAAAAAAGCATTCAGCCTTGTATGTCAGCTGGAGTGGAAGAAGCTGAACAGTGGGATGAGGAAGAGTATAATCTTTTTGTTGGCTTTTGTCAGGATGTGAAGATTTCAAAGAAGTCTAAAGAAGCTGAGGCTTTACATGAACTGTGTTTCAGTAAAGGCACAGCTTTTCAGTAACATGGTCAAGTAGACTGGTAGATAAGTAGATAAGTGACTTTAAAAATTAATTTGTGAAATTTCTGTCAGAACTGTTCTTTGGCATTCTAAGTATATATTTCGTTTTACTGGTTTAGTAGAACACCCTTCAGTATTTGTGTCCATCACTCCCTGGGAATTGCAGAATGTCAAGTAGCAGTGTCAGAGTTCGCTGGGATTTTTACATTTTAACTGAAATGAGGTTCAGTGGTTTTAACACATTTAATATTGGTTTTGCATTTTACTGAAGACTGTTTTAAAAGAAATGATTAATTATGTTATTGTAATAAATGTTTTGCTATAGATCAAAAAAAGCTTTTCATTTTGCTAATTGCAAGGTGAATAGTCTTGCACTTGCTTAAATATGTTGCTTTTAATAATAGTTGATCACGACCTAGGCTAGACTATACCTTCTCATCATTGGCCTGAGTGAAGTCATGACTTGAATCAAATTATTGAAGTTGTAGCATGCATAAAGGCAGTCTTACACTGTCCTTTCGACAAGTAAGGTAAAAACATGTTTACGAATGTAGACAAAGATAGAAAGCCAAAGTGAAGCATTGTACTAAGTTTAAGATCAGGACTATCTTGGCAGTGCTACTTGTAACTTTTTTCTTTGGAATTGTTCTGTTTCGTAAGGCTATTTTTGAACACTTGATAGGTCTAGTATACCAATTGTTTCATTAAATTCTTTCATTAAACCAATGGGATAAGTAATAATGTATCTTTGTTGCCAGTCTGTGCTGGTAGTTTGTTTACTCTGTTTTAGACCATTTTATTGTTGCTTTCTGCAGAAACACCTCTTTGTAAACCGAAGACTGTTTTGGGTTGGGTTTTGAAGTTAAACATTCATTTCTACATTGTTTGCAAGTGTCCTAGTTTTATTAAGTGCTTGTCTTGAGGTTTTGGTTCAATATGTCTGTGGTAGTGACTTCCAAGGTGACTGCTGCTTTGGTTTGATGATGGATGGCACTTCGTTATGAAGCAGGAAAAAATACTTGTCATACGCACGCCTTGTTAGATATAAAATAATCAAGCTGCTGAAAATCAGATTTTGGTCAATGTACTTGGCTGTTATTGAGAAGATATCCCAAACAGTTTCTACTGAAATAGTTTTTCAGCTTAAATCAACATACATTTTTTTCTTACAAGCATTGCTGAAGTAAGATTCTGGGTTAAAAAGACATAGAAAACTTGCAGACTCATCTGCTTCATGAGAACGTATATTTAGAATTGTTGAATGTTAATAATAACAGGAGCAGCAACAAGGAAGTGAGAAATTTTTCCTGTCTTCATCTTGCAGATCTCATATAATGGGCTAGGGGAGAGGGGGGAGTAGACAGGATTTTCAGGCTGCTGGGGTCTGTGGGGTTTATTTGCTGATTTTTCCCCTGCCTGCTGAGCTGACTGCAGAGTATGAGGTGGTACAGTGGGTGGCTGAAATAGAGAGTCAAGGGTGGTACCTGTTAATCTTTTGAAATACTAATGAGATGTTTCAAAATTAAGATATTCCACACTTCCTTTTTTAAACATCTTTGAGAGGTGACACATATGTTTCGTAACAGCATTTCCAAGCAGATTGTTCTATGTAGATTGTGTAGTGGTGAGAGGGGTAAATGTTTTTTAAATTGCTCTTCTGAAATGCTGTCAAATATGGTGTTGAGTGTAGAAGTGAAACTTAACATTGTCTTTTGGAGGTTTTTTATAATTGCTTTATTCAGTTCCTGATGTTCCTTATAGGAGACTTACTCAAGCTCTCCAAGGCATTTGCAGTGTGAGGGCAGTGACACTGTCGTGCTGACAATTGTGTAGTGCAGACAAGATTTACAGATTTTTCTTTTTATTCCCCCAACTGGTGGTAATAGGGCCTGGCACTGTGTGTTCAAACTTGTGTGGATTGGTGTTCAAGTAAGGTTTCTGCTTCAGTGGTATGCTGTTTTGTACTCTGGAAACACAGCTGAGTTAATTGAATTTAAAATGCCCTGTTATCTGCTGAAAATTAAGAGAAAATATTGGCCTGGTACTTGCTTTATGATTCGTTAATATAGTTTGTGTTTAGTTATTAACACAATTCTGTTACTGGCAGTTAACTGTTTTGGAAGCTTTGAGGGAGAAGAAACTAGAAAGTGTTGATGGGTGGCAGGGATATTTGGCACAAAGGGAGTAACTTGGGGTCTGTAGGAAGCACATTATCCAATGTTTAGCAAATGGTATAATTTAAACTTATGCCTTATGAAATGAATAGGGATGAGCTATTGTAATCATACAGATTTTCAAAATGAAATTTAGAAAACCCAATTGAATAGTCTCACGGTACAAATATTCTAAAGCTTTGTTTTGTAAAAGATCCTGTACTTAGCATTGAGGGGTTGATCCTGTACTAAAAGCTCTGCTGTGGGTGGTTGATCTGGCCGAGTTACTGCTATCCCCTGGAGATGCTTTCATAAATAAAACATAAATCATGCTGGATACAGTTCTCTGAAGTTGCATAATGTTTGTTGCGAGGAGTCTGTAGCAAAAAAGCATTTCTATTTCTGTGCCTCAGTGGCTCTTGATTTGATGCTCAAAGGGATAATCCAAAACCCGTCCAGCCCCTACACCTTTCTAAACATTTCTGCCGTTCTAATCTGCCTTTAGTGAGCATGTGGCTACATGGTGACTCGGATCAGCAAGCTAGCTTTTTCTGTGGGATAGTTCTCTGTTTGATTAGCAGGCTGATCCAATTCACCTTGTGGCACTGACTGTTTTGTAGCCACCGGTAGGCTGAGGATGTGGGAAAGAGAAACGGAATGAATTGCCGTTTTGATGGCAGCCTGCAGATAGACTACAAGGGAAAAGTGTGTGTTCATTTTAATGCTTAGTATGGTCCGGTAATGGCTGTATTGTAGGCAACTTGCTGTGTTTTTGTTAAGCAAGTTTCATTTCAGCTTGCTGAATTGGAAATTGTCTAGGATTCGGACAGTAAAAGGATTGCCACTACTTCAGGTTTAACTACAGTCTCTTGTATGGGATTCTGTTTATTTCTTTTGTCCTGCAGGTGTGGGGGCAGGGAGAGGAGTAGGAGAGGAATTTCTAGATTTAAAGAAAAGGGAGTGTTTGCTGTTTTTAAGTTGAGATCTGTACTGTTTGCTCTTTCTTCTTCCTGAAATAGAAGGGATTTTTCTACTTAAAACTCCAAAACATGTTTGAAAGAAGTTTAAAGTTCCCCCTCTCCCCACCCCTTTAAAAATAGACTGTATGAAGTTGTAGATTGCATCTACTGAACGTGACTTTTGTGATAGCATTTGGAAGATGCTTCTTAAAGAATTTCAGCTGTGTGTGAAGACTTCAAATTCAAAATGTCAAATAGCACTAGATGGATTTCTGATGTTTTGCATTGTATGATTTTGTTTGTCTTTATTACTAGTCACTGGCTGAACCACTGCTTCCCAAAACTGGAAGAGCAAATTGATTTGGAGAATATTTACCATCTGAAAAATTACAATGATCACAGTCTATGTGCTTTCTCACTCAGTTCTGTCTCAAGACTTTTAATTTGACTTTCATTTTTTGGTGGAAAAGCTTTGACTCTTGCTATTTTGGAGCTTGTTTTAAGGTTGCTTTTTTAAAAATCATTCCCCTTCCTCTCCACTACCCTTTGTGATTTCAGTGCATTACATTCTCAGATCTTTTTTTTTTTCCTGTGGGGTGTGTGTAGTACAGGAGAAAACCACATTGAAAGTGAATGAAATGTTTGGTCCGCCTTCTATCCTCAGCTGGCATGTAATGAAGCACTAACCAGTTGCAGCATGCTTTTCAGTGTAAAGTTCTAGTATGCAAACAGTAGGATTGCATTTTTGTTTTCAGTTTTTTTGCAGGCAGGCACAAACCTATGACTGTTTCTCTGCTGGCAGACAGCCACAAGAAGTCTGTACTACAAAGTGGGCACCTGAATCTTATCCACCGTTTCCTTCTTTCAGACTTGTCTTCTTCCCTCTACCTCTGAGCATTTTCTCAAGGCCAAGTGACATGTTAATTGTTTTTAATTACAACTGCTGCCATACTAGGGTTTCCTCTTATGTCCTTTGCATTTGTCCCCAGCCGTGCAGTTCTGCTCCTCCCTGTTGTTGGATCTGAGTCAGTGGCTGCGTGGATTGACTTGCCGTGTGTGTGTGTGGCTGTGGAATCAGATGTGTGCAAGTGCAAGAGTGGAGGATGGGGCAGAAAGCCCACCTGAGAACAGTTCGGTTGGCTGGTGGGATGGGTTGACCCCAGCCAGCAGCCAAGCAAAGGTGTCCTGAACTGGCACCGGCACATTTCTATGGGGCAAAGTCTTCCTTTCAGCCAAGAGAGCTAGAAGGGTGGCATGCCTTAAGTATTACTTCAAGAGTCACTTGTGAATGCTAGCAGAGTTTTCTACTAGTAATTAATTCTGGCTAGCTGTTTCTGGTGGGCAAATGTGGGCAGGAGCAAGCTGTCAGGGAGTGAATGCTGTAAAGGAAAACTGTGGTGCAGAGTTGGTTGTGGAATAGTTTTCAGGGGACTGGCCCTAATCTGAGTGTATGTTTCTGGAGGAGGGTGCTGGGCCCCTGATGCTTCCTTTGTGCTGACACTGGTGCTCCTCTGACTCTGATAAGTGGACTTATGCTGCTCATCCATGGGCAGCTCAGCTCTTCTGGAAGCCCACTGAAGCCTGAGGAGGAAGGGCACCCTATTCCTCCTCTTCTGCTGTGATCTTGGCAGCGTATTCTCAGCCACCTTCTTGAACACACTCTGCAGCTTCTTGCAGCCTTCCTTAAGGTGCCCTAACTCTAATTTGGCAGAAGACAACCTGATGTGGAAGGATAAAACACAGATTTAATTTTCTGTCAAGTGAGTGAGTTGAAACAGGATTGTATGGGCATGAGAAATAGCATGGTGTCTTGTTTGGCTGGTGTTGATGGCAGCACAGAGAAGGAGCACTGGGGGATCTTTGCTAGCGAAGCTGCCTGATCATCTTGCCACATCCTATCAAACTGTGTACTTGCTGAGTTAAACTAACAAAATGTGAACATTACAAATGGGGTAATATTTATGTGGTGGTTTAAGTATTTCAGCTAGGTCACTGTGGGATCAGACAAGTGTCACCACAACTGAGAAGCACAGCACATCTTAAAAAAAGAGGGGAAAGGAGGAAAGATAGAGTGCCCCCACGGAGGGAGGGAGGAAGTATAGTCTTAGCCTTTAAAGAACAAAAGTTTTGTTGCTACATTTGATACAGGTTAGCAAGAATTCGTCATGCAGTATACCGGGCAGTGATAACTCAGTAGCTTGGATTTTGTCTTTGGAAATCCTTTTTTTTCTTCTGCTGAAAGAAGATATCTAGAATACAGTTGCTTCTGGGGGTTAAATATTATCATGTTAAGGAAATAAGTTTGAGAATATTTTGCAGATGCCTCTTACGTGATGCAGGATAGTTGAACTATGACTCCTGACACCATTATGCGTCCTGCTGCTTTTTTCTTTCCCCACCTACGTACAGTGGCACTGGGCTGGTTAGACAGAATTTCACAGTTTTACTGCCTAGGGATTGCAGGCTGATCCATTTAATATATGTAGTTTGCAAAAGTGCTTATAGATAACCTGGCTAGTGGTCTTTCACGCACAGAATCTGAAAGTGCCTTTAAATAGTACTCTGGCAGCATCTGTTTGATAGCTCAAAGTTGTTATACATTCCTTGGTGTAGTGTTTTTCTGCTGCTTAATGCATTAGGCAGAGGTAGAAAAAAATGCATTAAGCAAGTACATCTGTATAGTTAGTGTTTTTGACTGCTTTGGCTAGTTGTAATGCAAGATTATGTATATAATGTTCTATACATGATAGAAACTTTGTGAAAGGATTGCTTTCCTTTGTAGTTTTGAACTGTATGTGTCATACACACTGCATGGTAATGAAGACCACTGTGATCGCAGCACCTTTTAGAGAGAACTGAACTAGCATAAGCACAGGCTTGTACTCAGAAACACCAGCTTACTGCTTCATCCATTTTACCTCTGCTTTGGAGACTTTGGTGCATATTCTGTAACACACAACTTAATTTAGAAAATACCTGCATGAACAGTGTTAGCATTGTTTAAATTTAGTCTGTTATTTTTACTTTCATGTTAAATGCTAGCCTTAATTGAATATTGTAACTTGTTTTTTATGATGGTTGGTCTGTTTCTCTGTTGGTGGTAGGTTTTCACTTGTGACTTTTAAATTCTTCTTCAGAATATACCACTTCACAAACAGCCTTCCTCAGTGTAAAATGATCTGGTTTACTGTTAATTTGCCTCTTGCTCCATAGAGTCTAGCAGAGCATTGCAATTACTGGTGTGGAAATTGCTTTACCTTAGTATCAAAATACCACAGTGCTTTCAGGATGTCAGGCTGCCACTTTTGTGCAGCGTTATGAATAGAACATGAACTGAAGTCTTATTTTTGAGATAGCATGTTAGAGGCAGGTTTACCATACTGAACCGTATTCCGTCAAAAGTCTCAGTGTATGGTGTTTCATAGCTGAATAGATCCTGAAAACGCTGTGTGCCTCTTTTGCATGTTTTCCAAGGTTTCCCTATCTTACAATTCAATCACCTGCGTAATCCTATGTCCCGGCATGGTTTGTAATACAATGCTTTGCAAGATTCTGCAGTTTTATCGCTTGGTGCTGCTTCTTTACCACAGTCCTGCCTCAAGTCTGTCTTCATCCTTTCCCTCCTTACCTTTTTCCATTTTCTCTGCCACTTCCTTGTCTTTCCTCTTCATCAAGGTTTTTGGCTCTGTACAAAGCTATGTGCATTACTATGGTCTGTTTTAAATGGAGTGCTTTTGTTTTTCCCTTGCATTATCTGCCTTTTGTACCTCCTGGTCAAAGCTGCATTCTTGAGACTCTCCCTGCTTATTGGCACTCAAGCCCTTGTTTGCTGTTACGTTTGTGAAAACTGGTGAGGATATTTTTCTATGCATGCTTTTCTTACTTTGCTCTGACTGTCCCCTGGCTGTTAGTTGCTCAGCAAGACTATTTCAGTTTACCTCTGCAGTGTCCAGGCTGGGACTCAATAACAGTACAAGGACACCATCTACTTTGTCCTTATGTCTTTTTAGCAAGCCCATAGTTTATCCTCTGCAACAGCATTATGCCCTTGGTGTCCAGCTGCAAACCTGCCTGAAATGAGCATTCTGGGGGGGTGGGGATGCGTGAGGTAACACATATAAGGATGTCACTTCCATTTCAGGAAAAAAAATTCTGGAGAACTACTGGAATCTCTGCTTAATGGAGCTTCTTCATAGTTCAGTGATTTCACTTGGTCAGACACATTCTTCAGGAGCATACTTCCAGGGACTTTTTTTTTTCTATTTAACCAGGACGAAGCACTCCATGAAGCAACTGTATTCCCATTTTTGGAGTTTTTTTTTGAGGCAGCATCCTGTGAATTTTAAAGTGTGAAAGTTTTTTTTTTAAGTTAAGAATTGATACCATTAGGTACATGCTGCAATAAAATATTCTTTCAATCTGACTGCTATGTGTGTTGGAGAACCACAGTATGCAGTATGTACACTAATCTGCAAATGCTAAGTTTCACCAAATTACTTTTCTCCAGTTATTTTAAATTATATATATATTGATACAGATTTGATTATATGCTGGCCCATCAAGCTTTCAGAATTTAATTTTGCATTTGTTCACACCAGGCGTATAGGATTAAACGTTCATGGTAGTGAGTTGACATCATCCTTGATTTACTTTGTGTAGTCATTGCTGAAATACTAGTGATTGTTGGGAACCGTGTTCTTGTTATGTTTCTGCTTCTGACAAAGCCTGATGTCCGGTTTCTAGGATTCTTATACTACAGTTGATTCATCCTTATCCTTTTCTTACAGGTGTTTGTTAGCAAACTGATCAGTAGGATCAACTGTTTCCCCTGTGCTTGCATTTTACTATAAGTTTGGCATAACTTAATGCAGGCAAAAGCACCTGACTTCTCCTTTTTTGCCTTGTTTACATTAAGTTGTTTTTTCTGATTATCCTGTTATAATACTATGAGTTTTAATGCTATGGAGGAAGGCAGAAAAATCTTGTCTTCTGTGTAGTCTGAAAAAAGTGATACTCCTGTTGTTCAAAATGTGTAGTGCAAAATGCATTAATCTGAAATGTCTAATAAGTTGAGTAAGGTTGAATTTAACCTACATACAATGCTAAGGTTTTTTTAGGCATTCTCTCTAACACGTCAGCTGTCAGATATAAAAATAGTTGTTGTCTCCACAATCAAAACTAACTTTTTTGCAGCAATTTTAACTTCCAAGCTTAGTTCTGGCTTTATTCTGAATGGAGTTCTTTAGCCTATTTGTCTTATGCGGTGGCATATGTTATTTCTCCTTACAGACGCCTTCACCTCAATAAGAAAGCTACAGATAAACAGCCATATAGCAAGCTTCCTGGTGTTTCACTTCTAAAGCCGCTAAAAGGTGTGGATCCTAACCTGATCAACAACTTGGAAACCTTCTTTGAACTGGATTATCCAAAAGTACGTATACTATTTAATGTCTTTTTTTTTTCTCCCACGCCTCCAAAAGTCATATTGGTAGCTTGGGCTAGAACTACACAACCTGATTATGTCTTGATTATTGTTCTTCCTTCCACAGGAAGTGCATAATTACACATTTTACTTGTTGCAAACAAAACTCACTACTTTGACCAAGGCCTAGGGATGAAACATTCTCTACACTTCGCTAAGACTTGTTTAATCATTATTCCAATATTGTGGTGTTTATAGCAGTATGAAACCTTTCAGTCTTTAAAAGATCATTTCAAAGGCCAGACACCTTCCCCAGTTAACTACTTCCATGTAACAGATTCTCTAAAAGGGAATAAAAGAGAATCTAAAAGATTCTCTTAACTGATAGCCTGAAACTTTCTGGTGGTTCTTACTGATGGCTCACCTAATGAAGAGTTAAGGTGGTGTACTTCACCAGTTGTTGGTCGGTAGGATAGTCTCCAAGCCCAAATCACCTATTGGTGTTGGGGAAAAAAATAGTTAATAAAAGCTTACATTTGCTCTTGAGCACTGGTTGACTTTGAGATAAGTGATAAGTAGTATAAGTGATAACTGTGTCAGATGCTGTCCTTGCTCTAAGGAGCTTATAACTTAAGAGAAATCTGCAAATGTTTACTGCATTGTTCATTACTTCGTGAATTCTTCTGTGGATGGAAAAAGGACTACATTTTCTACTGCATATCTCATGAATTCTAAAAGTTGTAACTTTTAATAAAAAACTATTTTCTTAATTTTTTTCGAAACTGCTTCTGACACTGAAGCTTCAGTTGTAGAAGGTCAAAGGTATGTGTAAGCTGTACAGCGAGTTTCCTTTGTGTATTCTGACCGAGAGCTTTAAACTTACTCCTAAGTAGGCAGGGTAAAACAAACCAAAAAAACCACTCACAATCTGAAACTTGTTAGAAGTTGGATAGTTTTTCTGCAGTGAAGCTTGGGGCCTTTTGAAACGCTTCAGGCATGGATGTTTGAATCCTTTCAACTCAACAAAAGTGCAATAAGTGTGGCCAAGATAAGTTTGAAGCATGCTAGAGGCATGCTGTGTATGCCAATATGGCAAACAGTGCAAAGAAACTACAATAGCATCTTAAGCTATTTTATGACTACAACGAGCATCAAAACATTGTGCAGCTGAAACGTTTAACTACAAATACAATTGGTTTGAGAATTTAGAAAAAGAGTTATGCTGGATCTTACTTTATGAGATAGTCTTGACCCGTACTTTTGATAACTTATACATATGATTGGCAGTCTTAAAAGATTGCCACTCCACACAAATCTGAATTTCAGATAATAAATGACATCATATTTTTCCTAAGGAGAGTTAAAATGGAGGTACGAATGCTTCATTTTACTGGGACACAGGTTACACAATACAAGCAAGATCTCAAAACTGTTTGAAAACACTTTTGTATAGTAACTACAAAAATAATTCGAGAGATTGACATTTTTGACCACAACAGTATTGCCTGGCATTCAAAGTTCAGCTGTCTAGGGAAAAAAAATTATTAGAAAAGAATAATCTTAAACTTGTTCCAGTGAAGCTGAGTTCAGCCTGCAGTGGTACCGATTTTCTAATACTCTTCTGTGATACCCCATATGTGAAATAATCTTGTCTTGCATGGAAGTCATCATGCAGCTTCTAAACAGCAGGACTTAAATGTATTTTTATCAGTTAACAACCTTACCTACAGTGCATATTGTAACTTTGGCAGAAATCTTTCTATTCATATTGTGTCCAAATGAACTTGATTGTAATGTTTATGTAGAATCATAGAATCATAGAAAGTTTTGGGTTGGAAGGGACCCCTAGAGGTCATCTAGTCCAACCCCCCCGCAGCGA
>Ga0181612_103588_pt1 | contig 16090 bp, 13 predicted proteins | sample HoacroProtozoa21_FD_119630 | JGI IMG/M metagenome (GOLD analysis project Ga0181612, IMG submission 119630) | Hoatzin crop microbial communities from Cojedes, Venezuel. Combined Assembly of Gp0051906, Gp0051904, Gp0051908
GGGGGGGTTGGGGGGGTGGGGAGCTCCGGGGTGACCAGGGTTCGGTGTGGGGGTGTGAGAGGGCGGGCAGGTGGCGAGCAGCAGGAGCTGGGCATCAGCCCGGGCAGGATTTTTTCAGGAAAGCATCCCCAGGACAGGCTGTGGGATCGCGTCCGCGCGGTCCTGCAGAGCCTCATTAATGGCTTTTCACTAGATGGCACCAGACACCAGCGCTAATGGGCTGGGGGCACCCCCTTCTCCCGGCACCCCGAGGTCCTGGACCCAGCCCGGGGGTGAGCGGAGCATCCTCGGCCGTGAGCTGGGAGGGAGGGAGGGATGGATGGACGGACAGAACTCAGTGTCAGGCTGAAAGCATTGCATCACCTAGGGAGGGAATAAGGGCTGCTCTGTAAGGTGCAAGTTGTCCCTGGGGTGCTGTGTGCACCCTGCTCAGGCTGGGGCTTGGCCATGGGGGACCGGGGGCTGCTGACCTCCCTCCTCGCCATCCCCACAAAACACAAACCAGAGAGCCCTGGCCTGGCTGCGAAATCACAGCGTCAGCTGGCAGCATCCTCAGCATTGCACAGCTCCAGCTCTGCTGCCTGGGGAGGGGGCTCATGAAGTAGTTTCCACAGTGAGTATGAGCCCACGCAGCTGGGGATGGGGATGTTTTTGCAGGACTCTGGGGCAATGGGTGCTGCATGCACAGCAGAAAGCAGCACTGGGAGTGCAGGCAGCCCTGCGCACAGAAATGCCGTGGTCTGGGTTATTCCATGGGAGTTTGCAACAGAAGCAGATTTTAGACTTTTCTCCTATGGACTTGCTACAGATAAAGCACTCTCAGAAGTCCTTCAGACAGATTTTTCTCCCTCTCAGCTTTGCTGCAGCTGAATCCAAGCCTTGCTCCTTGGTGTTTTCTCCTCTCTTGGAGGTGCAGCCCCAAGCACCATCTTGGCCAGATCCTGGCACCAGCTGGGAGCACAGCAGTGTCCTCTCCACACCTAGCAGCAGCTGAACACCAAAGGATTGCTTAAAAATTAAGCCAGTGCTTGTATGTCTCATAAAAAGTACTAAATAATTGGTGCACAGCCCAGAAAGTCTATTTGGATTGGCTAAATACTCTCCTGGTTACTTAATAAATGACTTTACAAAGAGCTAAATGCAGCCACAGAGTCATTAGGGAAACTGGACAATGATTAACAGATACCCAGTAAGTTAAGTCCAGCTAATGTGACACATGGAGACATGAGAAGGGATGTCTGCCCAGCAAAGGGCACGGAGAGACGCCCACCATGCCCTGGACTGAAAGTAACAGCTCCAGGGGCTGGGGAAGAGCAATAGTGGGGGGCTCAGAGCTTGCGTGGAGCACATAGGGCAATGCCTGGGCTTTCATCACTCCTTGCCCTGCCTGGTTGTGAAATCAGGGGCTGCCCCAGCCTGCCCTTCACAGGCGCCTGGGGTGTTTGGCTGAGGGGTGCTTTTCCCTCCCAGGGCATTGCCAGCAGCTATTTCCAGCACAGCTAAGGTTCCTGCCAGCCCCAGAAATCCCAAGGAAAGACTCCCGGGAACCTGTTACACAAGGTAAGGGAGACATTGACCCATTGGTAGGAAATGGAGCAATTTCCCATTGCCCAAGATCACCTAAAGAAAACAGCTTTGCCTGGAGGAGCGGGTACAATCGCCTTATGAGGAAGAAGATGGGAGACCTGAAGGCTGGCGAGATTTTTGCCCTGTGAGCAAGGACTAGAGCCCCTTATCCCTACAGCCATCAAGAGGCAGGGCTCAGTCACACCAGGGATGTTTGGGTGATAACAGGGCTGTACAGAGCTAATGCTCCTACCCTGGTGAGGCCAGCCACTTTCTTCCAGCACCAACCTGCTGCCTGCATGACAGCGGCCACCCAGAGAAGATGCTGGGGCTCAGGTGACCCCCACAGAGCTGGGGAAAGACTCACCCGTGGCTAAGCCAAAGCTGCTTTCCTCGCACTAGCTTACACCACCACTGGGGCAGGAGCAAGGAGGGTTTGGGGCTGGGGCAGGTTTCCACTGGGAAAGCCTCAAGGCATCGTCCCTGGGAAGGCACAGGCAGCCCCGCACTTGTCTGGATCATGCTGTAAGGTTTGGTTGGCAGGTCTATGTGGAAGCAAGGTACAAAGGGAAACCCACATAATGGACCCCCAGATGGGAACTCAGCAAGATCCCCACAATGGTTTCTCCTGGAGAAGCGTACCAGCCCAGGAGAGAGCAGCTCCACCACCTCCAGCCTGCCTGGGGAGTGATGCCCTGGACCATCTCCCCTTGGTCTGTCCCTCAGCCCCAGGTGTGGCTGCAGGGAACAGTTGTGCAATGGAATAGCTGCTTCTTGAGCAACTGAACAATCACGTTTGCATCTTGTGCAAAAGGCTTCCGGAAAACACAATGCAATGGCAGAGGAAAAAGGTACAAACATCTGTACATGCCCAGCCCCATTCTCCACCCCTCATCCTCCCCAAAGGTTTAAATTTCAGCATCGTCCAGCTCCTCACGCTCACACCGCTCAGAGACACGGCAGCATGAAGTCGGTGGCCGCCCTTCTCCTGGTGGGGATGCTCATCCTCTGGACAGAGCTGCCGACAGGTATGGGATGTCCTAGGATAAGGTAGAGGGAGGAAAAGCACAGGGGCTGGGAAGGCCCCCCATGTTTGCAGAGATCCTCTGGGATGGGAAGGGAGAGGAGGGGGGTGTTTGCTGGGGAGCATCACCCCAGGGCCCCTCAGCTGCCAGCAGCCTGGGGCAGATAACTCCCTCCTCTCACAGGCAGCGCCTGGTCCTGCCCACCCGTCCGCATCACCTGCATGATGGTCAACCCACCAAACAAGTGCAACACCGATCAGGATTGTCCACGGCACACAAAGTGCTGCAGGTCCTACTGTGGGCGGAGATGCATCTCACGTCCATCTTCCATCCCTGTCTTCTACGGTAGGGTCTCTGGAGCTTCCCCCCCACCCCATCTCCCTGGGTAGCAGAGGGGGGATACAGTGACTGTGGCTCTGGGCAGGGAGCTGCATCCAGCTGCCAGAGCCTTCCACTGCCAAGCTGGTGGGGTGACTGATGGCCAGGCACGCAGGCTGGGGTTACTATGAGCACCAGACCTGACCTGCTGCTTTCTCTTCCCCAGTGTGAGCACCTGCTCCCAGGACAGACCGAGGGCCTCCTCAGCATTCCCATGTCACCCTGACACCAGCCAGCTGCCCACACCTCTGCTAAGGCTTGTTCTGCCTGATGCTGGATCCCAGGAGAACGGGGACAGCCACCAGCCCAAGCTCAGAGACCACCTCAGCTCCAGGACCACCTCGCTGACAGCTGCCGCACGGTGCTACGTGTTGCCTGCTCATCCTCTCCCTTCGCTCCTCTGCTGCTGTTATAACAAATAAAAGAGCTTGTCCCAGGGATGCTCGTAATGTGTGACTCCTTTCCCCGCCTCCTCCTGTCCCTTTCCAGGCCCATTCTGGCACCTGCTCCCACTGCTGTTTTCACCCCAGAATTTCTGCCTGGGAAGAGGATGAAAGCAGTCCAGCCACACACCCGGAGTGTGGTTAGGGGCTGACTTGGGGGAGCAAACCCATCCAGAGCAAACCCCAGGAGGAGAGGGCAATGGGAAGGAACTGGAGCAAAACATAATGGGAAGCTTTAGGAGAGTCTCCTGGCAGGCTGTGAGGGGCCCTGGAGAGCAGCATGTTCCCCCAGGCACAGCCTTGGAAGGGGGTGACCCTGCCTGCCCAGGGGGATGCAGAAAGCAGAGCGTCCCTGTGGGCACATCTGGAGGGGGGTTACATAGACCTGAACCCTAAGTGCTGCTGAGCCCCTCGCTGAACCTGAACCAGTGGGGAAAATTCACCTGAGGAAAGTTTCCTGTGAAAGCCTCAAGCCAGAGCACAAAAACATTACTCTAAGGGGTTCTTGAAATTTTTTGTACAACTGAGTGCCAGGGCCAAAAAAATCAGGAAATGCTGAGAAACATCAGTAGGAGATAGCATGTGCAGCCTGATGGACCTGCCCAGCCTCTGCCCACAGAGTCACAGAATGTCAGGGGTTGGCAGGGACCTCTGTGGGTCATCTGGTCCAACCCTCCTGCCGAAGCAGGGTCACCTACAGCAGGCAGCACAGGACCTTGTCCAGGCTGGTCTTGAATATCTCCAGAGAAGGAGACTCCACAACCTCCCTGGGCAGCCTGTGCCAGGGCTCCATCACCCTCAGAGGGAAGTTCTTCCTCGTGTTCAGACGGAACTTCCTGTGCTTCAGTTTGTGCCCTTTGCCCCTTGTCCTGTCGCTGATACACATGATGTCCTGATCTCCCAACCTTCATATAGATATTAGCGTGCATCAGGGAATGGCAAAATCTGCATTATAATTTTTTAATATTAAAGTTATTTGACTAATTAGAACAGAATTAGAAAATTGTGGTCTTAACCAGAGTTCAAGCCCTCCATAAAAAGGCAAACCTTAAATCCCAAGGTGCTGCAGTGCCACGCTGCACTGGAGAAGGCTCTGCCTGCCAGGGCTCATTTGAGCACAAGGCATCCCCCAGTGCTATGAAACGAGGGGCTGATCTTTGCCACGCTGTGGCATCCTGTACCATAAACAGCTGGTTAACAGAGCGGAGATCAGGTCAGGCAGCTGCCTTTGTGCTTGATATCAAAAGTGTGGAGACCGATCACTGCGGTGAATTAGCGAGAGGCAGGGTAAGCAGGGGAACGTGAGACAGGAGCAAACTGCTCTAGCACTGCTGCCTCTGAGGGAGGCCCACAGGCTGCCTTCCAGAATGCTCACGGCCACTTCCGAATTGATACCAACTGCACATTGAATAAAAATTCCACTCTAGTCCATGGTCTGACCCGCTGAAGGGCTTATCCAACAGCCCCAGGCACTCTAAACACATTTCTCAGTTAAACAGTAAACCCCTGGTAAATATTTTACAAAGTATCATTTTCAAGTTTTCATCCCTCTTACAGTAGCCTAAGCTAATTTTCTAGGCCATAATCTGGATCCTGTGCTTATGTGCACATAAGGAGGAGAGAGAAGTGACTAAAAATCAGTATGCAAATTGCATTCTGCCTCTGTCTACACACATTGCCTCATCACAGAAAAATATCTCACATGATCTGATGAGATCTTGACCAATTCATGTTCACTGTTACTTATTTTCTTCCTATTATTTTGGTGTCTTTTTTTTTTTTTTTACCACAAGTAGTTTGGTCACTCCAGCATTCTCCTAGGAAATGGACTTTCCTAGAAATGGAGTTTCTCCTTCCCTCCCTTGCAAAGCATGCATTCTGTGCTCTTTTATAGACCCATGCATCTCACCACCCTCCTATCAGCCCTGTTAGTGGCTCTCAGGTTGTTTCTGATCACTCCCTCACTCCTCAGCTATTTACTTTGCAAGCCCAGATAACAAAAAGCAGCTCAACTTCAGTATATCAGTAGATCTTTCCCAGTCCTTTCTCTTTGCTTCTGGCTTGATTTTGTCCTCACTGAATCATTAGCCAAATAATAGCACGTGAAATAATTTGTAGTGTCAATTTTAGCAAATTCATTGTTAATTTTCAGTGAAAAGAAAGAAGCATCAACTATTTTCTGACATCATTACTGTCTTTACACTTTAATTATTGGGCCAAACTTCCATTCTGCACAGATTTTCATCTCAAGTTCAGGTCATCAAAAAAGCTCATGATTTACCCAGATTGTTCCTCTCTTCCCTGTTTTGAAAAAGTGACAACTTCGATATTCATGTGAATTCAGTAAGGAACTCCTGCGTCTCCTGAATTCTTCTGTGCTGTCTGTTATTTGGACTTTAAGTGATCTAGCTGTAACAGCAGTTTCTCTAATTGACCAGGTGTCTATATCTAACTTGTTTTACTTTTGTTTGTTTCATATCTAGAGTAGTAACAGCAGTTATTCCAGTAGAATGAGATATAGTTTACAGAAATACAGGCTGGGTAGAATATCAGAGGCCTTGAGATGTGGAAACACAGGATGCAGTACATAGGAATGAGATAAGAGATGGGGCACAGGCTTGGCACTGGAGACCCCACAGCTACAAACAATTCACTCATAGTCAGTTAAAGAAAAATACAGTCCTGGAGCAGGACAAAACTGGTTTTAAATGTAACAAAGAAATATTATCTTACATACATAAAGGGGAACATATACAGTAAATTCAGATGAAACCTGGAGCTGCACACCAACAAAGAAATATGTAAAACTGTATTAGGAAACACTTCTAAGTGACCCCAAGTGGATCCCAGGAGAGGAGGAAGAAACTGTCACCACAGGCATCATATTCCTCAGTGTGAAGGACATCGGATTTCAACAACTCATTGTACCACTTCCCCTTCTCCTCCTGCAGCAAATGAAACCTTAGGACCCAAAGGAGCATAAACACCAGGAAAACAGGCAGAAATTAAGAAGTGTTACAGTTTTACCTGTATTTTTACCATCATTGCAACTTTTTAAATATGCAAAAAATATATGGCACTTAATTCTGTTTTGTAACAATTAGATCTGGGTTAATAGTGATCAGATCTCAAGACTTCAGTTATACTAGCACGAAATTCTAGTTTTACTTTTATAATGTCTGCTTCCTCTTGCTTATAAAGACAACTATGAGCATAACACTTCTCAGTCTTGCTTCCTACCATACCTTATCCGTTAACTCTGAGTTTCCATTCTTGAAGTCCAGTACTTCTATTTCACTTCTCTCTTCTTCCCAAGGCTAAGTCCATCATTTTATGGTTACTCTCCAACACATCTTTCATATTTTTAATCAGATCTCCAGCAGTACAACACAAAGGTAAAACAGCCTCTCCTCTACTTCCACTCTCAGCCATCTGTACCAAGCCTACTGAAGATCTAGCTGAATAACAGGTTTTTCCAATGCACATGTGAGGAAAACCCCACCAGGCCCTGTATTGTGAGGAGATTCTGCTAGCTGCTCAAACATAACAAAAGAAAACCTGATTTCCTATATTTATGGTCAACAGTTGAATTTTCCCTTGACAGCCCTGTGGCAGGGCCTTGGATTTTCTTCCTTCTCTTGCCCAGAGATTCACACAGCAAGACTATCATGACGTATATTCTGGATCCAAGAGCAAAAAGCATCAGGGCCACATCAATACCATGAAAGAGCTGTTAGGTCAATTTAATCTCACTTTAAACAGCTCCTTTTGTTTTATTTTTAGGCAACATGTTGACTCAAATACAATTTGTTTGGTTCTCTAATTATCCACATTGTTAAGGTTTAATGGTTACCTGAAATATTAATTTCTGGCAACAAAACATCCTATTCTGGGGTATGCTGTCCTTTGCAACTTATAATTATTATTTTTTTTCCCCACTGTGCGTTGATAGTGTCTTTTTCCCAGTTTTAATAGTAAATTTTACCAGAAACCCCACTGCTACTAGTCCCTGGAGGACAGGACTTGTTGTTCGAGTTTAACTCTATAGCACAAACTCGTCATTCACCACGTGCTTATCCTAAGCCAACATCATCATAAAGTCTCCCTACCACGCAGAGAAATTTTCTTTTGCTACTGAACAGCTAAATTCAGTGTCACATCACAACTGAAGATACCTGGAACATTTTCACCTAAATAAAGTTTCATCTAAATATACTGTCTTTGATAAAGCAAAAAAAATTTTCTGGATAAAAGTCTAAACTTAATTTTACTGATATTACTAATCAGAAAAAGTTTGAGGGAGTTGTAAATACTTTCTCTCCCTATGCTCTCTCATGGTCTCTAGGACCATCTGGTACAAAGTCCTTGCTCAAGCCCAGTGTGACCAGTGATCTAAACTCTGGTCCTAAATCAGGCAGAACAGGGAGTTGAATAAACGCAGGACAAAAATAAACTTTTAAAACCTCAAAAGCTGTCAGATTTAATCAGAAGAGTGAGTTTGGCAGAGGCAGCTGTTCTCTTCCACTCAGCCTCCACCTCCCCTTACACCACCCCCCAGCCTCAGTTCTACCATCCACTCTGGTCATGCGAGAGAAACTACAGAATTCACTGGAAGTTCTCACTCAGGACAGCCAGGGCTGAAACAGCAGAGACTGAAAACTCTCTGGTAGAGGCATACAGGTGTGCTTCTACAATTCTTACAGGCAAGTACCGTTAGTACCTACAAGTTCTGAACTGACTGTCAAATTTAGAAGTTAAGCAGTCCTATGCCAAAAATAGATTCTCACTGCAAAACCACCAGCATCTGCTACAACCTCACCTTCTGAAGAGCACAACAGTCCTCAGAAGCACTGTATCTGGGTACTTTCTCTTGTTAATTTAGAGCATATCTTTGTATTTATGCTTTTCTGACTTACTGACAGTTACACAGACCCTCAAAAGATCTGGCGTTTGCTTTATTCTGTTAATTTTAGCCACATGATTTTTCTCACCTTTCACTCAGCTTGTCAGCACTGGAATCTATGAATCCACTTCATTTAAAGTGTTTGCTGCTTGGTATGTTCTGCAGATTCTAATCCACCCACACCACTGAGGGAAAGCAGCCCTTTTTCCTCAAGGGAAAAGCAGCCAGTTTCCAGGAACAATCAACCCATTACTAGACAGGTGAAATCCAGAATGTCAGCATCCAAACTAGCATTACAGACAGAATAAATCAACACTAACACTACTACACATTTTAAATAAGAGGGCTTACAAAGGTATTCTGGAGGTCATCAAAAATTACGGTTCTCTCCCCACTCCTGGTGGAAAGTCACTCCTGTGCAGTTTTGCTTTAAATATTGGAGGGGATGTGGGGGGAAAATATGTCAGCATGCAAGAAACTCCAAAAAGCAAACAGAAAAGCATGGTGATAAATAGGGAATTTTGGTTTTACCCCAGGAGACATTTATCACTGTGAGAGTCTTGTGACTTTGACAAATTTTACACTAATGAGTTGTGTATACAACCTACAATAACTGACAGAGAATAATATGTTCCATCTGCTGGAGATGTCCCAGGAGGCTGATGTTCAAGGTCCAAAACCTTTCACATTTTTATAACTTTTTCCTCCCTAATAAAAAGCATTATGAAACAGCTATTCAGTTCATTTTGAGAAGCATACATTGCAGTGAATAGCTGTTCTTTGAAGATGAAACTCAAGTGAATGTAAAAGTTTTCAGTTACACTCAAATGTTATTTGCTTTTCTTCTATTTGCATCAGTCTTTATGACCTGCCACTCAGTCTTGCTATTATAAGTAACTACCATCTTGATACTTAAGTTTCTTCTTTAAATGTTACAGAAACAGTAAAGGTGCCAGAGACTTCATACATGTCTTCTCATCCTGATAAGAGACCCTGCTGCAGGGGAGCATGTTCACAATGGTTGACAGAGTACAGGTAAAGATCAGTTTCAAGGCTACAGAGAACAATTACGGCTATAATCTCAGGTGAGGATGAAATCACTGAGGGTTTTAAGATCACTACCAGAAAATACTAAATCATACACCCTGGTATGAAAGAGTTCCTCAGTAGAAGCAACAGGCATCCATGAAAAGAATATACTGCACCAGAGTATATTCAGCATCACAGTTCTTTTCCAGAATTGTTTTTCTTAAATCCATGTTTGCTTTAGTTGTTTCTTTTTAATTTCTTTCTAAACAGCTTCCCCATTTTGAGAGGTTTTACTTCAAAGAAGGGGATTATTATTGCAGAATACTGTTGGCCTTTCCATTCTTTGAGGGCAACAGAGCACTGGCACAGGCTGCCCAGAGGGGTTGTGTTTGAATACCTCCAGAGGAGTCTCCTCCTCTGGAGATATTCAAAACTCACCTGGATGAGGTTCTGTGCAACCTGCTCTAGGTGACCCTGTTTTGGCAGTGGATTGGACTAGATGATCCACAGAGGTCCCTTCCAAACCCTACCATTCTGCAATTCCTGTAAGGATGGTGGAGTTCTTCAGGTTGCAAAGCACCATGGCAGTCACACCTGAAACCCCATGCATAGTACAGAACTAGGTCAGGAACTGTTTTCCTTTTAGGTTATCAAGTGTTTGTTTCAAGATTCCATCACTTATGGTATATAAAGATTTAGTCCCTACAGTATGCACTATCCAATACATGTTTTTTTTATGACACATACGCAAGTATCTCAGAAACCTCAAAGCTGATCATATTTATAGCCTTTGTAAGGCTTCCCTTTTCCCAAACCTCCTTCATATAAAAGCATTTTTGCCTAGCTTTGAAAAGTATGCCTCCTAAGCAAGTTTTGAGCAAGCCAAGAGGATGGACATGGATGCATGAACAGGATATCCTAAAACCCCTTTATTTTCATGAAAACAAGGTGTGCTCACAAAATTCAGTTCCTGAATTAAGGTAAATCTCTCCTTTAGGAAGGAAATTTTAACTAAATTTCAGTCTATTTCTGCCCAGAACAAGGCATTTTGTTAGTGACTGTTCTTCTGTTGACTGCTCTTTCCAGGTCTCCCTACAGTCTCTCTCACATCTGACCAGAGCAGCAGACTAGAAGAGTTGTTTTAAAACAGCAGCTCTGCTCCTCCTAGGTCAGGCCTATAAAAGTGATCTAATTCAACCTCGAAGTCTGCCATCATCTGTAAAACATCCATCCCCCACAGCCTATGAATAAAATATTCCACTGTAACAACACTGAAATAGAAGCTGGCATGGCCCATTTCAATTGCATTTTTTAATTATTATTTTCTGTACCTTTTCTACTTTCAGCTTTAAGAGAGGAAAAAAATACCCCTGTTTACAGCCCTGAAGCCTAATACTTCCATTTCACGAGAACAGAAGTCTATTAATTCTAGGAAGAACTTCACCGAGAGAAATCAAGTTCAAACTTTTGAGAGGTGTCAAGAATGTTCAGTCAATTGAGCAGTCGAGTTAGCCAACTACATTTCTGGAAGCTTTGCAACAGAAGGAGTGAATCAGAAAATCAAATGAAGTGTGACTTACCCCTGACAGTGGCTAAGGCAAATAGTGAAAGAAAATGAAAAAAAAGATAAAACTTAATTGGTAGAGGAATAACACGCATGGCTGTCTCTCAGAACAAGAATAAGTTAGACCAGCCATCAAAGTACAACAAGAAAACACTTTCAGAAGAGGGGGAAAAAAATTCTTTCATTTTCTTCCATTACCAAGCTATCAGGCAGAAAGAGATACAAGCTTGTCTTTTCAATCTCTCTTCTCTGATGCACAGAGCTTTGCTCAGACTAACTATGAACATTTAACGAACATGGATTAAGTGACAAATGTGCACTGGTAGAGTCACGAATACAGACAACACAGTCCCCAACATCATAACTGTCTTTAGTACTGTGACAAGTTACACATCACTTTGCTCCTTCTATCCATCACTGACAGATACCACAATATCAGAATGCACTCTGCAAAGTCTGCTATGACATGGTCAGCAACCGAAGCTGCACAGCTCTAATAAACGTGCTGAGAACGAATACATATTCTGTTAAGAGACATGTAGTTACAGGAGCAACTTTATAAATGAAGTCATACCCTTCATTTCCTTTCCCAGAACCCTATAAAAGCACTGGAAATGCAAAACAACAATCAAAATACCACCATTGCTGAAAAGCATTCTGACCTCAAAGTGACAGATACAAGACTTATGTAAGAATATAAAACATAAAGAAGAACATGGGGGGTAATGAAAATCTCCATCAGTGGAAGAAAGAAACTTCCTCCCACAATGGCAGTTCATGGCTATCAGTTGCATGAAGCAGAGGCTTGAAAGTCCTTAAATCCCTGCAGGAGCCAGATCCTCCTGTCCTTTACAGATGTGCCTCAATGTGCCACAGCTCTCAGATCCCTGCTATCCTATATCTGACTGACGGCTCTAGCATGGATGACATCGGTTGCACTGACCATATAATCTAGCAACTCTGTAAGAGTCAGAGCAACCCAGTCAAACTCTTCTATTTGATTGTGTTCAGTACAGAAGACAAAACACATTCCCTCTGGGGGCAAAAATATTTAAAGCACTTTTTATTAAAGAAACCATTATGTCAAGACTAGAGCCATACTCTCTCCAAGCTGAAATTATGCATCAGCTTCAATGTCACATAAAAGTAGCAATTTTGTATATAGTTGATGTTCAGGTTTATCAAAGACAGATGAAAACTTAAGTCAAAGCATCACATAACATACCTTTGACTAGGGCCAGCATCTTTGGCTACCTCAGTTACCTAGCTGCATGCAAAGCCTTGCGAAGTTATGCAACATAACTCCTCAGACTATGAGGAGACTTCCCTTGAACTAAAGATTTAGCAGTTCCAGAACTAGCGCAAGTACCCCCATCACACAAAAGTGGAAAAATTAGCTTACCAAAAAGCCTCACTTTATGGTAAACAGTACTATTTCATACCCACATTTCCACTACAAGCTTACATTTAAAAAGAATTTTACAAACAAAGTAATATCTTAGCTCAGCAGTGAAATTCAGCCAGTTTCCAGGCTGAAATACAACAGCCACTTGCAGCAACATGCAATATTTTAAATTAAGCAAAAGAAAGTGAAAAAAAACCACTTTTCAAAACTGCTTGGTTGACATAGGCATAACAACATTCAGCTGTTACTATCACAATTTATTTTCACAATGTTTAAGAGTGTGCTGTAAAAAAGTAGATATTTTTCTTGTTTTATTTTCCTTCCTTCAGGCTCTATGTGAGGTAAAGTTTAAAGGTGGGTTAGACCTGAGGAAGCTTTCCATCCACCTCATAATTCAAAAAGTAGAATTAACAACATATCCAGCATCTTAATTGAGTTAACTTTGGTAAACAAAGAAAGCTATTTTGATGTTCACACCACATTAATCCAAAGATCTCCTTTAATTTGTGTCCCCCTGTTTTTGTTACGTAATTTTCCTTGGTATGAGGCATCTCACTTTACTGATGAGTTGAAAATTTTTTATTTTTTTTTTTTTACAGAAATTTTCCCTTCATCAGTTCATTTCAGTTTAACTTTGTGTCTTAAAAAATGCTAACGTGAACGTAAGTGAAAGTAAATTACCTCCTGGTTCATCAATGTAGAAAGACACATCTTTTTTGTCTTCTTGTTCATCAACATGATCATAAGTGATCTGTGGAATAGACAAGGCATTCTCTCCTGGGTTTATTACAGGCGCAGAACCATTACCACAGCCTAGTTTCCCTTTTCTTTTGTATCTTCTAGCCTGTGGTAGCAGAAATGGGATGATATCAGATGATACTCTCAAAACTAGGAAAGTACACATGTGAACTTCACTGTACAGTAAATGCATTTGAGGTTGTATTAGTTGTTTTTTTTAAAGAATGACACTGAAATTCAGCGAAAGCGTTACAACATCAGTTAATGTTTGCAGAGTGGCTGATTCTGAATTATCAACTTAAACCTGTAAGAATTTGATTCTCAGGAGAAGCCAGCACATGCTGAAAATCAGGTCTCAAAATTTCTCAAACTGGCTCCAAAGCACTAATTATTTGAATATATAACAGCTTGGCTGTAACATCTTTCCAAAGCTCTAATGAAATGTAACCATACACTTTGAATGATGAGCTAAGCACTGTGCAGCCTTTTCAATTAAGGAAAACTTCACCTTTTACCAAAAAGGCTCAAATAGGCACATCAGGAGAAGATAAATCCTTCCTCCTGCATCCAAAGTTGAAGTTCTCCTGATTTTAGAAGCATAAGAGGTAACCTAATAAACACCCTACAACTGGTACATAAGAACAAAAAATGAAGGTTTGCATTCAACTGGTTCCAAGTAATGCTGGTCTCCATCTGCCTTTGCAGCTAGAAGCAACTAACACAACAGCCACGTATACTGATTACACAGCCTGTGCTGTCTGCCACCTGGATGCTCCCATCATGTAGCTATATAAATACTACCTCTCACAACATTGCATTTATTTCCAGTCTTCATGACTACCTACCCATTGGCTCTAGCTCCACCTGGTTCTACTACTCACACACCTCAAAACAGAGGTGAGATGTATACTGTAAGTTGCCTGATGCTCCAGTAACCTTCTGAGAAGGAGCTGAGATCTAGGGCTACTGGATTCAATTCTGCAAAATCCTCTGGCCTCTGCTGTGACCACTAAGCAGTCAGCAGTGACAAGCATCATCAGAGAGAACAAGTGTTTGCACATATCAAACAGCTACACGCTCAATATATACAAAAATGGGACAATTCTACTTAGTCCAAGTAAACCAATTCTTATTTTATTAGTCTGCATTCAGTCTCTTGGAACTCATTCTTCTGTTCAGCTCTGCAGTAATTATATCAAAGCATGTTTGAAATTAATCAAACAGGGCATAAAAATGGTAGAAATGAGCATTTAGTGTTGACAGTGAATGCACTACCATTCATCAAAATGCTTCTAAAGGCAAAGATTATGGGCTCTTACAGCAGGAAAAGAAACTAGGATTTCTCTAGAGAACAAGATGCTACAACATGCACAAGATGATCAATATACATTTAAGTCTTTAAAATAATAGGCTAGGTAGGGAAAGAAAGAACTAGTCTCCTTTGACAAGAGACGACAATCCATTGGTAAGAGATGGAAGAACCATTGCTACATTCTTGAATTAGGCTTAGCAGTTCACAGGGAAATTCAGGTTTAATAATATATTAGGGAAATCCCTCTCACTAGAGACAGAGAAAAAACACCGAGGGCACTAAAACTAACCTGTTATTTCCAGCTCTCCCACCATAGCTTGCTTGCTGTTCAGCAGCACGTGCTACCCAGCCTTACTTCAGCTTTACCCCTTTCCTCCTGGGTTTTCTGCCTCTGGTTAGGAAAAACCTAGTCTCATGGCAAAGTTATACACTGCTCAGCACCAAGGAGATCACACAGCCAGAACACCAAAACATATACCTGCACACAGGTAACGCTGATACAGCTTTCTACATCTGCTGTGGGGAAATCATACTGCAGTTCTCCACTGGGCAACAGGCATCAGTGGTATCCCACTGCCATTTCAAAACCGGGCCTCCAACCTCACTTCAGAAACCCCGGGATCTGAGCTAGCCCTGCCGCAGACCTGGACCTTTCCAGAAGGGATGCTGAAGGCTAGACAGGCTTGCCAGTGAAACTACCCAACCATGTCTAGGCAATCCCACCTGTGCAGACAAACGCTATCCCGCTTCACTGCGGGCACAGCTCAGGAGTTTCCTCCAAATTTCTACACACAGCCCCAGATAAAAGTACCACGGAGAGAAGTACTTGGGCAAGAAAAGCACAGATCCGGTCAGCCACGTGCTGAATATGAAGATAAACTTTTCAACTAGCTTTCTCCATTCTTCCTGTTTGAACTACTAAAATGCAAAATGGGACAGTGACTTACACCACCCTTTGAGAAGGTAGAGGAGACTTCAAAGAGGATAAAACAACAGACACCTGGCACCTGTCTGACCACCAGGGCAAATTTAAAATTAGAAGACATTTGTCCCTCAGGAATATTTTAAGGAAAACCAAACTAATCATGCTGTGGCATGAGGAAAACAATCAAGTGTCTCATTACAAATGCTTTTCAGCTCTCCAAATTCTTTGGACACTTTGCCAGGATTTTGGCAAGTCATCCCAATCAAATTAAAAGCAAGGGCAGAACAGAGCTCTGCCAACTCTCCATTACCTGTTTTTTCAGGCTAGGGCTAGATGGCGCTGGCGTTTTTTGGGGATTCTGCACCGGGGATGTGACATAGATCTTCCAGGTCGCTGTAGAACTGCAGGATTTCTCTGCTGCATAGCACCGCCACAGAGTCTACAACAAAACCCCAAACCAGTCATCTCAGCGAGTAAGGAGTCACTGTTGTCCTGCAGGACAGGCAAATCGGATTTTGCTGCAAATCAAACTGACAGCAAAATCTTCAATCAATGTCAACATGCTGTGAAGGGTTCTGACTGCAGTCGCTGTGCTATACCACACAACACCATGCCTAATAATATACGTTATTCCCTGTATATAACTGCAGTTAGTGTAATTTGCACCAGGAAATACACACTCGGCACACAGGGATCTGATGTACGCTCTCTGTAGCCTTCTCCCTAGGAGCTGAGGTCTAACTCTGCTCACAGTGGAAAAAAAAAACAAAACAAAAAACCATCACAAACAAACCCTCATAAA
>Ga0181612_126654_pt1 | contig 16090 bp, 7 predicted proteins | sample HoacroProtozoa21_FD_119630 | JGI IMG/M metagenome (GOLD analysis project Ga0181612, IMG submission 119630) | Hoatzin crop microbial communities from Cojedes, Venezuel. Combined Assembly of Gp0051906, Gp0051904, Gp0051908
CAGATGAAAAATTGGATGATCCAGGTCTATTTTTCTTTAAGTTCAATGTACCTTTCTTGAATTTGCATTTACAGACTTCCATGTATCTTGCCAGGGAGACAGCCCCTGCGAGCAGAGGTATGCAGCATCCCCCCCTCTGTGCAGTGATTGCTTCCTGATGTTAGCATGTAAAAGCACGTCACCGCTCCGAAACCACTTTGGCTTTCTCAGACACCAAACTTCGGCATTTGTTTTTATGCCTATCTCTATATCTTTACAGACTTGCGCTTTTATTTGTACATCTCAAGTGAAAAAAATTAATTTCAGATTGGCCAGAGGAAAATCTATCTGTGTGAGGTTTTTCAGAATGTCTGGGAAAACAACATATTGAACTTAAGTCACAGCTTGTTCATCCAAACTTACCAACTTTGGCTCTGTTTCTAGACTTAACTATCGTGATGACAGGAAGAGGCGAGTAATGGCAAAGGAATTTTTCTTCACAGGCTGGACATTTATTAAGAAGTTATATATTGGATTCATTTTCTGAGGGTCTATCATGTGTTGATGCAAGTTTTCTTCACCGGCTGTGCATATAAGCAGGTTGTATATCTAAGGGATACTATGGCTGTAACATAATCCTATGTTAAAGAAACCATCTTAACCAGTGGTCTGAGTTCACAAGCTGGAAGCTGTTTCATCAGCCTCTTTAATAATGTAGCAGATATACACCTCTCTAGTATGAAGATCTTGAATACTTCCAAGGTGTTTACCACTAACTCCTAATCTGGATTAGTTAAACTAGAGCTGCCTTCAGCTCCACCTGGTTTGACAGGCTTTAGTACATGCACATGCGGTGTAGCTAATTAGTTTCATTGAACAGAGAGAAGAAAATCCAAGGAAAAGGAAAGGCTTGTTGTATCGTAAGTTGTGTTATCACCACTTTGAAAAGTTACCTTACTGTCTGCCAGTTCATTCTAGCTGTAGTATTGAATCTCAGTGGAGGTGACCTCATCAGTCCTATTTCTCCAAATAAAATGCAGTGCCCATCTCTGTACAAAACCCTTCCCACAGCAAATATCCTAAAACTCTATGTATCTTCACCTGGATTAACACAAAGAAATATGCTAATATTATGATTCTATTTATTTTTAAACCTCTGGCATGCATTTTAGTGACATAAATTGGAGGAGGATAATCCAGCTTTAGGGAGTGGCTATTCTGTATTCTGCCTGTATCTGAGACACCACAGCAAGGGGCATAACAGAAATTAGAAGAAAGATTTGCAGGCTCACTGGGCTAGGTCTTCCCATGAGTGACTGTCATTGATCTGGGGATCAATGTGGCTTCTTGCTGGGAAGACCTCACTAGCTTTCTACATTTTACATTGGATTTCTCTTTAATATAAAGGCAGACCACAATGGATACTTATTGTACAGTCTCTTTATGGACATTTGAGGTGTTCAAAAGGAATTTTCAGGGTTGTTTTCAAAAACATGAAGTAATAACTCTGGGAGGTCGGGGAGCAGCACCCTCTTCTCCAGACTGCTCATAATACCACAACACGAGGTACGCTGGTGCTGTGAAAATGTTGTGACAACAAACAGTGAACGTTAAAACTCTGGTTCTTTCAAGTTGAAATTTCCCATTTTCTCCTAGTTTTTGTGTCAGCTTTGCAATAATTCTTCCGTCTTCTTTTTAACAACGTGCCATTTCTGGAAGTCCTGTTTCCACTGCACTGCAGTTTCTTTAGCCAGGGTGAAAGGTATCGATGCAGTGTCCTCTGAGAGCGAAGTCTGTACCCACAGAACAATGTGGAGGTTGACGTTCATGCAGGTTTGCTGTTCTTTCTCGATTTTGACCCGATACTTTTCAGTGAGAATGCAATTCCAAGTCCGCTGGCGCTTTCTTGCAGCAGTGGTGGATGACAGTGGTGATGCAGATACTGATTTAGAAGCATACAGACTGCACCTAAAACCACATTTCAAGCAGATCAGCAGCACTTGATTGGATGATATGATCGATTTTGGCTGATATTGAAAAGCACTGACAGTATTATCCATTACTCAGCCTACCTACTCCCTGGCAAACAATTCTATAATGGACAGCTTGCATCCCAGGATTTTTATGGACAAGTGCAAAACAATCAGGCATTTTCCAACCTAATAACACAAGGCTGTTGTATTAAAATGGCTTGTAAAACAGTAAACCACAGCAGAACTTCAGATATTTTGTCCCTTGCCTGGCTGGCACCAACTCATCCACACCACTAACGTCACTAATAGACGCAAAGAGCGTGACATCTGTATTGCCGTGTCTGCAGAGCAAGGGAGGGAAAATGGGGAAGGCGACTGAACGTTGAGTGCCGTGGTGAGCTGCACTACGTAGTGTGAGCTTGAGAGTATTCAATGGCTATTGCAGTGCATGGTGCATCATAGGTAGAGCAATGATGTTGGCTCTCTAGCCTATTCAAGAGCAGCAGAGAAGCTTGTCTTCCTTTTAACACTGTTCAGTAATCTCAGAATTTTTCAGTAAATTTACAAACTGTGTGTTGTTCATTTCTGAGCTACTTATTGCAAGAAAACACCTAAGAACTCAATTTTAAGGACTTTGTTCACAGCCACGTGATAAAAGACGTGAATCCAGAGATTTTTTCTAAGAAAAGTTGAACATACTTGCCAAATGCTTGCCAAAATTGCCAGCTGCTTGCTTACTGCTTGCTTTATGGCTTCAAAGAAAGTTGCTGCTCCCTGTGCCACAGAGCATGGACCTTATATATGAATACTTTCAGTACTTTCAGGAAAAAAATCTTTTTGTAGTCTGGTTCTTGGAAGGTAAGTACTAAAATAATAACTACTAACCTGATCTTACATTGCTCTAGTCTTTTACTCATGGTGCTTGCAAAACTTTATTGTGATAGCATTCTGGGTTATAAGTCTTAGCACTTTTTCTACATGTGAAATTTATAACTGATAGTAAATATGCATGCTCATCATCCAGCATCCAACTGCCTATTCCATCCAAAAGAGGCTGAATGTGCAACAGCTTTCATTAAGTATGGTTATCAGTACCAAAAAGAAATGGTAAAAAGTAGTCCATGAAGGTACAAAGCTCGGCGCAGGTGTCCAGAAGAGTGTGATGGGTCCTTCTTTGGGGCTGGAGCATGATGTGGGTTGTCAGAAGCCCAGCGCACCACCACTCTCCTCAGGTCTGCAGTTCTTCTCTCTGGAAAGAAAAACCAGTTATGCATCTATTCAAACGCTTGTGTTGCTGCCTGTTGAACTCTGAAAGGGAGTGACTCTGTTTAGCCCGCTGTACTAGGGTCACAAAAAGAACCGTAGGGCTGCTGGAGCCAGTTCCTCCAGCCAAAGTTCTTCAGAAGAACACACCACCTCGACAAAAGAAGTATAGTCCAATTCCCATTGAGTGCACTGTGAGCCTGAGCAAATGCCATCAGCCTCTCTCACCGCTTTAGTTCACTGGTTCTCAGCCTTGTATGAACTGGGACAGGAACATAAAGAAATATGGTTATGGGGGATGAAGGAATATATTAGTAATAGTGTTAGATACTGTATGCATGGGACACATGCATACAGGAAGATAAGTAGGCTTTGAAGAGGTTTATTTTTTTTGCTTTTAGTGGTTCCATTGCTGATTTTTGTTTTTTTCTTTTTACTGGGATGGGAATCTTTCATGTCTATTTGTATTTAATAGTTGAAGAGTAGTATTTCTCAGACAGTAATATATGTAGGTCACTGGTACTCAGTGCTTTAAACTTTTTGCTTCCTCCCTACTGGGAGACCTGTTCAAAATGGAGGCAGCAGAAATTCTATTCACAATGTTGGAGAAACATCTTGCTAAATGACGTCAACTAATTTTCGCCATTTAGCAGAAAGCAATAAAAAAATTCTTTTTGGACTCACAGGAGAGAGCCTTTAGCAAAATGTTTGTATCCTTCTGAAAATCTGAGAGACAGAAGTGCCTTATTCAGGTTTCAAGACTGGAAATGGAAGATCAGAAAACACAAATACCTCCTTTTTGATCATGCCTTGCATTAGATGATTGAACTTAATGGGTGAGCTGATATAAGGCTAATTTTCAGAAAGAAAGCTTTTAAGAGCGTGCTGATGGTCAAATTCCTTATCTCACAATTTCGCATCTCTTAGATCAAAATGAATCTTTTTCCTAACTCCTTTGCTAAGCCTTAGCTACAAGAGTTAATTTTGTTTGAAGAGAGCACAGCAACTTCTGGAGAGACCAAATGAACCCCAGTCCATGGTGAGCAATAGCAGGTAAGGGCAGATCAGGACCGTTATGCCACAACACAGATCTGCCAGGTGCAAGCCATTCCTTTGGTCCCGTTTTCAAAGGCACACTTGTTCTGCTTTGTTTTGGTTTGTTTAGAGTCCTTTAAAAAGCGTCCATGTTTCTATGCTGCAGTTGAAAATCCTTTCTAAGAGGATAAATTGATGAATTAACGTTTACATCTGAAGGAGATCCCTGTGAAAAATTATAACATGTTAGCATTTAGCTAAACAAAGATTTAGCTGTACTTTTTTCCCCTTGATTGCTTCTTCATAATGGAGATCTGCGCTTTCATTGGATGTGAACTCTTCATCTGATATGTCTGGGCTTCTGTATCTGCAAATGAATCACAATGATGTATGTATTTGGGAGGAAGAAAAAAAAAAGTAATATTAGAGGTCCTAAAGATTTAGAAATGTTATCCTGTTTTCTTTGGCTTTGTTGAGTGACAGATAGGCATGTGATAGCATAAATCTTCATGTTTATATAGGTTGTGAAAACAGCGTGTGTCATACAGTATACAGATGGGGGGCTGAAGTGAAATTGCACACATAAACTAATTTTTGACATTTGCTTGTGTGTGAATGCTTGATATTTGCAGTTTGGTTTGCGGAGGAAGTCTTACATATTTCACAAATGAGATGGGGGCAGGAGTGGTTTCATCACACGCCATCACAGTGACACAGGCAGCTGGCGGGGCTGGGGGCTGTATTGCTGGTGTTGGAATAACATCGTTGCTATTCATTCTTTCTTTCATTCATTCATTCATTCCAGCAAACTGGGTGCTGGAACAGCAGCACTGGCACCACTGGCTGTGAGGACCAGGCTAGAGCAGGTCAGGACGTACACTTTGGTGCTTAGAGTGGCTTTGCCATGAAGCTAAGAAAATGACGATGAAGAGCCTGTGAATAGGTGTCCACCTGTGAGCTATGTGCCTAGGCTCCTACCAGGGCAGTGGAGGATGGTTCACTTGCCTTGCTCATGCAATGTCTAGTGCCACCTGAGGTGTCGTAGTGCATTTTGCCTGACCTCCAGCAGCTGGCCAAGAAATCCCCAAATATCCCATAGATCCTCTATCATATCTACCTGAGCCATCACAGAGTATCTAAGACATACCCATGGGGATGGTGGATACAACCCGGGGCTGGATGCAGGCTCTTGCCCTGCTGCAGGGACACCTGTGAGTCAGACAGGACAGCCTGGGGTCTCTACAATGGCTCTCGATGCCTCTGCGTAGGCAGCAGATCCCTGCCTGGGAGTCCACCTGAAGCACAGCCACTCTGCCTGCTCAGATGACTGAGCCCAGCATCTCTCTGGCAGTGCTGGAGCGGTGTTGACAGCAGAGGACCTGGTCTCCAGAGAGTGGGCCACACTCGGGTCAGGGGGAGGGGGCTGCAACATCCCCCCAATTCCTTGCCTTTGCTCTCCTCTCCTTCCAGCCAACACCATCTTCCCCCCTCCCCGATTTCTTTGGCCCACTCAGCTTCCACTCCCCAGGCATTTTTATAGCAGCCTCACAGCTTCAGGTAAAGTCCCCTAGCACCTCTTTTCTTCCCTCCATCTCCTTACTCAGCCCTTTCACACCTCCCTGCTCCTTGCTCTGGTCCTCCAGGCCCCCTCCCCAGTCATTCCCACACCCCGCCTACCCCGCCTACCCCTGCCCCAGTGCTGCCCGCATCTTGCTATGAGCCGCACCCTGCTCTGCATGAGCACCTGCCCCATCCCCAAACGCGTCCGTACGACACAACTCAGCTGTGACAAATACGAGCTAAACCCTGTGCGGCACACGCGGAGCAAGGTGACAGCCAGAAATGGGGAGACAGGGCAAAGCCAGACCTCCATCTGCTCATGTATCCAGCCCAGGAAGGAGGTGGTTCGGCTGTAGACGCCCGGCTTGTTCTTTTCTGCACAGCCCACTCCGAAGCTGGTGGTCCCCACCAACTTCCAGACGCTCATATCTTCGCATGCTAAAGGACCCCCACTGTCTCCCTGGAAGACAAAGAATTAAAACAAATGTCAGTGCTCCAGAAAAAGAGGGAAATGTCTGTTTGGGGGTGTAGGGGGAGAGGCATAGTCCAGTAATTCAGTGTCTCCTATTTCTGCTCTGTTCTGGGTCCTGCAAAAAGCACATGTTACAACAGAAATTGGAGACTTCTTAAAGATGTGTATTAGATCATATTTTTCTTTCCCCGGTTAGCAATACAGTAGGAGTGAAGCAACATTGAAGCCTGCTGTTAAATGACATTTTGGTGCTGGGGGGCATGCAGGACATCGCCAACCTGCAGACTCCATGCCATGGTCTTGGCCTCTCACAGCTGCTTCTCTAAAAATGCTCCCAGCTATTGAGCTGAGCTGAGCCCAGGGTTGCAATAAGAAGCTTATCCCCCCCCTCCTTCCCTGCCTGCTCCTGCATGCAGTCTCACCCACTGCTTCTCTACCCCTTCCCAGACACATTTCCAAGCAAGTTCATCTCAGTGGACTCACATCTAAGTACTGAAAACTCTCAAGTTATTTTGCTGGGGCAGTTTCCTGCCCTATGAGCATCAGAACCAGTACAACAACAGAGAAAAACAGAATTTGGAACAAGCCTCTCCCTTTGGCAAGCAGGGCTTGTTTTGCTACTTGGAGCCATGCGCTGAGCGTGCTGCCTTTGGGCGGCTCTCCCAGGCATCATGACGTGCTGGTGACAGGTACTTTGCAAGGGGGTTCTGTGCAAATAGGTGCTTAAATGCAGATCTATGCACCTAATGCGTTTGCTTTGTCTTGTCCCATGCGCAACTGGGCCTGAGCAAATCTGGAAATGTGAAGTTCCCTCCCAGACCTTGCTCTTCGTCTGTGACTATCTAGGCGAGCCCACATTGGTGTGTACGGGGACAAGACCTAGCACAACGTGGGCACTGTTGTGACTCTGACAGTGATTTTGAATCATCACCACCCTGTGTTCTGAGGGATCCTCTGATCCATCGCTCATATGTACCCCTCTCCCCCAGAGTCATTACTGGTGCTCTGAGTTACTCAAACACCTCTTCCTTTCTTTCCCCTGCCCCTCTCTTCTCTTTCTAAAACCACACGTTTCTGTTTTTCTATTGATGTACCCTTTGGTTGCTTTTCACCATGGGATTTCTACACCTCACAACTCTCCAGAGCTACTCACAGTGCAGTGCAGTGCAATTCAGTGCAGCGCAGATGTCACAGCAAGGGCAAAAAAAGGATGGCACAATGCTGTAGCACATGCAGGAAATTACAAAAAGTCTTAAGTAAATTTGGCTTCAGAAGTAGCAGATATGGTCCGCAGAAGAAACGTAAGAAGGTAATTGTAGCATATGAATGCATGCACACTCAGTGGTCGATATTCATGGTAAACAGGGTAAATGGCACAAAACCAAATGTTTGCCCAAGAAAAGCCTGGGAGTGCCTTCTGATAGCTTATCACTCATGTTTTTCCATTGCTGCTCTTAATGAGCACAGCTGCGGTTTGGAAACTTCCATACCTGGCAGGTGTCTACCCCTCCCTTTAGGAAACCGGCACAAAGCATTGAGGGAGTTATGATCCCACCGTAGACATCCCTGTGATTGCAAATTGCATTAGAAATCAGAGGAACACCTGCATAATTCATGGTGTCAGATGTATCACCTGTTGAAAAACAAAAACAAAAGAAAGCACTCTCTATCCTTGAAACTAATCTCTAATTTTAAACAGACAATGTTTTAGTACATGAAGAATTGGGAAGCCAGGGTGAAAGAAATATGGTAAAAATGCAAGTAAGACAACTAGGTGTCTCATCACTTACAGAATGCAGTAACTAGCAACTCTATAGAGCTGTGGATTATCACAGTACATAATACAAAGCTATACATTCTATCTTTCTACTTCAAACTAGTCAATCTATGACAGTGATGAACTTACAAGCCAGTTGGATGCTGTCTTCAATAATAGTGCCAAAATTTGTTTTAAATTTATTACCTGTTAGTCAACAAATCATCTGCAAACATCTGATTTATTTTATAACTATTTATTTTCTTTTATTCAGAGTCTGAATGGATCATTTCTACAAATGGGGGTATTTGCATACTGTCTATTGTCAATTTATGAGTTTTTATGTGGTAAACCTGGTTTTCACTTTTTTCCCAACTTTTGCTATTATCTGTAGGTTAGGTAATGTACTATTCTTGTTCTTGGAACAATAGGAATATGTTAAATGAGACGAATGAAAAACAGTAAAAACCAATGACCTGAGAATTCAAGCATTTTCACATGAAAGTGATTCAGTATACGTTATTGATTAACATGATCTATGAGTCATGGTGAAAAAAAAAAAATTCACTTTTCTTTGTGACGTTATTCACAGATCCAATTTCTACATCATCCTACCTGCCTGAAAGTGTATACATGCTTTCTCTGAAAAAATGAATGGTCGATTCTCATCAATTCTTTCTGTGCTTGAGGTTATAAAGGACACAGCCTGTTTGACTGAGGCTGAATACAACATTGTGGACAGTGTTGCTGTCTGCATGTCATTTTCAACCTTTTGACAGAGTGTACCCATCCGTTCCTTGTGATAAGGGTTTGTACAGCACTTTTGCAGTTCAGGGTGAGCATAAAATTTAGGAATATGTCTTCTTTCTCCCCTGTGATATTCCAGAAAATTTAATGTTGAACAATACTCTATCCAAATCCTGTATTTACTGTATGTGGTATGTTTTCATGTAGTGTAATTAACAGCAAACCATTTGACGTACCTCCTTCCACAGTTGCTCCCCATCCTGACACCCAACACATTTTCCCAGCTGGGAACTGTTCACCAAAATTAGGCAGACAGATTGGCTCTATGTGACCTATTTAAAAAGAGAGAGAAGAGAGAATTACTTTGAAAATTCAGCAAAAAAATCGTATGCCTCAGTAAGGCTGGAGGATCCGGCTTGCAGGGAATTTGTTCTGAGCACCACCCGCTCCCCACATAAATAGCCTGGCAGTTCTTCAGGCCTTAAGTCTTGTGGCCAATACCACAGGTCTGAAACAATACCGACACCAGGCCTCATTAGTTTCAAGTACGAAGCAACAGAAGGAGGTGTTGGCAGGTCAATAAATTGAGGAATGAGCAGACAAGAAATGCACCATGCATGCAGCTGATGGGCAGACCAGAGACCCCACGGCACACTACTGGGGCAGAGAAATGGCCTTGGCTAACCACGGCACGACCGCACGGCTCCTCCTCACAGGTTCTGTGCAGTGGCACAAACGCAGAGCTGTGCCTGCACGTCTCTGCGCTCTTCTGAAAGGGCAGCAAGACTTTTGGGGTGCTCTTTGCTTCCCACCCATCGGCTCACAGAGTTTAGGTGCCTCTGTACTCCGGGGCACTGAACGCCATGCAATATTATCAATGTCTGACGCTTGCAGGGACAACTGCGATGCATTGGGATGAGCTAGCACTGAGCAGAGGGAGGGAAGACATAAGGTATTACTGGGCAATTCCTGGTGGTTCAGTTCTCCACAGTGCCGTGACCCCAACTCAAAGCATCTAGTCCCCAGTGTGGACCCCCCACTCCCCTAGGCTGCACCCAGCCCCCCAGGGCAGAGCGGGTGGATCGCTCAGGTGCAGAGCCATTACTGCTCTTGACAGCCTCCCAAAATTATTCCTGAGCAAAATAAAACACCATTAGCTGAGATATAAAACAGAACAAAATCAAGCTTAATTTTCATTCAAAGTGGAAGTTTAAAGTATTTCAAGAGAATTGCTTTAGGAACTGACAATCTAGATGCACCAGAGCGAGCCAGCTCCCCTTTGCAGGGAGCTCACAGTGATGAGGAGGTATTGACAGGTGATCGTTTCAATTCACACAATATTATTACACATAATTTCATTTCACTAACTGTGGCAGCTGTAGTTAGCATCCAGCTGAGATAATAAAAGTAGTTTTAATTTAAAAGCATCATTACATTTGAATTGCCTTTTCTTCTGTTTGAAATTTAATCTTGATTTTCAGCTTTGGACACTGCTGGATTTATATCACAGAAAGGACATGATAAAAATCTCTGTGACCTCCAAGTAAAATGGGGTGGGGCGTTTATTTTAGATAGGAAAAATATTTAGAAAGAATAAAGTTAATGTTTGCCTATTATTAAATGCCTTCAGTAAGCCAATACCAGACTGGACTGGGAACATTTTGCAGAGCCCTGTGACCACATTTTTGCTCTCTGTACCTGGATATTGAGTACAGAGGAATTCCTGATACTGGGGTTTCTGCCAGTGTAGACTGAACAGGGATTGCTGCTTTGCCATCACAGCAGCAGGGTGGCTGCATCGACGCTGCACATCTCTCACTGCTTTTACAGAGGATGAGGATCCACTCGACTGTCCTGGGTCAGTCATAGGGCACCAACAGAAATTTCCCTGTCTGTATTAGGAAAGACTCTTCACAGTTTTAGCTAGAAAGGTGAGAAAGTCAAGCGAAAGCCAACAGAAAGAATTACCATTGAGAGCAAGAGGTGCTGCCAGTTTCATCAGTGCTATATCATTTCCCATTGTCTTGGGTTTATAATTTCGATGGTATATAATTTTTTCCACTGAATGTGGGTGAACCTGGGTGTCTTGATGAGTCACAAAACCAACCTGCACACTCCATGAGCTCGGCAAATACAGGCTGAAACAAAGAGGTAGGAGAGAGTGAAAAACCTTCAAGAGAACCCTCAGGTTTTCCAATTGTCTCCTGAGTTAGTGAACCACGTAAAACTCTACAGGCAGATAGCTACAGTCTGCTGTACTTGCTTACCTGTCTATTAACATTGGCTATGTTTTGCATGTAATTTCAAGAAATACAGAACGGGTGATTAATCTTAGTAACGCGCTGGGTCACTGGTCTAATATCTGTGCAGCTCTCTACAAACACGTGGGAGGTTTGCACTGGCCTACCCGTCTGTCCTCCTACGGGACCCAGCAGCAGTAGCCCTGCACTCAGCCACCCGGCTAGCTCAGCGGCACTTGTGGCAAGGCGTTTTAAAGGGAGAGGCTTTCCTCCTGGAAGGTGTGTCTGCCCCCAGTTCACCAGCAGCCCCACCTTTCAGCCTCCAGGACACAAGCAGCTCCTCTCCTCTTGTCTTCACCCTACCAGGCTAGCTACAGGTCAGCGGCAGTGCTGGAAAAAGGCTCCAGGGATGTGGGTTGTGTTGCCAGCTCCTGTCCCCATCAGCCTTTGAACACACCACAACCAACTGGATTGTGGGGGACAGAGTTAAGGACAAAAGTCCTAAAATGTTTAATTCCTAAGTTTTTATTTTTATGATAACATAGGGCTCTAAATAGGATCTGGGAGTGGGATTTCTTTGTGCTCTCTCTTCTCTCTAAAGGGTGTAAAAACATCCTACAGAACTTGCTCAGAAGAAGGCATCCCTGTTGTGGGTGCTTGAAAGTGGTCAGACAAAACCCATTTTAGATGTCTAAATGTCTCTGGTGAAAGTGGCCTGGAGTTTGTCAGAGGGATAAGAGCTTTCCTGCACTATTAGCAACAAACAAGACTTCAAAACCAGACAACTCATTATAAATAAGAGAGGGCTATGTTTATAATTACACAAAGGAGAAGAGTCTGAATAACTGTTTAGCAGCTATTTACAACTCAAAGACTACTTCGAACAGCATGAAAAGGGAGCAGTGAGCCTGTGGTAAAGGGCACTAAGAGCAGTACAACTCACTAACTACCACTGATTGATCGTGTCAGCTTGAAAAGGATGGTGTAATTTATTCTGGAGCTCCAGAGTACCAGAGCAGCCAAATACAAATTCCTCCCGAGCTGTCAACTCATGTGCAATGTACAGAAATTGCAGATAGGGATACCTAAAATCTAGCAGTTAAATGTTGTTTTAAGCCAATTTCCCAAGTAGCTGGGAGAGCCCAGAATATCTGAAAACTGAGGACCCTGACTTGGACCACTTCTTGGGGAGACTTTTTTTCAGTAAAGACTCACACTCGTGCAAGAAGAGAGAGGGATGGTTTAAACATCGTGGAGCAAGCCCATGAAATAAGGATAACCCAGTCTCTCCTGCAGTTTATCATCAGCCCTCTTCTGCAGTGACCCCACACACAGACCCACTGCAAGCAGGGTCGGTGGGACACCCCGAGCAAGCCGGTTTTGGGACTTACTCATAGACGCAGTGGGCGGCCGTGACGATCCATCGTGGGGTGATGACGGACCCTCCGCAGAGGTGGTGCCCGTGGAACTGCAGGCTGACCTGCCAGGGCCACTGCCGGGGGGAGGACGCATTGCCCCCCACAATCCGTGGCCCATAGCTGGCCCGCGTCCCACATGCTGCCAGAAAGCAAAGGTTACGGTCCGTGGAGGAAATGCAGGTGTGTTTTTCGTCACCTTCAGCCCCTCTACTCCCAGCCTTGCTGAGGTTGGGAGGTCTCTGCAGCAGGATCGTCCCCATCCCCATGGCCCACATCTCGGGCTGTGGCTTCCCCCAAAGGCTTCTCCTCCTCCTCCCTCCCATCCCTCCAGAGTCGTGCCTGGCAGACAGTATGGGGGCTACGGGGCTCATATCTTATCCCCTGCAGACACAGTGCTCAGCTGAGCCATAAAACCCACTGTTCTGCCCTCCTTACAATGCACAGGGTCCCAGGGGCCCGCATGGGCAGGCTGAAGCATCTCCTCTCGCCTGGTGATTATTTTGTAGTGTTTTTTTGACTTTTCAGACCCTGATCTGAAAACTAGCTGCCACGGAGAGGTGTGGGACAGAAGTTCAAATGTTCAGACAGAATTTCCCTTTCCCCACAGAGGTGGCAAAGAGTTGGAATTACAGTGTCAGTCCATGGACTCAACTCACAATCTGTAAACATCTACTTCCTACTGTGATTCTCACCCAAATGGTCCTGCTACCTGATGCTTCCAGTCTGCCCTCCCAGCCTGTTCTCACGTTCTGAAATTCTTTTTGGTTTTGTACAAGAAATATAATTTTTCTTTGTTGTGATCAAATGATGGCGTAGTATGCCCTGAGTACGCAATTCTTCCCAAATTTTACCATGCAGTGGATGAAGAAGGACTGTTTCTGATTTTATTTTCACTTTTCCTGATTCTTACCCAAACATTTTAAGTTGATCACATTGCCAGAAGTGCATTCCTCTCTAAGGTGAAAAGACAGTGCAGTATTAGTTCCAATTCACAAGTACTGTTGTTTTTTTTTAATACTGTGTCATCTGTCTGCACAGCTATGTGCACATACGTGTAAGCAACTTATATATTGAAAGAGGTACAAAGTCGTGTACTTATCCAATCTACTTAGGGCGTTTAGCTGAAATACTTAAGTTAGGAGCTTAGACCATATGCTGCCCTACTGAAGAGTGGTTCACTCTTCCATGAAGCGACACTCATCAGCAATTTTCAACATGTGATCTGTAGTCTGCTTGGATCCATAGCTTGCTTCTCAGTGAAAAGTAACTAAGAAAAACAAGCAATTGTCAGGAGGAAGAAAAGGACCATAAAGGGTTCATAAGCCCACTGGGAAATATCTAGGGATCTGTAAACTGAAACAAAGTGCTTCACAATGGAAAAAGATACGTGCCTGGTGTCTATCCATTTGCAAAAAAAGGCATCATGGGACAAATAGGCTTTTCAAATAGCTCATTTTGAAGCCTTGGTTGATTTTAATTGGCCTTGGATCAGGCTCTTTATTCATATTCCAGCAAGACTGCTACTGAACCTTCCTCTATGATGCATAACACCAACCACTTATGAAGTACCATACGCCTGAAAAAACAGGCAACAATCTCAGACTATTAGTAATTCTCCTTCTATTGATTGCTCTCTTTCTGTCAGGATGAACAAGCTGAGGCATACCTGAGGTTTGTTGCGTTGTGCAGAGATGTCACTTGATCAGCTGATAACCAGTGGCTGAGGGATACGAAATGTCTTTGGAACTGTTTTTCGACTGCAACCACGGGCATGTAACCTGAACTCACGTAACTGCAAATAAACCATAAACACAGCTTCCTCAGACAGCATTTCAGTAATCTGTTTAAATAATTCAGCAGTTCTGCTGATGAAAACCCTGTGTAGCAACCACAATAATCGGATTCTGACACTTGATAAAGTAATCCTATCCTCCTCAAGAAATGCTTCTTATAACATGTACATATTTTTGCAGTAATCACGTATGAAAGTCACACATGCTGAGAGACATTTAACTGGTGGAGACAATAAATCTTAATTCTGATATTGCAATAAAGCTTTTTACTGTAACTGGTTGGTGAATTTCCTGAAGCACTAAGAAGTTCATTGTCCCCTTTTTCTAGAGTTATGTATTACGGCAAGGAGGATGAATAATTTGTATTTTTTTCTTGTCTTTTTTGTTGAACAATGGAGATGTATTTTATCCTGAAGGCAACAAGACCTTGCCTGCAGAGGAAGTAAAAGAAATTGAAAATTCTCGCATGTTTTTTTAGTGCCTCTCTGACAAGCTGGAAACTACTGGAGAAGTAGGATTGAGTCACCTGCACCTCACAGGGAAGATTTAACTAAACCATTGTATTTAGCCATCATGCAGGATTTATAGCGGTAATAAATGGTATTTGCAGTGCACAAGTATTCAGGATTATTTCCCACATCATCCCAAATCTCCTCAACCGTATCATTCACAAAGGCGGATTGTTAAGTCCTTTTTTCTTACAAAGCCCAGACGAATACAAGGTTTCATCAGAAAGATTTTGTTCAAAATACCAAGTAAAGTTTCTTCCATTTTGTGTTCATACCTTGAGAAACCCAAGTGTTTGCAGGTAGTATTGCCATACTCTTCTTTCCAGTCATCAGAGCAGACGGTTCGCCAGGATCCAGAAGTGAACACTTGCAGCACTGCTTTCTTGCCACTCAACCTGACTTTGAGATTCAGGAGAAGAAAAACCTGAGTGAGTTGTGAAGAAGAACCACTGGGTACACAACAGGTACACAACAGTGTCCATGCACCACTGTGGCATCCACATTTCTTGGCTCAATGAGTTTTACTACTTGTCTCTTTCATCACTTTGATCCTTTGGCAGAAAGGAACCAAGATATGCTGAGCTAGAACATCCAGGAGAAAAGAAGCCTGTGCTCATGGGAATGGATAGAGGATGCTATCTCTAACACAGCTGGAGAAGGCCGCCTTGCCCTCCACTGAGCCTAAGCAAGTCTTGCTGATTGTAGTGAGCTGGAGCTGCCGATGCTTGGCACCGAGGAAACCCACTATCAAGATAAGTAATGAAAGGTGGTTGGCACCTCCTGTGCCACACAGCACAGTCAGAGGGGTGGATGTACTTGCACCCAGCTCCCACTCCCTGGGTTCCCGTGGAGTTTCCTACCTGCTTCCCTCTGCTGAAATGGGACTGGTGTTTCTGGGCTGACGAGCGTGTGAAGGCTGGGGAGAGGAGCGGTTGGGAGCTTGGCTCCCAGGGACTCCCTCCCTGCGTCAACCTGGCTCTGCTCAGCACAGCCCTTCCCCACGGGCAGCTCTTCACACCAGCCCAGCCACAGGGCTGAGCTGCCCCATGGAGCGAGCTCTGCTGCCGGCTGTGCCGCCTCCGGCCACGGGACCGACGGGAAAATACTGTAGGACGTGCAGAGCCATCACCCACGGTGCCTTCGTCCTCCTCACCCCTGCATCACAGCCGCTGTGGGGGAACGAAGCCCTGGGTGAGCAGGAGGCACCTGGAGCTGGGAAAGGGCATGTCTCCATGGTCTCCCCAGGGAGAATCACAGAATCACAGAATCACAGAATAGTAGGGGTTGGAAGGGACCTCTGTGGGTCATCTAGTCCAACCCCCCTGCCGAAGCAGGGTCACCTACA
>Ga0181612_176342_pt1 | contig 16090 bp, 7 predicted proteins | sample HoacroProtozoa21_FD_119630 | JGI IMG/M metagenome (GOLD analysis project Ga0181612, IMG submission 119630) | Hoatzin crop microbial communities from Cojedes, Venezuel. Combined Assembly of Gp0051906, Gp0051904, Gp0051908
CACCCTTCAGATACTTATAAACATTTATTAGGTCCCCTCGCAGCCTTCTCTCCTTCAGGCTAAACAAGCCCAGCTCCCTCAGCCTCTCCTCGTAGGACAGATGCTCCAGTCCCCTCATCATCCTCATAGCCCTCTGCTGGACTCTCTTCAGTAGCTCCTCATCTTTCTTGAACTGGAGAGCCCAAATCTGGACACAGTGCTGCAGATGGGGCCTCACTAGGGCAGAGATGCCAGCCTCGATGACAGCTACATTCTGATGGTTTGGATACTTAGAAGCCTGCCAGCCAGCCGGTAGAGTCTGGTCTCACGGGTTTAGTTTGCTGTGTGTCCTGCTTTACCCCAGGGACCCTGGAGCCTGCGGAGCAGCGGGTGACTGTCACATGTGGGTGGCAGAGCCTGGTGTGCTACCAAGGCATCCAGAGCAGACGCATGCTCCTTGCAATCAGCACAGGGGTCCATAGTTAGTCTTAATGAAGTAAACACAAGGACTCCGTCCCTGGGCAGCTGAAAATGATTGGAGCAGGGAAAACACTCAGGTGGAAGCAGCTGCTGGGTTTTATAAAAACAGGAAGAGACGAGGATGTAGCTTTTCTTCTCTTGGTAGAACAACAGCTTTGGGGTGTGGGTTGGTTTTGGGCCTTCCCTGCCTTTTGCAGCTGCCTTGAAGAAGGGAGTGCCTTCTGTTATGAATGAGGAACCCAAATATTTGGAGGGTTGTGTCTGTTCACCTCATTCCCCCTCTCCAGCCCGTTAAACTGCTCGAACCAAGAAAAGGAATCTCTTTATTCTCCCATTGTACAACAGGTAAGTTTTATTACAAGGATGCTACTTGGCTCAATACAGCCTATGGGAGCTAAAAGAAAATTTAAAGTCTGTAGCTTACTCTTTTCTACTTCTCCTAAAGGGACCATAAATAACCTACTAATACAGTTTTCTTTTTAAGGACAAAAGTTATTGTTTTAGCTGTCTTTGCAGCTATTGCAAAGCTTTCACTTCCTAAACTATCGTGTTTATAATATGTGTGTGTTGGGCTACTGCTGTTAGAAATCCGTTTTCACGTATAAATTGCTTTCTGAGTGTTTTTTCGAAGTAGGTTTTGAAAAAATCTAATCCTCCTTGCCTTTTTTAAGGTGTTTCATTTTTCCTCGTCCTTTGTCGGACTCACCAATACTTAATTCCTATAAAGAAACTTAAATGATTTCATGGTGAAGTTTTTGCCTCTAAGTAAACAAAAGTGTAACAACAGCATTGAATGAGGCAGGCACAGATGATGAGTAATTACTAGACCAGGCAGATGCTGTGTTTGATTCCCGAAGAAAATTCTTTGGCAATAAACAGTGTATTTCTGCCTTGTCAAGGCACAACACCCTGAAACTCTGCTGCTTGGAGATTGCAGAGCTAGAAAGGCGACACATTCATCCTTTTCTCTCCTTTTTCTGATTTGGGCTGCAGGAGTAGCATAATGATATTGCAATTCTCTTATTCAAACAACACCACCTTAGGAAGGACAAAGGAAAAAGGCTCTGATAAAGCATGCTGTAGGCATGGCTGCTGCTCATGTGCCCGATATGCAAAGGACGGGGTGAGCTGTGCAGAACAAACTCCCTGAGAGCGGTGAGCTTGCATGCTTGGCCTGTTGCCCATTGGTGGGACCTGCTGCAGCCGGGGCATTCCCGGGGAGCTCATGTCTACCCCAGGCAGTGCTGGTTTGGAAAACACCTCATTCTGAGATAAACTTGTGTTTGTAGTAGTTGATTGTTTCGTGTTATGGACATCCAGGTGACCAGATGTTTTCTTAAATTGGCCAGACCTATTTATGCTGACTGAGGACCAGGTGTGCTGTATATTATGGGATAGCCAAGCCAACACTTGTAAGGAATAGGCATCAGTTTGTAGCAATGCTTAAACCAACCAAAAGCTTTATTTTTTTCTTCAGGAAGAATTAATGTAGCTTTCTTTATATTTATGTGCTCAAAGAGAATTTTAGAAAAACAATCTTACCAACTAATTAACAATGTGCTTTCTGTTTTGACCTGTTAAAAGAAAATATTGGCTAAACAAAATTCTGTCTCTTTTACCACACTGTTTGCTAGAAATATATGGCCTTCAGTAGAACACTGTTATATTAAATTAATACTTCTCAAAACTTTGAGCTGCCACATGTGAAGGGGTAATTACCAGCTCTGGTGCAATCTATGCTGTGCAGCATATGGGCTGTTCTCCAAGATTTACTGTGAGCACAGTGAATGAGCAGTGAAAGCTGCTTGAGCTATAATCTTAACAAGCAGTAGAAATACAGTGCTGCTCAATTCAGAGTGTGTTAGGTACTACCTTTTCCAAGATATCACTAATCTTAACTCTAAAGTGGCTAGAGATGGTGGCTTTAAAAAGCTAAACTGGAATCTCTGAAGGTTTAACTATTAAATGCTCAGTTCAGACACCTCTTTTGCTTTTTCTTATCTTTCCCAACCCATAAAATATTAACTGGGCTTCAAAGAGCATATGTAATTTACTCAAATTCAGGGTGTGACTGGTAACTGTAGTGATGTGGTCCTTGGGCTATGTGATCTTACTGAACAAGTCATGGGCGGACTTGTAAAGGACTATGTTACTGCTTGCTATTTTACTACTTGATCTCTGTAGCAACCACCATTTAGTCTAAAATGTACATTGAGCTAGAAACAGTCTGTTTTTATACATGGAAAAGATGACTTGCCATCATCAAATGTTTGGATTGTAATCATGGCATAGCATCTTTTTTAAAAACAAGCAAAAACCTGCCCACCACCACCAAAACCCCATGACAGATTTGTCATGGAAAAACTGAGATGACTACCAGCAGGTACTGACTTAGCAGGACTGATGTTGTGCTTCATTGTTCGTGCTCCTCTGTAGAGGTTCATCTGCCTGGCTCCCTGCCTCTGTCTCCACCCACACTGTCCCCCATGGGTCCCTGGACAGCAAATGCTGTGCAAGACCCACTTCTCAGCAAATACGCACAGTAGAAATGCAAAAAGACTGAGTAGCTAGAGAGGATACGTACTCCTTGTCACAGGAAAGTGCGTGGACCCATTGTGCATTGGTTGCTATAAATTTTGACTTGGGTGGCTTCGGGGTTCTTTTCCTTACTTCTGTTGTAGCAACTTATTTGTGTTCTCAGATCCTCAGGCTCTAAATTTCTATTGTTTTTCTTTCAAACTCGGGAAAAGGAAAGGCACAAAACTTTATCTTCTCCTTCCCTGTTCCCTCTTCAATGTATCAGGATGTGTCCCTCTTGAATGAGGGAGCTGAATGGGTGAACTAAATAACTGAAATAGAAATTGGTCTTGTCCCATGTGATCACCTTCAGGACACAGAAACAGTTGCAACTTCTTGAGGAGTGAATGAATGACTTTTTTACTGACCAGGTGAAAACAGTGCAGGAATTCTTTCAAGTGTGTGTCATGGGGAGGGGGGAGGATTATTTAGCCTGTGTTTTTAAGGTGGTCCAGAAGAGTAATAGATTAATATGGGAAAATCTACATTTTTGGAACCTGTAAATCCCTCCAAACAGACAGACTGTGGCTATTCAGGGTACTAATCTCTTTAAGGGGGCAGAGGGCCAAAAAGCCCTTTTAGACATAATTTAAAACTTATGTGAATGCAAGTGCAGGGAAACAAATGACATTACAGCTTTTCTTTTTCTTGTAGCCTCATTTTATAATATTTAAAAGCAATTTTATTCTTTATAGAACAACTAGATAATGCTTCTGGTCTGGTAGCTGCCTCTAGATAACTTTCATGTGCTCTCAGTTTGCTTTAGCACGAGAACAGTATACATGCCATATACGCCAAGAAGATAAATGGGAAGAGATGAGCACATTTTTCCAGGTCGTCTGGGAGTAATATATTCTTTGAATGTTCAGGATAGTTATACTCTGGAAAAGTGAGGATAGTGTCTGTTTAAATTCACAGTAATGCATCACTTTATACTGCCATATTACATGTATCAGTTTCTTGAGCATTAGCAGTGTATTGCAGCATTTCACTTTAAATTTAAATATTGATTATGCTGCTATTAGAGCAGTAGTCAAAGAGCACAAATTGGATAGAAGGGAATGTATCATGACTAGAGAGTAAGGATAATGTTGGACAGGTAAGTATTGAAAGTCAGAGTGTTTGAAAACCTATAAAAGAATTAAATCAATTAATACACTAATTTTACCCTTGTACTGTGTGAAACGTTCTCCACCAGTGAGTCCAAGATCTCTGCTGAATTTCTGATATGCAACTGCATGATGCTAATGACTGCAACATCAGAAGCTGAGGGTGTTCTTGGCATGTAACTGGCTGACTTATTTCATATTTTAAAACTGTCTTTCACAAGGAGTAATGTGCTGTAGGACTTGGGGTCAGTGGAGCTGAAATGATACACGATGCGAGTAGCTGCTGTGGAAGAACTGGGGCGCACACACACACCATATCACCTTCCCTGGGGGTTTTGAATGTGGTTTCTGACTCATCTGTCTTGGAAAGAAAATACTACTGTCTGAAATCAGGAGATGTAGTATCTTTTTCTTTCAGGCCATCAATTGCTAATGCCTAAATAATCTCTTAGGCAGTACAAAATCACTTGTACTGCTGTTTATTCCTTTGGGTTATTACCTTCTAGGCACTGAAGCGTGGCATAACTTTGATAATTTTCCTTAATTGGCTTGTTAAATTGAGACTGGATCCCAGGTCTGAGAAGTTAAGTTGGTGCAGGTAGGTCTTGGGTATTTTCATCTGTTAGTTATACCTGCTTACCTCAGGTGAATCCAACAAGGAGATGCTCCCAGTTTCTTCAGAAGTCTGGATTTTGGAATCTGCCAACACCAGCTATAATTTTTAGGTCTTTATTATTCCACAGACACATCTTGGTGGACAGAACAGAGTATCTGTACATGTTTTGCTACATATTTTACAAGGTGCATCCAGTCCTTTGCTGCAGGAACTGCTGGGACTTACCCTAGAAGAGAAAGTGAAATACGACGTTTCTAGCTAACTGGGAATAGCATGTGTGGTGTTTTGGATATACCTTTATTGAGAATACACATGCCTAATCACACTTAGTTGTGTTTGGTTGTGCATTTTAAACAAGTAATTAAGATTAAGAATATTTTTAAAAACAAATAAATAGGAGTATTGCCATACAACTGTATATCCCAAAGACATGGTAGTTCTTCTGTCTCCCTAATGACAGTGCCTGCCAAGGAGACCAGGCTGCCCTGGACAGAGGGTGCCTTGATACCTGCCAGGGTCAGACACCTTGCAGAGAGACCCAAATAGTCATGTCTTGCAGGCAGGAGTCACCCCTGGATTGTGGAAAATGCTGAGCTCGGTGGCTTGTTTGAGGCTGAGCTGGGCAGGGGTGCTCCCATGGCCTCAGCTGGGTGGTTGCAACCCGTCAGGGTCAGGATGAGCAGAACCTTCACGCTGGCTATCAACTTCTGACAGCTTCATATACCAGGCATAAACAACCTTTTATTTTCTTCCACCTCCTTTACCTTAGTCCTTAAAGGGTTTAAGCATTTGTAGAGTTTAAGATCTTTTTCTGCTTATGGAACTACTTACAGGCTAGCTGCACAACCTCCTGTATATGTTTTCTCAGCAGGCATAATTGCACTGAAAATGTGTATAGAGCACTAGCAAAGCTTGAAATTACAGTGTATGTATCTACTAAAATACCTGAACTGATTAATCTGGTTTCCAGATTAATTAATTACTTCCCCCATTAGTAAGAATAAAGAATGCCTCCCATTAAAGGATAAAAAGCTCACTAAGAATAGCAGCAGGAGAACCTACGCTAAGCCAGGCCATAAAAATAACTCAGGTAAACCAGTTTGTTTCTTTGTCTGATTTCTACCTTGCCAGGTTTCCACGACTCAGGACCAAATAGATATTGGCTGTTACATCCTGCACTATAAGTTGTTCCTCTGCTGAAATGCTGTAGGTTTGTTCTCTGCCTGCAATGGCTTTTTTAAAACAGCTAGACCACAAAGTGCAGAAGGTAGGCATTGATAGTGGTCCGTGGTCTCCTCGATGTGATACTTGGTGTGCTCGTGCTCCTGGACACATTTTGTAACGCACACTCAGACACATCATTTTCAGGCTGTTTCTTTTTCCACTGGTACATTATCAGAACAGCAGTGGCAAAGGATGTGTCACCACAAGAATGCTATTGTCCTGAAGTAAACTTGGAATGGAAGGATCAAGGCTTTAACCCGTTTATGAATAATAATATGAAATAATCTCCTATAACATTAGGTAACATGGTAAAATCACCTTGCTAATTCTATTACTAAAAAGGAAACTTGGAGATAACTTATTGAACCGTTGTGCCATGTCATAGATGTCATACGTATACTTGTAGGAGTCAACCACTTTGCATTTTGATAATTGATACACATTATTGCATTTTGTATAATCAGGCTTTCCCACTCTGTTAAATTAATGCAGCACTTACCTCTTCTGCAGCTTGATTGCTTTATTCTCTGTGATTGCTCTTTGAGAAGGAGTCATTTCAAGCAGTGCGATTTTTTTAGAATTTGAACTGAAACCCCGTGTGTATGCAGCCGCTCCAGCAGGATCATCTGGCCAGGTACCGAACTCCACTTGCAACCTCTAGAAGAGGAAAGGAGGAGGATGGTGGCTATGGGGTTTGGAGCAAGAATCATGGCTTGGAGAACACGATGCTTACTTTGCCCGTGACTGCCTTCCAAAATATGACACTGACTTTAAAGAAGCTGTTGGAGATCTTGCAGAAGTTATGGCATCTCACATTCTTCATACACACTGCCTTGATTCTGTTCTTCGCACTCTGCTTCAGGAAGATCTCGTGACAAAAATGGCATTTAAAGAATACTGGTATTGGAAATGTCTGAGAATAAAGGGGAGAATAGTATGGTTTGGATAATTAAAAAAAAAAAGTAGAGGACTAGCAGAGTCCTGCAAAACAATTAATAGTGTGAGGAAGGTTTATCAGGTGCTCCTGCTTATGCTTTCAGATGAGACCGTATTGTAATGGAAAGGTAACATGCTTTGAACTGAAATGGTTACTGCACACAATGTATAATTAACCTTTGGAGCATTTTATCATTAGATAACTTTAAGACCAATAGCTTAGAAGGGTAAAAAGGGATTATGTGATATTAATGTGGATAATGAGAAGATCAAGATTTATTACAGAAAATCAGAATGCATAAGAGAAATCCTCATGTTTTTAGGAATGAAACTGATGGGATCACTAAACATTAACTGACAGGAGTAGGTAAGAACTTCCCTGAGGGCATTTCACCATAATTTCACTACTAGTTTTTTTGCACCCTGTTAAAAATTTTTTATTATCACACCAGGTACTACTAGCTCGCACAAGGTTTAAGATTGAGTGTCTGTGAGACTAAGATAAACACCAGAATTTTTAAATCCTTAGTAGCTTTTAAGAGCAAAGAGTTGTTCTGGGCAGAGATTTGGAAGTATTTACAACACTGTGAAGGAGTCTTTGAAGTATTTTAAACGTGTAGTAAAATTGATGTTCAGCCTCTTCAAGATGGAAAACGCACACTTTGGGAGGGGAGGGAGATTTTTGTGGAAAACTTACTGCACTCACTCTCAGTGCGGAGATGTGGGCATGTGAGTGCTTTGGCTCCTAAACACCAGCAGTAAGTGCCTCGTCTTCTTCAGGATGCCTGCTTTTCACCTGAGCCTCTAGCAGCAAGGTGAGAAATGCCTGCAGCTTGTCAAGGCTCCAGGTCTTGTCTTGAAACTTCCTCCAGACACAGTTATTTCTCCACGTTTTTAAATCTGCTCTACTCCTGACAGGCTTCAGGAGCTCAATTAACCAACAGGCAGTGGGCCAAGCAAGTGAAGTTCTGAAAGAACATTTGGCCAGGGTAGGGCTGGGATCCAGGGTGACACCATCAGTGATAGAGTCCTAAATCTCCAAGGTCTTCTCCTTTACAGTCTCCCTTGTCTCTCTGAGGTGTCACAAAGGGCAACCCTTCCTTCAGCGCTTCACTAAATGAGCTTTACAGGACTATGCTTGCAATTGACAGAAGATTTAAGGTAGAAGTCAAGAGTTCCTGATTGCTTGTGACAATCAGAAGATCCCACTTAGAGCTCTTATGCCATTTCTTTGTCACAGATAATATTTCACACTATTTTGGAGTTTTTTAATTATGGATCATTATTAGTCATCACAATGAATGATTTCCTATTTTTTAAAATTGGGAATAAGTGTAATTGGACTGTAATCTTGAAGTGAATGATGGAATCTCTATCTTGTGAAACACTGTCATCTAGACTGGAAAAGGGAGGAATATCCCTGAAACAAAGGAGTTTACAGGAAACTGAAACATATAGGCATGGCCTTCCAAGTCCAGTTATTCTTTCACTGATCTAATTCTAGGATTTTGAGAAAGTAATAACATACCAGAAAAGATGCGGAATCAGTGAGACACAGTAAGGAATATTTGCTTTTAGTCATGTTTTTCACCAATCAAAACACATTCTTAAATAATGAATAAATAATCTATTCAATGATTTAGCTTTGTTCATTTCCTTCAATATTATATTGTCTTATGAAGCAATTTACAAACCAGGTGAGAAACTGTGTGACACAGTGTGAAGTGATATTAGTAACTGTGCCTACGTCCTGATAAAAATTGATAGATTTCTGCTGGGCAGATCATAAATTCAATGCTCCCTTTAATGCAGCCCTTTTATTACATTCATATTGGTTGTTGCTATGCCACAGAAAACTAATTTAAGAGTATATAAGAAATTTTGCTGCTAGAATGGTGAGATCAACATATGAAGCAGTAAACTGAATTATGATTATTGTGCACTTGTGAGCTTTTCTGGTCTGTAGTTTGCAGCAGATTTCAACAGAGTTAAGACAATCCTTAAAAAAATAAAATTATAAATTCTGAAAGGCTAAACTGTGAACACCAGTTTAGTTCAGTAAAACTCTTTATGTATAAATAACGGCAAAGAGCCACTGATTCTTGCTAAGGGCTGTTACTGACTTGAAAAGGAATCTCATCTATATCAATTCATAGGTGGATTGGGTCATTAGATTTTTTTACTGCTAAGTGAAATGAACTGAAAAAATGACCTGTTAACTATTGTAACATGTTATGTTTTGCAAAACTGTGTTTCCATGAGAAACTGCAATAAAAATCAAGGGTTTCTTGAAAGTACAAATGCTTAGTGTACAATAATTAGAAAGACTGTTTGTGTATTACTTGGGTGCTGCAACTAAGCGATGCAGATCTTGTTGCTGTCGCTGCTCCTGGCCTGCGCAGACCAAATTAATAGAGATCTCGTCTATACTGAAAGATGTATAGACAAAAAGACTTACACAAGTTTCAAGAAATTGGATGGGAATTAAATGGTTTGGACTTACAGCAGGTAAAATGCAGAGGAGGAATGGGAAGCAGAGAAATGCGGGGTGACATAAAAGCCCTGAGTACTGACTGCTTACTGTGTATTTGTAACCCTTTATTATAGGGCATAAACATGGTCATATTTTACACCAGAGTAGCCTTGCTGGAGGTGCCGATAACTCCCGAATGCCCGCATAATGAGTCCCTCACCTTCCTTTTTTCTTTAACTCTTCTGGCACGGTTTGAATGCTGATCATTCTTTCTAGAAATATAGGAGTTGCTGAAGTGAGGTGGGCTAAATCTCACTGTGGACTGGTTTTTGTGCCTCTGACTATGAGAGGGACCATCATGGCTCTGCCAAGGTTTACTTTGTGCTCCTCTGGGGGGGGGAGCTGTTCAGTCAACACAGAACAAATGTTCTCCTTTTTTCCCTTTTATTAGCAAGGAGCTGCCTACCATCTAGTAATTTCTATGACTTCTAGAACAAAAGGTTAATTCTGAACACTTCAGTTTCTAAGAGAAGTTCTGATATCTGTTCATTTTTACTTTAGGAGAGCACATTCTCATCTGGAACAGAGCTCGAAAGGACCTGTTAAGAAAACACTCTCGATGTTAAACACCTCTGACTAAACAGAGCTAAAGCAATTACAAATGTCAGCTTAAAAGTATTCCTACTTAATAGTACATGTGATAAAGCAGTCTAGCAAATGAGATCCTATTCCAGAAGAATTCCAAAATCCAACTGCTTCTAGAGGGGCTTGGCAGCTGCTACCTTTCATAAAAGATACTAGAAACTGCTTTTTGAATTTGTTGGCATTTTCCCATGGTTCTTGGCAATTTCACATTATCCAGAGATGTTGAAAAGGAGTTTTTAGTGCTAAGACTGTCTGCATGGAACTATGCAAAAAGGAAGTGTCTTTTATGTATTTCAAAGGATTGAACAAAATGGTCTTATACAGGGTGTTAAAATCTGTTGGCTTTTGCTTCACATGACCTCATATAAATTAAGGTGATTCTGTAGTTCACATACCAAAATATGGTCTGCTTTATTGATAATAATATTCAACACAGTAAAAATCTTCTAACTAGTTCTTCCCAAGTGGTCCTTCTGCAAGGGCAGAACAAAACAAACATCCAAAATGGATTAGCCTATTAACTCCTGGATTTTATTCCTTTTATTTCTTCCTGTTGCTGAGGTGTGAAGATCCATCTTTGCACCAAATTAATTTCAAATCGATTCTATCACTTCAATCAGTCCCAAACCTTCCACTAAGTGCTACTAGTTTATACACAGATGTTTTCTGTAACAAAATATAATCATATTACCACAAGCTCTACAGAAACAGTAGACAACAAACACATTTGGGGATCAGAAACCAAGGAAGTGATCTGTTAGTAGTCTAGTACCAGAAAACAATACTCCTTGTTGGGGATTTTCTTTGTCACTGATTATTATGACTTTCTTGATACATAAGCTCTGTGTAAAATCAAGCTATTCAGTTTTAACCAGTAGGGTTCATTTGTACTTATCCAATGCCTGTTGCAAGGAGCCAGGCTCTGTATTTGCAGACGGAGCTTTCATTCGCATTCCTTGACCGTGCTCCATGGTATTTTCATCTTTCTAAACCACTGTTAACGAAACAATCATAGGAGTGAACTCTCATCACAGTGATTAGTGTAGTGTCACCTGCAACGGACCTGCTGAGGCTGTGTCTCCAAACCTGGGGTGGGGTCCTGAGGGAGCAGCCCGGACCGCCAGCGCAGGAGGTGCAGGGCAAACCCCCAGGCCCTTGCTTGTGCCGGGCAGCTTTTGGCCCTGACCTTCCATGGGCCCCAAGCTGTGCTGCTGTGCCCCTCATCATTGTTTTCTGTGCCTTTTCACTTCAGAATGCCTGCAAAAATGATGCTGTTGCAAGCTGCTGAGACATTTTTTGCAGTGTGACAGGGAGGTTGTGGGAATATAGTAAGGCATGGGGCTTGCTGGAGGTGTTGGTAGGCTGTGTAAAGCACTCCTGGTAATATTCCATGTACAGAGTGATCTCTGGAAGGAGATACCACCTTCTTGGTTTTCTCCAAACCTGTGCAACTTTAACATGTGTTTGTTGTGGATGATCAGGGACCAGACTGGAAGATTAGGCATTTTACAGGGTTAGTATAGTACCTTCTAAAAGATTGTTCTTTTGATTCTAAAAGTTGTTAAGACGCAGCCTAGAGCATTATGGCTATGCCAAGTAACAAAAATAATAGTAATAGCAATCAAACAGATGAGTAGCAATTTCCAGTTCAGGTTGTCACACTCAGCCTGCCCCAAAGCAAAGTAACAGCAGTAAAGAGTACATGAACCTAATTTGGTATCCACGTTCAGTTGCTGGGGTTGTTTAAATACTCAGTGTTACTTCAAGATTTTCAGGTGGTTTTTTTTAATTGAGATGGAATGATATTGCCCTGTCTGTAATGACAGAGGTGTAGTGAACTGCTATGGTATTTCAGGCGGTACAATTTAGTTATGGTGACCTATCAACCGCGCATAAAAAGACACGGAGCAGGTAAGCTAATGTTTCATAGCTCTTTAGTTTTATTGTGCTGTGATTTGGAGCTATAAAAATGTACATGGAAAAATATCACTGCAAATGTGGCTATCGTGTACAGAGTCTAAATAATAGACAGATCAGATTATCTGAAAATAGGTACTGCTGTATAGAAATAATATCATTGTGATTAAGTTGTCATAGGTGACATGAGAATCTAGCACAAACCAACCCCCACATCCTTCCCAGGAAGAACATAGAATCATAGAAAGTTTTGGGTCGGAAGGGACCCCTAGAGGTCATCTAGTCCAACCCCACCGCAGTGAGCAGGGACACCGCTAACGAGACCAGGTTGCTCAGAGCCCTGTCCAACCTGGTGTTGAATATTTCCAGGGATGGAGCCTCCACCACCTCTCTGGGCAACCCGTTCCAGTGTTTCACCACCCTCATTGTAAAGAATTTCTTCCTTATATTCAGCCTAAACCCACCCTGTTTTAGTTTAAAACCATTACCCCTCGTCCTGTCACTGCTGTCTCTAGAGGACATCTCGGAATGGACGAGCCCACCATGCATCTTGGCTCATGGCAAGGGCTGTAGTGGGCTGGTTGGCCATGCACGGAGGACAGGAGCTCTCCCAGGGGACGTGTCGCTCCCTGCGGCTTCACTTGGTTGGAGATCTATCGCATTCATCTCCCTTGCTGCAGTGGTTTGGCTTTGCAGATAGCACAGCGGCTTTGTGTTCTGTTTTTCCTTGTTCTGTTATTCAAAGCTATGGTAAATAATCAAAGATTAAAGGGAAGTTAAACTTCAGGAAATAGATAAGACTAAAATTATTAGCCATTCCTGCCCCTGGGGCATCTCAGTCTGGTTGTTATTGTTGTCTCTCTGCCTTGCCTTCTCCTCTCTTCTGGCATTGGGAGCTAGCTCAGGCGAAGGGGGCTCAGCTTGAGCCACAGGCTTATGTGTAAATCAAATATAACATTGCATTGTCCAAAGAACAGACCAGGAGGAACAAAACTGTTGTTGTGGATAGATGTTTGACCGCTTGCAGGGTGCTGACAGACATGGAAACCTCAGCAAATGCCCACTCTTATCCATGCCTGAAGAAGAGCCTGGGGCCGTTCCAGGAGGCTTTTTCCTTGCAATCGATTCCACAGCTGACAGTCAGCAGAAACAAATAAGAAACTTCCCATCTTGCATTCCCTCCCATGCCCTAATACAGGGCAAGCCATGCTCCAGACCGAAATACACAACCAGAATAATTATGGACACTTATGGAAAGAATGGATAATTATTTCTTAGGTATACTGGAGTTTTTGTAACACCTTCTCCAGGAAATGTAGCAAAAAACGTAGAAAAAAGTTATTAGCAACTGTGGAATCCCATTTTCAGTTGTCCCCGTTCTGAATTTTTCCTTGATGATTCTGTTTCAAGAGTAGCCTTTTCTGTAGAGTGAAGCACGACCTTTCTCTTCAACATGAACTTTGCAATATCCTTGTTTTCCTTGTAAGCTAAGAAGGAAATAGGTATAAAAAACCCCAGGAGCCTCACTTGTAAATTCCTAGAATCCTCCTGTTTTATCCCCCCCGTCTTCAAAAATGACCTTTCATCATCCATGTTGGGGAAAATCTCTTAATGTTGTAACACATTTGTGGATGAAATTATAGTTTTAGCTAGATGTGTTCTACAGATACACTTAAAACTAGCAAAAATAGAAAGCGCTGAATTCTATTTGTGCCCTGCCCACTGGGTAGGGCTCTTCCACCTAACTGAAGGTTACTCTTGACCTCTGCAGCGTGCTGCCAAGCCACTGAGGTGGTCGTGAGCCATCTATGAGTAATCCCACCCAGGTTTTGCATGTCTGAAGTGTGTTGTAGCTTTTGGGGAGTAATTTTTGAGTGTATCCCAACTTAGAACTAGAGATTTGAACGTAGCTTTTATTTCCTTCAGACTCTAGACCCCGCTGCAGCACCAGACTCTTAGAAATCCTTTCAAAACAATTTCATCATTATTACTGTAATCACTGCACAAGTGGGAAGTCCTGCGCAGGATGCCTCTTGTTGCTATGGGATGTTGTGGTGGCAGGTCTGCTCACAAATTGATATTATCCATCACAATTTAGTCATTACAGGCTTGCAGTAAGATTGCTGGCCTGAAAATTTTTGCCACTTTTACTACAAAAGACTGAAGATCTACAGCACTGCACAGTTTGAAAACATTGTGTCTTTTTTTAGGAATTGCAGGAATATTTGGATTATTTGACTCTACAGGGATTTTTTTTTTAATATAAGTGTTTCCTTGCTGGGTCTGTATAAGGACATATGGAAATGTCCTTTACGTTACGAAGCCTTTTTGAATTAGAGGACTCTCTGCAACTAAGAAGGTGCATTTCAAGGGAAATCTGAAATTTTTTTTTTTCTTCTCAAATTACTAGTTGCTCCCGCTGAAAACAGGGATATCGTTCACATTAATAGACCCGTCATGATACAGCCCAACATGAGATGGAGGATGACATCTCCACAGACAAGCTGTAGAATTCCTGTTTTATTTCTGAGTTGAGTTGGGAACTGCATCTCGGTGCATTCAGAAAGACAAGAAAATCATAATCCAGCTCAGACAAAGCTCCAGCACCAAATCCTTCTTTATCTTCAGTCTCTGTCCCAGTGCAAGCATCATGCAGGCAGCAGAACAGGAGGTGGAAGAAAGCACAGTCTCGCTTTACAAGCCTGAATAGTAAGAGATCTCACACGACCTGGCAGCGCTAGTCTATATTAGGATTTTCCAGCAGGAATGTTAGAGGTTTGTCTTAGGATCTGGCCTTCCTCAGCCCTCTGAGGATTCCAGGTTAGTTTGTATGCATGTGACTAATAGGAGAGCTACAGAGCAAAGCTTCACTGCTATGCAAATCCCACCTTCAGGCATGAATTTCCAATTCTAAATTATTGGGGACATGGGATGGTTACAGTAAAGACTTCAATAATGGATAATTAATTGTATAAACACTTTGTTGATAGGGAGAGGGAAAGACTGGTTTGCCTGAGTAACAATTAAAGGTAAATTATCAGCTGTGACACTGTAAGCATACCCAAATGAAGAAACAGTGACTTCATATAGTGAGACACCTTTGCAGAGATGGACCTGTACACTGTCACAGCCTGCCTTGCAAAACTTGCAGGGAAACTTCCGCACAGCTGAATGCAGCAGCAGTTGCAAGATGGTTTTTGTTCTGTTTGTGATATCACTGATTGCTCTAATTCTTGTTTTAAAACGAGAACAAAAAAAAGCATTTTCAGTTATCATGTAGAAAAGAGTTCCTCTTGCTACAGAAAGATGCTTTGTGATTATGTATTGCGCATCCCTCACATTTATTTAGCTCAATGAACAATACAAAGACAGCTTGTAGGAAATGAGTCCTCTCTGCATTATCTTGTTATCTGAGGCTGCGTGCTTTTCCTCTGGAAGAAAGTGTGCTGGAATTATTGTGTTTATGCTTTGAATTACAATAGAAATCAACTTGCAAGAGGAAAATAATTGGCTTCCCCACACCAAAATCTCACATTTCCAGGTTCTGTATTTAGATTGCAGCATTCAGCACAACTATTGGGTTTCCTTGTACACAGTGTTCAAAGCTGACTTTACGGCCAGATGTGATGAGTGGTATCTTTCAGATAGCAGGGAATTTATCAGCTCTTTCAGTAAAAAAATCAAATCCCAAAGAACAGAGTAGTAAAAACGTTCATGTGGTGTTTCCCCTGCCAGAGCAAGACACCACTATTGGGTTTTTTTTGGATGGCTCACTCCCCAGCATGACACCAAATTCTTCTCCGTACGAAAGTACTCATGGGCTGTCACGAAGGACAGGACAGAAAGCTTTGCATTACAGCAGAATGAACACTTTGTCCTTTCAAAAGCGCCTGAATTTCCTCAACCTTGAAACTCTTCGGAGAAGAGAGTGATTGGGAAATATTGAAATCATCCTGTCCCTGGCGTGTGACTGTGCTGCTTGGCAAGAGTGCAAAGCAGAAATACAAAACTGATACCTGAAGGCTTGGACGTGGTCAGTGCTGGGCAGTGTGTGCATATGGGTGGCCTTGTTGGCTTTTCAGGGAGGTGGGATAAGATAAACAAGGGTAGTAATTTTTTTTTGGGGGGGGGGGG
>Ga0181612_110721_pt1 | contig 16085 bp, 4 predicted proteins | sample HoacroProtozoa21_FD_119630 | JGI IMG/M metagenome (GOLD analysis project Ga0181612, IMG submission 119630) | Hoatzin crop microbial communities from Cojedes, Venezuel. Combined Assembly of Gp0051906, Gp0051904, Gp0051908
GTAGCTCCTTGAAGAGGGCAAAGTCAGCCCTCCTGAGGTCCAGGGTTTTGATCCTGCTTATCGCCCTGCTTCCTCCACGCAGGATCCTGAACTCGACCATTTCATGGTCACTGCAGCCGAGTCTACCTCCAACCTTCACATCCTGTCATTCCTTTTCTTTCTACAAAGGCATACAGCCCTTACTTTAATGGAATTGTAGCAAAGTTAAATTTATCTCCATACTATCATTTGTTGAACTGCTAGATGTGCCAATAAAGTGCTAATCTTAAATATATTTTTGTTTATTAACGTGAAGATTTGGACAAAGGCCATATAGCTGTTATGATATCGTATAATTAATGAGATGCCAAATTAGAAATAATATTTCTGTCCTCAAACATCTCATAAATGCAGGTACCTGCAAACTCCTTGGTTTGTTAGTATGATAAATGCTACAAGTTTATCTGTGGTGTAGGTTCTCATGGAGGTAGTTTCTACACCTATGTTCAGAGAGGAGAAAACAAACAGTTTCCACATTTCAGTATCTCTATTCAATGTTGTTTAATCACACACCCTGAATATCAGTGCTTTTTTTACCACAACAGTATATTTGTTTTTGTATGTGATTTTAAGGACTTCCAATTTTCTTAACTTTTTTTTTATATTCTTCTTCCAAGATCAAATAGAGCTCTCTGGGAGATGAAATATTGTAAGGGCTATTATCTCCCCTATGACCTGGGATGCAAGGTACTGTAGTTAGGATGAAATCGGATTGTTAAGTTACATAGCTTATTGCCCTTAGGTGCACTGAGTACAATCTTACTTTGCTGGTAGGTGCAGTATTGTTGGTGAGGTTACTTTTGACTAGTTCACTTTTCTGCATGCATAATGAGTGCAGCATCTAGCTCTGTGGAAACTGAAAGCTAATTCTGATAGTGAATTTTCTAATTAGTCACATTTTTAATATTCTTACTACCCTGAGTATTTAGCTCTATAGAATCCAGATACTGTTTGGAGGATCACAGCAAATACAATTGTTTTTGTTATTCACTGGTCAAGAGGTAGAACTTTTCTCTGCCTCCATATTCAAAATCTGTTTAGGGTTGTTTTAAAATACAATGTATTTATATTTCCTACTCTAATGTTTACTTTCCTTATAGATGATAAATGATGCAGTAATATAAAATAGAAAAATATGTATTATATGTATTAGGCACACTAAAATAGTAATGGAGCAATAAATGGAAAGCTTGGCTGCCTGCGGCTTTCTATAATCAAGAGAAAACAGGCATAATAAATAGTTACAGCTTTAGATGCATTAAAGATTGTGTTAAGGAGGTAGAGTCTAACACAGATGCTTTTATAATTAACATATGATTGCTCTGAAAGCTACTTAAGAGTTGCTCACTGCTTACTGTCCCTCTGGTGCGTTTCTTTTAGAAGCAGTCATCAGAAAAAGTTCTGGTGATCTTCCCAGTGCTCATGCCCTCGAATGAAATATTAAATGCTGAATGCTCCCGGCTTGTCTTGGGGTAAGTGGGAACAGAGGGTATACTCAGTGCCTTCGCAATAAGGTTTAAATCTGTGTAGAAATTGTCTAGTTGGAATTGAGAGCCCACATAAGGCATGACTAGGTCCAGATTACCTGTCTAGTGATTATTATCAAGCTGGACGCTAAACTTCATGTTATGACTCATGTCTTTAATGATATATTGAAATTGCAGAAGAAGACATTGAGAAATTTTCCAAAATCATACAATGTACTCCAGAGTGATAAAGGACAGTATTTTATATACCACTGTTACTGTTGCGTTAGCGTGTAAGGCTTTTTTTCTTATTAGTTTTCTCAATCCATAACCATGACAATTTTTTTGCAATGTATCCAATTTGGTTGCTCGAGGAAAATGGAATATATCTAACCATAAAGATGGCAAAGACTAAACATTTTCCTCTCTCATATTTAACTGCCTCAAGGAACTTGACTTATTCAGCCTGTCATGGGAACAGCCTTGCTCGGGTGCTGAAGGCAATTGAAGCTGGCCATTACATGCCGATAAGATCTCAAGGGTAGCAAGGCTTGTGCTAGGAACGGATATGTAACTAAACAAGTGGTTTGTTACCAAGCACATCCATGTCAAATTCTGACCACCTGGCATGGTGAGAAATCCCCTTGCAAATTCTTCAAAGTAAGTTGGTCTGATCATCATCTTCAGGTTCCAATTGATGTAATTCCACTTTGTCTATCTGAACCCTACTTCAGCTATAACTTGCGACAATGATAGCATAAAATTTCCTTTCTTCTTGTTCTCTGTCACCTTATATCATATCAAAGCAACCTTCTCTTTCTAAGAATAATTCAATGGAAGAAGTAATAGAAAAGGTAGACCCTCAGAAAATGAGGAAATATCCTTATTTGCAGCATGTACTGTCCTTTGGGCATAAAAGGAGATGGGAAATGCAAAATAATACTTCAGTGAAAAGAATTATTGCATTATAAAGTACTATATCATGTTTGTAAGCAGAATATTAAAGGTTTCTTTGTTAAAATTGTATAAGAATTTATAGGGAATGTAAATATAAAAACATAGGATGTGTGTTACAATATTTCAAGGACTGACAGATGTAGATACATGACAAAGTAGCACTACTTCTTGACAATATTCTTGTCTCATTTCTACATAAGGATCCAGGCACGATGATTCTTTCCCTTTTTGCTAAGAATATGCTCAGGAATTTCTTTTAATTAAATTATGTAAATTTATGTTGTATATTATTGAATATGGCAAAGTGGATCTGCCAGGAGACATAAATACATCAGAGTGTTGCTTTGTCGTCCTTCACACCACAGGAACATGCAAAGCAAGTCTGCTGTCCTGCCAAGGTGTGTTGGACTGTCTGGCGATGTGCTCTCTTCTGCTCTGCTACAGAGCATTTGGTTCTGCATAGTCCCTTTGTAAGATGCACATTACTCAATAGGGGTTCACAGCCAGATTAAAGAAATCTGTAAAATAGTTCAGTTCTGCTGGCTCAGCATAAAGGGCTTCTCAGAATTTGAGAAAGCTCCCTCAAATCCTTACATAATTTGGCATACTGCAATTGTAAAATCAGAGCATGCTTTTATAAATTTGTCATTTTACTTAATAATTTTGCTTCTCTTGCTTCATTTGAAAAACAGCTATTGAATTAAGAGGGGATAAAAGTTGAGCCATAATACAGTTATAGACTCAAATGAGGAAGGAATAAATTATTTCAGAAAGAATCATCTGTGCACCATGGGAGTTCAGATATTTTTAAGAATAACATTCAGACTGAAACTTACAGAAAGCTTGTAAATTACTAATTAACATTTTAAAAGTGTATTTTATTTTTGAAATGGGATTTTTTTTTTTCCTCCAGACAAACTGTAGAATGCAGTTCCAGAGCTGCAAACTCACTTTATGAAATCAATTCCTTTCAAAGTCCAGAAGAACAGAGGCTTGGTCTGTTTGGTGGACTTTGCAAAAACAGTGGCATCAGGTTTCTAAAGAAAATCTAAGTTCTTTGTGTTCATCTAAGTTTAGAGTTTCAAACAGCCTGTTATATTTTTCTGGGTAGTGGAATCTGATAAACACATTTATACAGTCAGGCACAAATCAGTTCTATTTTGCATAGGCAAATCCTGAAATTTCTTGGTTGTCTTTGGTGACACTCTAGAGCACTTGCACGTGTGATGTAGAACAGAGTCCCCTTTTCACAGCAGCAGCACACTTAATATCCTCATATTGTCTCACATTGTGGCTGCAGCTGTGCTTTGGGGCAGAGAAGCTCCACACTGCACAAGTCGTGGACCTTGACCTGTCGCCGGGTTTTGTCCTGGCATGCTACAGGGTGATGAGCCCATGGCCAGAAGCACAGGGCATGTAACAGGGTACGCCCTCACCTCGAGCATGGGCAGTTTTGTCCAACATCTGAACATCTCATGGAAGTTCTGTTACACATAGGAAGGTAAAGATTTTAAACTCAAATATCATGTTAATATCCAGCAAATGATGCTAGTATGAAAGTTTTATATAAAGCATTTTTACCTGTCATTTCCAGGACTTTGGGAAAAAAAGCATTCCAGAATCGACACTGCTGAGCACGTAATTTTGTCAGTATCTCTGAAGAGTCAGTATTCAATGTCAAATATTTTTGTTCAGTACTCGTGAAGACTGGCCATCTTATTCCATTAATCAGAGTCCCATTTGGAGTTCTAAATGAGAAAAGCAACATTTCATTTGGAATGAACCAGTGCATCAATTAACCTTTTTTTTTTTTTTATTAATGGTTAGTTCAGCTTCAGTATTTCCAAACTAACATACTTAAGTATACTTTTGTAAGTAACGGGGGGGGAAAAAGGGAAGGTAAACTTGACTTAACTTCATTGGAAAGAAAAAGAAAATTATTTATATTCCCCTTTTGGTGTGTTCCGGTTTCACCCAAGACAAAAAAAGTTAATAAATGACCACACACAAACTACACTAGTTGAATCTGGAGATTCTTATAGAAGCTGTAAATTATTATGGCTGATGTAAGAACAAACCAACCAACCAGTCTGGGATGTTAAGTGGTTTATGTTTTAGTTTAAATATTGCTGATCCCTTCAGATAGACAAATAGATTGGACTAAATAGCTCAGATAAAAATGCAAGTAAAGGTACAAGTAATGTCTAAAGTGTGGATGAGAGATCTCTTGTGAGAGAAAACAGTGGTTCCTCATTGAGAAGGAACTATTCCTCCTTGAAGTATGCTAAGCACCGTGAGCAGGACACCAAACAGGAACAATCTCAAACGTTTTGGACACTGGGAAGAGGTGCAGAGTGCTCGGCTCTTTATAAAACGAGATCTGCAGGTTAAAGGATCACAGTTGTTAGTATTAAAATAGTGGTGACAAATATTTATAAGACAACAGAATTCATAATGTTCTAGGGACAGACATCCAGTTTTTTTGCTTCCAGAAAGAACAAGAAGTTGTATCCTTGTGACTAGAGAAAAAATAATTGGTTGAAGTATGTAGAAGAACCACAAAATGGGGATCATTACATTAGGGAACAAATGAAACAATATGATTTCCAGAAAAAGTAGACTTTAGACTTTAAACAGTCACAAATCATCATTAGCTCAGAAGAAGTTAAGAATTCAACTTAAACATCTTATTGCAGTCTGAGCAGAAGGACTCCTTTCCTTTTCTAGAAGCTGATATCAAGGAATCTGGGGTTTAGGGCAGAACAACAGTATTTGATTCTTGGTGGGATAAGTCAAGAACAGTGTTAGCTAAGTTAATTTGTTTATCTCTACTTTACTTTTCACCAGGACCCTTCTCGGAAGGCAGCAGTCCAAGAGGAGTCCAGAGTGTGTGGAGCCCGCATGAGTTCTGTTTGCCAGGAGTGGGAACAAGGTACTGGGTGTAGGTGGGAGCAGTCAGAGCAAAAGATTTGGCTGCGAGAATAATGTCGATATCTCTCCGTTCATTCAGAATGAATCAAGTTTTCAGCCCATGTTTTAGTATTCAGCAGCCTTTGGCTTTGGCTGCTTACAGAAATGATGCTAGAATTGCTTACTACTTTACTAATTTTTCTTTACTAATTCAGCTCTGATTAACCTATGGGCACCCTTTTTAACTGCAGATTTATTTGTGGCTCATAAGAATGACTTAAGCAGAGCTGACTTGCACTTCAGTTCAAGATCAGAACGCTAATGGTACTGTCAGTATTCATTTAATAGCTTTTGTACTATGAAATAAATCATGACATTCCACATTACAATTTATGGATGTGGGGGGGAATTACACAATGGCTACAGATGTATTTTACTAAAAATGATTGAAAGAGCTGTCAGATGAACACAGCATTTTGAAATACATGAACCTGTTGATTACAACATTCTCTCTGCATTTCTAGGACGCTTACTATTCAAAGAAATGTCCAGTAATTTCTTTCTTAGCTCCACTATTGAAAATTGCCCAAGTTAAAAAGTAGCTCCCAGTTACAGCAAAACAGAGAGCACAGGACTATAATTTTTAACCAGTAAGAACAAGTTAAGATTACAACCTCATTGTTCTATCACAATTACTGTTCATTCCTTCTTGCTAATAACTTCATGAGGAGAAGTGCAGTGCCCAGAATAAGCTGTAAAATTCCATGTTCTTTGCACCAATCTCAGTTTAATATTCGTAGAGAAAATTAAAAGTATTCTGAGAATATCTTTACTGAACAGAAGGGAATCCATTACACTGCACAACCTTGTCTCTGTCCATCTATGTCTGGATGGACAATCTTTGCTGATAGATTATAGGAACTTGCTTCTATTGTAATAAAGCTCAAAATGTTCATGGAAACCTCCATCCTATCATCTTTATCAATTCCTCAAAACTCTGCTCTTTCATCTTCTGATAGTACTCAGTCATGTCTTCAGTGCATTCCAGTTTTGCCCACCTCAGTACTGTTGATGGGACCTGAAGGTGTGCCCTGAAAATGGGCCACACATCTTCAGGATGGACCTCTGTCTTGTGCAGCTACCTTGTCAAATGCTAATCCCCTTTCTTAGACCTCTGTCCATATCTATAATCTCTAGTCAGGGAAGACTTTTATGTTGTTTGAAGAAAAAGCGAGATTTTTCACTGAATATTTTAGGAAAAAGCTAGCTCCTTTTTTACACACTTTTTCATGGTTGGAGGAGTAAGTCTTATGGCAATTGAGAAATACATTTATTTGAATTTCTCCCAGAGAAGAAATGCAGGAGAGGGTGACAAAAAGGGGGAAAAAAACCCAAACCACCTGTGTTTTAAACTTTGGTGTAAACAGAATTTATTTCATTATTTCAGGTTTTTTTTTCCCACATATTCCCTGAAGCTATAGGCTGGACTCTCTAATCTCTGGTAGTGGTACTGCAGCTTGTTTATAGTTAATTATTTTATGAAGATTTGTCTTTAAGGCAGTGAAACTTATTTTCTCATTAACTTGAAAAACAGAGCATCTTTGTGGGCTCAATCTCCAGTAAAGCTGCACTCATGTTCTACCTTTATACATATGCGTGCTGTCATTGAATTTCATGACCCTTATTTAATCTCGTGCTCACTGGAAGTTGCTTGGTATTACTCATTGTTACCAAGATCAGGTTCTTCCCCCTCTGGGTATTGTATGTCCATAGCTGTCAATAGCAATTAATTCTCAAGACTTATTTATAGTAAGTATATTAGATTTGACATAGGAGTGAAGAGACTTTTAGAGGAGCTTAGTCATTGATCATTTCTGTGTGGTTAATGTTTAGTGTTGTAAACACTAAATGTACCACATGCCAGCTTAGATTGTCCCAAGCTTTCACTGTATTCCTGTTTAGCTGCCCTATTTGTATATGGATCAGGTTAACAAATTGTGTGTTTCTCTAGAAGAAAAGAAAAACAAAACCCACATCATTTGAGCTGTCTAACACAGATGAATTATACCAGCCCAAACTCACTAGGATTCACAGGCTGAAATGGAATTTTACCTCCAGTCCCCGGTAGCCCCTTCCTCCAGACAGACAAATATTTGTTCTGCCTGGCTGAAGCTCTTCACAGAGACACTGCTCCCTGAGAGGAAGCATGCACTAATTTCACCTGAGCAGTGTGTTATTGCTCTTAATTGTCTCTTCAGTTGCAGCCGGCTTCCCTCTGACCTGCTCTGAGAAGAGCTTGGCAAGCTCGTTTGCCTACAGCTCACCCCGCTCCTCCCCGCGGTGCAGAGCCAGGGGACGGCGGCTTCTGCGTGCCCAGGCTGCCTCCCTCCCACTCCCCTCAGCGCAGCAGCAACCCCACCAGTCGCAGACGCTAGGTAAGGCCATTTCTTCCTCGGTGCCTTGTGCAGGTTATCACCAGGCTGGCGGGCTGCTGGCAGGGGTCTCGTTCACTGGACGGGTTGCCCAGTGAGATTAATGAAAAGTTGTGAAAATGCCGCTGCATCCTCTGCTTCCCCTGTGCAGTAAGAACTGAAATCAAATGGAGACCTGTTCCTCCTCTGTGCGACTTTATTGGCTTCACCCAGGTTGTAACCACTAATGCTCATTTTCAATTTGGCCCCGTTTCCTTTTAAACAGCTGGTTTAAAGGGAGGAGAGAGTAAATGCGAATCATTTTTATCAACTTTCATGATTCCTCATAGCTGTCAGGCAGTACTGGCAACCAGCTGTTTTTCATGGGATGGCGTTTTGCCGTGTGTTACCATGGGCACAAGATAACAGGGAGGGGGAACGGCCGAAGAGCAAATGCAACGGCAACAATAATCCTGTCTCTTGCACATTTTCTACAGTTGCTTTACAAAGCCTGTGAGAATTATGCAAATAGCTCAGCATCAAATAAGAAGCATAGCGTGAATGTTTCACCACAGGAGTAGCTCTGGGAGCAAGGGACGGTTCTGCACGTGTCTATACTGCAATCGAAAGGAGCTGCCGAAGCCCACACGCTTGTACCCAAGGTGACTTCAGAGCAGCTACGTGAAGGCTACCAGCAGCACAGCGTGGTTTCCACCCCTGCAAACACTCGTGCAGCAGCTCAGTACAGGTATAAAACCTGATACGAGCGAATGTAGTTAATAATGTCTTTGTGCTTGTGGAAATGTATAATGAACTGCTTTCTCTGTGGCATTGTACATTTTGGTTGTGTTGTCTCCTATATGCATTTTCTGCCAGGTGAAAGGGACTAAGATAGCACAGAGCAGAGAAATCCAAGGTTCAGGAAAAATGAACAAAAGGATGAGAAGACATCAACTAGGCTATAGATAGTATCAACAGCTGATCTCGGTGAGGGGTTGGAAGCAGTTATGTGGTTTACAACAGAAACAAAGATTCCAAACTAACAGCTGGTACCACAGGCTAAGCTGTCGCTGCACCACAAGTAAACATGCCTGCTTGCTTTAATGAAGTTACAGTTAGGTTTAAGAAATCATAGTATGGTAAGGCCTCCTGGATAACATCGTCGTGTGACAGGTCCCCATCAAAGCTCTTTGCTCCTCCAAGCCATGGGCTATACCAGCTCTTTGTGCTTCGTTCTGCAGAACGGCCCAAGCCCAAGTCCCTCCTGCTGGTGCCTTGATCAATGAGCGATCACATTGGCTTTGGAGGAGTCACAGTGGGGTTATTGTACTCTTTGGGGAAATGCCACAGGATTTGTCTTAAAAATTTATCTCGGTTTTGCAATTGCCTTATTATCGGTTGTGTCATATGGGATGCCTCCATTAATCATGCTGGCATTAAACAACGTACCCAGTCAAAATATCTTTATATATCTAATCTGAATGGATGAAATGTGTTAATGTGTCTTTCTCCCCCCCCACCCGAGCCTGAAAGAAGACATTTTGTTGTTTTCCCTCTTTTCCACTTGGGCAGAAGGGCACTCCTAATTAGCAGGAGAGGTGAAGAGGAGCACCAGGCATGCCTGTGCTGCCTCAGCCCTCCGGAGCAGTGCTCACTGCAGAGGGGCGGGAGTGTTTGCGGCATTAGTCAGGCAAATGTATCCAGATGTCTCACATAATTTCTAAAGGCCACGATGCATGATATTTATACCTATGCTCATTTTCTAGTTGCAACACAACAACTGCCAGGTTAACAGTAATTTTCGGCTATGGCACAGACCCCAGGGGGATGATGAAGCAGTGACAGTGTGTGTTTGGGTAAGGCTTTGCTGGGATGGTACGACAGGGAGCTTAACAGATACTTTCCAGCCCATTCCTGTTAAAAAGAAGAGCAGATTTTACTGTTAAGTACTGGCTGAATCTTCTCAAACCCTCAAACCATTTGGCTTAATGCCGGTTTCTTCATACCAGGCTATTAGTTTCAGATGACTCACTGTTAAGTAGACTCCAGAGGGCTATGAGGTTGAAGACTCCTGTCTTTAACCTGAGGAGCAGTCCTAGCTGTCGGAACAAAGAAAATGAACCTGTTCTGGAAACTTTGCTTAGAAAAGCTACAAGGGAAAGGATGAACAAATATTTTTTTATTTTAGTAGTTGTTACAGATATTGTCAACTGTAAAAACATCTGCAGAAGCTCTAATTCCTGTACGAGCTTTCCATTCAGAGACTGAGGCCTGTATAAATCTGAAAGGCTCTCAGAGCGTGAATACATAGATTGCATCTGATGTAATATCACCATTGATTTGGTCTACCTATGTATGATTCAGTATAATTAATTTATTCCTAGATTTTTTTTAACATTTGGACAGTTATCCAGAACATTTTCCCACATCAGCTAATCATCTGCCACCTACTAAAATGATTTGATGAGCTCCCTGGATAACATCTTTACATTATGCCAAAATGTTTTACATTAAATTGTACACTTTGAGCCTTTTTGTTATTGGAAACTGCAAAAGCAAAGGCAAGATGACAGGGGCACTTTTCTGTCTGTTATCCAAAGCTTATGCATTGGCCCATTTGGAAAAACAAGACAGAAGTGCCACCCCTAAATAAGTGCACTAGAAAGCTGACACGCTTCACAAATACATATCCTACTTTTGATGTCACTACTGTTACCAGTTGGTGCTCTTTATACATGATACTGCATAACAAGTTACCTTGCTAGTTTTTATGTATCTGAGGGCTCTTCTGAATATTCCTTAATATCAGTTAACCATGAACTATTGTATCTATTGAACTGATGGACCCGCTGTATAAATGTGCTGCCACACAGTATTATATTTAAAAATACTCTCTTAAGGTCTTTATCCTTTTGGATTAGATAGCTGCTGTCTTTCCCATTAGTCCATCAGCTGAAAACAGTGAGTGGTGCCATTTATAATAACCAAGCCCTAAAAAATACCATACTGAAAGGTGACAACTCAGACAGGGGTATTGTCAGCCTGTGAAATACTGGGTGATCGGAAAGCATCCATTATTATCTGTTCCATGCACTAAGTTTTGCTGCAGCCTCGTGGCATCAGCATTCTCAAAGTATCAGGCCATGCTCATGTGGCACTATGAAGAACTGGGGAACTTGGGGAAAAAAAAAAATTGGTCGTGTTTAAAACCGTTATCTTTTAGAATTTAATTCTTGTGAGAGTTCCTGAAAATCTGTAGTAATTAAAACTTTCTTATTTACTTCCTCCTGAAGAAGATGCAAAAATTGTGGGTCCTGATTCTGCGATGTTTCAGCCTTACTCAGGTTCCCACTGTAATGAATGAAAGGACGCTCGTGTGATTGAGTAATACAGGTCAGAGAGGTTGCAGATTTGAATCCTTCATATTACTTTTCATATGCAACTGTTTATGGGAAGTTCATTATATTCTGTTGTGCTCAGTTCTCACCCGTAAGTTCATAATCTAGTGACTATAAAGTGCCCCTGAGCCACAGCAAAAGGAAACTGCTTTGCAAGCTCTATCATGGGTAAACATTATTTCTTCTGCTGATCCTTGAAGAAACCTGTAGGATCCAGCTGGCATACTATTTAACTGACAGAAACTGGAGAAGAACCTTTGCAGCTAGGCTTTCTTACACCTTCACAGGCTAAATAAAGCTCAGGATATTCCTTCCAGATTCCAGCCTGATGACAGCAATAGTGTGTTTAAATGTATTAAACTATAAATTATCGTGGCATTCACTATTGCAAACAATATCAGTTTCAGGAAATGAAACAACAAGCTGTTGCTGCTTTTTCGGTCTTATTGAGTTATGTTCAAAACAGCCTCATGAAGCACCCACCAAGTTGAAATGATTCTTGCTTGTGCATGTCTTGGTACTTATTTGTGAATTCGTGCTATATATAAGGGATTGACAAGGTAGGTCTTAGGGTATAGGCCATAAATAATATAGTATTTGAGAAATTTAGATTCAGGATATTCTGGCTTAGCTCTTTGGGCATCCTTGCAATGCATTTAGGAGCTCAGTGCCTCAAATCCCTGGCTCCTGGACTGGAGTCTGCTCTGGTATTAGGAGTAATAATGAGCTGGGTCAGCCAAGCCAGAGCTAATGAGCCCTTCAGACCCTGCCCGTGTATTTCTAACACCCTGGACCCACGCTGGCACTCCTGCACGTAGGTCTTCTCCACTGTAAAAATGTTCCAGCAAAGCTTGGTGCTATTTCAGGAAGCCCTTCCCCAAACTCCATTATCTTTATAGCATATGATGAGCTGTGATTATCATACAAGGTCTGGAAGAGGAGTCCCACCGTTCTGTCTAAGAGTCAATAACGCAACAAACTTGAAAGCAAGTTAAAACGCCCTTTTCTGAGCAACTGGTAAAGTTAAACATGACCAGACCTTTCTCTAAATTTAGCTCTAATTAATAATGAAGATCCACATTGATTTAAATGAGAACAACTTTATCCTAATATCCTCTGGGTCCCTCTGAGCAGGGACTATCAGACCTGTGTCTCCTGTCTTCTCAGCAATCCTATACTACAGTCCTAAAACCCTGACACTCAGAGGTCCCTTGATGTCTCAGATGGTGCATCCCAAACACATGCATGTTCAGCACAGTTTCAAAGCAAGTGTAGAAAAGACAGTGAGACCACACTGAATCTCATAGCTTTCTCATCACAGAGCATTATTTCTGGCCAACGAAAAGAAAGCAAGCTCTATGAGTAGAAAGAGCGTGTGACACTGGAGGCTGCCACGATAAGAAGAGTGACTGGCAAGACTAAAGGTAAAACAAAAACCCAACCCAAACCCAGCAAATGATCTTCAACTTAATGGTATGACTTCAAGAAGACAAAAGATTTGAAGTTAAATTGAGTTCAGGGAAATGGATGAAATTTTGACGTTAATGTGGAGATAATTTTAAACCACCAAAAATATGTTCTATCCTATCTTGGTTTAAGAAATACTTATCACTCACTCACTATGATGCTTACAGTCACACTAAGCTGAATCTGACTAGTGTCATGTAACATACAACATGCAGTTATAGTCATTTACACGTTTAGATTATGTATTAGAATAAAGCAGTAAAGAATTTTCAAACTTATTTTATTCCTTCTGCTTCTCATGCCTTGCTTCTAATGTGTTATTTCGCATGGTGTTTAAAGACCAGTCCAGCGCTTTTTGAGGTGAATCAGCTGAGTAGTTAGGGGCTGATCCGCGTATAAACAAATGGAACAGACTGATTGACTTCAGAAAGCTTTGGATCAGGTCCCAGCTGGAGAAATACCTGTAGCTGTTTACAAAAGAGGCTTCTCTCCTCCTAGACAGAATTCACAATGATGATTTCACACTTTCTTCAGGACTCCAGGTTCTGGTGTGAATATTCACAGTTCATATTTATGTCACTTTTGAATCGGCATGAGACAGGCAACATTATGGCTTAGTCCTTTTTTATTCTAAAGAAAATTCCACCCCCCCCCCCTTTTTTTTTTTAATGTTCCTGTAAAGCATTTTGTAAGATCCTTATGCCCTTTCATGTAATATCAGTTTTAGCTTTCAAGGACTAGTTTTCAAAGCTGTTATTTTTTTACTCTTGGCTGCAGCAAGAAATCAGCTGAAACTACAGTTTTTAGTCTTACTTGTGGAGATTGAAGAGATTTATCTGGAAATGGAATAAGGTGCTGAACCCTGCTGAGACGTCGAGGAGGCAGTAACTTCCACAGAAGGTAAGTAAAAGAATAACTAGACAGGAAGGCACGTGGCGCTTGCCCTTTTACTCATTCTCTGAAACTGGCTTATCTTCTTTACAACCTCACTTCTTCTCATGACCTGGAAAAACATAAACTTACATAGCGTCTTAAACAGAATTGCTCCCTGGGACAAACTTAAGAAGACCGTGTAGAGGGAGAGAAAAATGTTTTTATTGCCACGTAACTATTAATACTGTGTTTTCAATTCCCAGTAGCTTTGGTAAAATTTGTCAGCCCAGTTTGCTGTGAGAAAGAGTAAATACTGTACTCATATGTATATGATTGCTGTTTCCATCTCTTGCTTTCTCTCCCATTAATAGAGTTCATTCCAGACACTCAGAAATTGTTAGATAAATGGTTTCAATGCTTTCCTTATCTCTAGAGACCAAACTTTCAATACAGCCTGTGTAGTAGATACTATACTAGGATGTAATATTTGAGATTTGTTTTAAATTGTAATTGCCCTGATCATTATTTCTTTTCAAGATAAATGCTCCATGTAGCCCTGCACCACATAAAATCATCTAGATTCATTGTGTCATGATGGACTTCATCATAGTAGCATTTTCCTCTACTGCCACAGTTTTATTTCTGTGAATGGTAGGAAGAGCATGATTCACAGACTTCAACTGCCACGTAATCTAGGCCACACTGAGCAGTCCTATAAATGAAACTATTAGGTAGCTTTCAGTAACGTGTATATGTATTATTCCTTCATCTGAAACAGAACCACTGATACTTCATGATGGGAAATGTAAATAAGAAGCTACAGTGTTCATGAAGCCCCAAGTAAGATATTATAAAAAAATATGATCCAGTTATTTTCATATCTGTTATAAATTCATTGTAGGTTTGACATCTGCAAGCAGATATTACGTATCTTTCTACTCTGTCCCAGTGTTATAACATCCTCTGAATCATGCTTAAACTACATTCTGGCACCAAGACAGAGGTCTACAGATATAATCACTTGGACTGAGAATCATGACGGGCACGCTGTCAAGAAGAAATAGTAAAGAGGGAATGATATCGGAGCCTATTCAAAGTCTTTCTCTTCCAACATTGGGTGGACTTTTGTGGAAATTATAGTACATGGGCTACATCATAGCTAGGAAAAAAACAACTGTTTAAACCTCTAAGCATTTCCAGTTATATAGAAAATTCACTTGGAGGCTACTCCTTGAGAACACCGTGGTGAATAACATTCACGAGAGGCAGATATTTAAAACTTCATTAGTTAAAAAAAAAAAAATCACAGTATTTGAACAGCAGCTCCAGTAGGAAAAGGATCTCTGGTGCAAATTTGAGGCAACACTCTTTATAGTTTGTATTGTATGAAATTAGGAAGTTGTCTTAAGTTCTCTCAAGGAAAGGTAGAGTACACAGATGGCAGCCAGAGATGTGTGGGAAAGCAGATGATGGCAGTTTTTAATTTTACATCTGCACTAGGGTATAATTGTGTGACATCACTAACTATAAGTGTGAAATGCCTGATTTCTACTTATGCAGCTTCTAGATTTGTGGGGACAGACTCTCACAAATCCTGTGACTAAATTGCTAACTACATTTACCTACACCTGACTTCTCTTGCAGCTGATTGAAAACAAAAATTAAACACCATATTGAGTTACGTAACACCATGTTGTTGAAGGTAACCTCTGCTGCTCCTCATTTCCTCGTTTCTCCCCTTTGCTACTTCCCTGAAACAAGCCAATCTCTTGCGTTAGGGAGTAAATTAAAATGTGTACCAAAAGGTTTCCATTCTTCGTGTGAAATTTCTCACTAGGACTTCAGATTAGTTTTCCAGAACCACCTGGAAAAATGGGGTTTGCAGACCTTTCAAACTTTCAGTTTCTGTCTTTTGATGATGAAACGAGGACTAAGCTGCAGAAAAGCAGCACAGAAGAAGAGTGCCCCTAAAAAGAGGATGAACTGCGGGTGAATGTTAATTAGAATTTCACAGTGACTTTTGCAGCCATGTGTTTACATGCCTATTAAATTCATGATACAGGGAAAATAATCCCTAGTCATAGATTGTTTCTGAAATATATTGCTCTTGTATGTGAACCTGCCTTACGCATAACTCATAATAAGTTAATGCATACATTTCTCTTCATTTTGCTGTTCACAAATCCTTTCACCCCCCAAAATGGTTAGCAAGTCTCTCAGGCATTTTTTTTCACTTCTGTTTCCCCATTTTTTTGTTCTTTCTCTCTTTATGTCTTTTGTTGTTCACCTAGCCTCTTGTACCACTTAGCATTTCCCTTTCTTGTTTTCAATCTTCCTTACTCATGTACTTTCCATCAAACACTAAATTATTTCCATACAGGCTTCTTATTCCCTCTCCCAAATTTGAGGTAGCAATAATACCATGATTTTATTTCAACTCTCCTGAAAGGAGTCCTTGATTTCTTAGCAACAACTGAAAACATCAACGTATTATCAACATTCTTCTCATACTAAATCCAAAACACAGCAGCTACTGGAAAGAAAATTAACTCTCTCCCAGCTGA
>Ga0181612_154078_pt1 | contig 16085 bp, 4 predicted proteins | sample HoacroProtozoa21_FD_119630 | JGI IMG/M metagenome (GOLD analysis project Ga0181612, IMG submission 119630) | Hoatzin crop microbial communities from Cojedes, Venezuel. Combined Assembly of Gp0051906, Gp0051904, Gp0051908
CCAGCACAGCCAAGAGGACCCTGCCGGTCCTCGGCCGCTTTGCCTGGCCGCCCTTTCGCCGGCGTGCGGCATCCCGAGGCGGCTTTGGCGGGACCCCGGTCGCCTCCCGCTGCCACCGCGCCGCGCTGGGGTTGGGCACCGCTTCATTCTGCGGTCGAGTCCGTTGGCAAGAGCAATGCCGGAGAGTTCTGGTCTGCCCGGACTGGTGTTGCCCTTGGCCTGTGGCGCGGTGCCTGGCTCGGTTCGCTGCGGAGAGCGCCGGTTCCCACCAAGGCAGCTGGGCAGGGAGCTGTGGCGTTTGGTTCTCCCTTTGTAGCCCCGCCGGGGAGGTGCACGAAAGTGCGTGGGCATTATAATTTTTCACGTGTTGTGTATGTATTCAGTGTAATACCTTTCGCTTTTAAGGGCTGCAAACTTTAAGTGTAGGGTAACGCTTGAAATGAGGTATCCTTCATCGTGCTGCTGCGGGATGAGAAAGGCTGAGGAAAGCTCATTCATGTTTGTAGTTTCAAGGGTAAAACGCCAAGTTTCAATTGTGAAGCGAGTGTCAAGTCACGGTTATAAATCTCTCTGTCCCCGTATGAAAATAGCTTTCACCTATCAGAAGTCTTAAACTTGCAAAATGCATTTAACTTTTTTTGATTAGGAAAAATAAAAAAGCAGTCAGGTGTTTGGTCTGCCATGTGTCTGTGTACGTGTGCGTACTGTGTGCGTATATACATGTATCTACAGAGAGACAAGGTTTTACTAATAGTGGAAGTCCCTGACAGAGAGAGTAATTTGAATGAAGATGCTGCTTTGTTGTGACAACGGCAGTCCCGTTAATGCCTTCTGGGGAGCAAGGCCCCTCTGGCTGGTAATTTCTGCGTGTTTTAGTTGGCTCTGTTGGGTGATCATCTCTTTTTGTCAGTTCTCACAAATTAAACCTTTGGCTTTCCTTGGGAACTTTGGCCTGATTTTAGGTGCCCGGATTGCCAAGTCTGCCAGCTCCGCCAGTTCTTTGTGCGTGTGCACAGCAGTGCAGGAGCATGGTTGGGTGCCTGGCTTGTCTGTTTGTTTGTGGTGGTTGTTTTGTGATTAAAACTCAGCAAGACTGTTCCATCTTCAGATACTCCAGTATTTTGACCGCCGTTCTGGTAACTGCACTTTGAGCAAAAAGCCTGCTAATTTGTCAGTATGAGGTTTGAACACAGTCCACTCCCTGATACCCAGAGACACAGATAAGCCCAATAGAAGTAAGCCCATGTTTGAAAAAGCTCTTAACTTGCATACCAGGGAATCCTCAGTTAAAACACATGCTGTACTTAACTCTTATATTGAAATGAAGGAGAGTAAACCAAAACCTCATTAGAAGAAGTCTTTCTGGGTATTTGTCACTCTGGTTTTACAGCTGTTTTTTGCAAGAGCTGGTTCCTTGGCGAGATTAGGAAATAACAAATTTAATACGTATCTAATCTGGAATTTTGTCAGTCATCCGTTCAGTTGTGATTTGGTGGTTGGACTTGATCATTTTAGAGGTCTTTTCCAACCTTAATGATTCTATGATTTATTATCAATAACTATGATGATCTTTTAACTTTACCTGTTCTGCTGCAATTTGTGTGTTTTTGTAAGTTGAAGGACACAGTAGAGCATCATGAGCATAACCATATAAATGATGCAAGGGTGACGTGGCGTTTGAGTCAAATAATTAGCGAGTCAAACTTTCACATGCCACAGCGGGGAGCACCTGATGGCTGTTTTTGGAATGGTAAGGCACTGCCAGGCCTCCCGCTGTGCTGGCGGTATCCCAGATGCCAAATGCAATTCTTCCACTACTGCAAGACCCCTTCATTTTGGTACCAAAGTTTATATTAGCCTGTTGGATAAGAGTGATGAAAATGTATCCTAATTGTCATTGGCAATGTTTGTTTGTTTTTCCTAGGGCTTGCAGGTTAATACTTAACTATGTTCAAAACCACCTTCTCCCCACAAATTAATCCTCTCTATTTGAGAGGCTATAGCAGCAATGAATTTACAAGGTGTTTTTTTTTTTTTTTTATAGTGTGCCACAGTATGTTAAGTAATGTTTGAAGCTATTTTCTCAGCAGCTTTAGATAAAAGAGGAGGCAGTCTTAAAACCATCTTAGTTATGCCTGGGGCACGGCAAAGGGCCGTTATTTGGTACCAGCGGTAGCCTCAAGTGGACTTGACCCATCTTCTTCACTGTGAATTGATGCTTTCCAGCCGCTGCACCCAGAGACTGGCAGAGAGTGTTGAAGATCTGGCTGTATTATACATACTCATCCTGCAAAATTGTGATCCAGCCCATAACTGTTAAAGTATCTAGTACTGAGAATGTTTATTTTGCTGGACTGAAAACTGTGATGTGTGAAATTGTCCATCTCTGAGCCTTCATTCTGAGCGTTTGTTTTGTGCTGTGCACACGTCTGGTGAAGGACGATACGGCACTGTGGTGTGTTGAAGGAAATGCATATGGCCGATGGTGCCAAACTGAAGTTAATATTCTAAAATAGACAAGATGGCTTTTTAATGCAGAAATTCTGTGCTCACAGTTCTAGAAAAATGAAACGTCTTTGCAGGTAAGGCACTGTTTCTCCTGGCAGAAGTTTTCTGGTGTTTCAAGGAGTCTGCTTCTTAAAATTTAGCTCATCATAAAGAACTTACATTGTTAAGAATCTGAAAAATTTACGTAATTCTTTTTATTGATAGGTTTCTGGCAGCCTATCCATTTTTATACAAACATCCAAATTAGTTTAAAAATTCTGATTTCCTTGCTTACATACCATCTTGTCCATATAAATGAACACATCACACTATGTTAACCAACTTTTTGAGATTCAGTTGACTCACTGTTTATTTTAGCATTTAAACCTTTATTAGGTTTGGTTCTGAGTTTTACACTTTGATAATTATGTAATTAAAATTAATAATGAGTAATTTTATGAAATTATCATCATGTTTTTAGTTATGTGAAGAGTTCTTGGCTATGCATTTGTTGAAGTTCATACAGTACTAAAAATCATTTTTGAGATCTCGTGCTGTTTAGCTTCTGTTTTCTTATGCAGTCTTTTTCATCAAAAGTAACACCAAGGTAGAAAGACAGAAAGGAAGGAAGGAAGAAACAAAGAGAGAAACTGTTGCTGAGATTGCTCACAGTGCGCTGAGAGCAGTCTGTGGCCCTTCTGAGCATCCCTGGGCTTTGTTACTAGCTGCTCACTAACACGAAGGTCATCTCCACTAATCTCCTCTAATGTACACTCACATAGCTCACATACCCGAGATAATGAGATGCTTGTTTGTAAGCAGTTTGTTTTAAGTTCGGCAACTTTTTTTTAATGGTTTAAGGATTGCATTGATGAGAAATCCCCCACATTTCTAATATAACTTTTTGTGTAAAATATGCGAGTTTGATGACTTCTTTTGAAGATGCTATGTAGTGGATTGCTTGACAGCTAAATTATTACTAAACAGAATCTGATTAAATGAATGGCCAGAACTCTCATATTCTTATTTGTGGAGATTCTTAAGAAAACTCTTCTAGTCAAAGGCAGAAGTTAGACAAGCCAGTAATGCACAGTGCACCACAGATTCCCATTTCTTGTTCTGTTACAGTGTTACATTGTGAATTTTGTTTGGTTGGCTGTTGTTTGGCTATTCCTGGAATGTTTTGTCATGTGAAAATCTTGTGTTTTGGTAAGAAAGGAAGGCTTGTCAGCATGACCTAGGTGTGTCGTATACTAATTTATAGCTTGTATGTCGTTCTGACCTAAAGTAAGTGAAAAGATTAAAAGTGTGTTCTCAAAAAGTGTTCCACAGGTTGGGATTTTTTTCCTTTTTTTTTTTTTCTTTTCCTTATTTTTTTTTAATGCCCTGACTCATAGTTCTGCGTGCTTGGGATTGGCAGTCTGAAAACGTTTTGTCTGGCCTTCAAAACCATAAAAATGCATTTCATGATAAAAATGTACAATATGTGTCTCGCATCTCATCAGCAAAATGCCAGGGTTTGTTTGTTTTGTTTTGTTACTGAGCATGGAATCTCGGTGAATAATTGTAACAGAGTAATCTTCAGAGAGTTGAGGGAAGACGTGTTTCATGTCCCAAAGAAACGGGAGTTTTAAAGCAGAGGAAGGCTGGACCATCCCTGCTTTTCTGTACGAGGAGAACCGGGATTTGTGCCTTGCTGCCCGTGGCAGAGATTGTGGAGCTGCAGCACTTTCTGAGGAGGTGTCCTGCCTCTGCCAGGGCTCTGATACAGCTGCAGCAGTTTTGGGTGGGTTTTTTTTTTGAAGATGATTGATAGCGCTGTTGCTTCTGAAGACAGGGGTTAGAAGAGGTGGTGGTTTAGAAACTGCTAGCAATTCGAAGGCAGAAGGAGGATCTAAAAGAGCAAAGAAACTACTGGAGTCTAGATCCTGAACCGTGCTATTTATTTACTATTTATTTCCTGCAGAAATAAATGCGTTTCAAGTGTACAAAACATTATGCTGGTGAAGTGATGGAGAGGGAGCCTTCTGGGGCAGCACTGCACAAACTGCACGGTCACTCAGATGACCTCCCTCAATTTGCAAACCTTCGTGATTTAAACTGAAGTAGTGCAATCATCAATGCAATCGTTTGTCTTATTTTAGCTCTTCAAGAGAAGTGAATGAAGAGCAGTTTCAGGTCACGACGTGCAGTACATAGTCCCTGGTGGGTCTGGTTGTGGTGTACAAAGAAAAGGAACCAGTCTCGTACCTTCAGACTGACACGGTTCAATGGAGATTTGGGGAAACTAATTTTATTTACAATTCAGTAAAGATACCCAGTATGCTAAAGGAAAAATTTTTGTTAGCTTAATGTTTGCTACAACTCCAGAACTATTCATGTCTTTATTTTCTTGCTTTACCATTTCACATGCAGTGTTTTCCTCTTCCTTGTTTGTTGATTAATTGCTAGTTAACAGTGTAAGAAAGACAGAAATCTCTTCTGCTACAGTGTGAGTCATACTGTAAAAAAAAAAAGAAAGAAGAAAGAAAAAAGGAAGGAAAAAAGCATGCTACAATGCATACTACTTCATAAAGGTTTAGTACTTGACAAACTGAATGCATGGTTAGGTGTTCATTATACTTTTCCTTTTTGAAGTTCAGTCAAGCTCTCCATAAAGTGTTTTCACGCTCACTAGGAATTAAAATAAAAAAAACCCCAAACTTGCAAACTCTTATTTTCTTTAACCTGAGAGGATAATATTTTTCATAAATATGTAAATTTACTTTCTTGGAAGCACGCTGTGCAGTCCTACATTCCATTTACAGATTCAGATTTCGAGTATAAAATTGTTATTCATGCCAGACTGTTCTTTCCTATTATAACAGGAAAATGCTGCTCTGTTTTTCTCTTTTCTGGTGTTAGTTAATTTGTGCTCATTTAAATGCAGTAAAGATAACTATTTCTTTTTTCCTTTTATTTTAAAGCCTTGAAGAAAGAAGATAGCAGCTTTGATGAGGTAGGTTAAATATCTTTGTACCTTACATAGTCCAGGTATTTCTCACTAGTGCTAAAAGAAACCCATAGATAGTAGTGTTACCACGTGCATATGTGTTAATACATGCACATTGCTCGAACATGTTTTCATTTTCCAAATAACTACCGGATGAATTTGTTGGTCAAAGGCTCTGAATGGAATGCTTGGGTTGTTTTGGAATGTAATAAAACTGAATATTGTATGAAAAGTGGTCATTTAAAAACGTTCCATGCAGAGAAATGTTGCATGCGGAGAAAATATCTTATAGAACTTTACCCACTGTAATTCTCATAATTGTAGGCTTGTACTGTAACAGACAGTGAAGAAACATCACTCTTGAGAGAACACCTTATGTAAAGTGCTGCTGCATTGGCTTCATGCTGAATATGTCAACTGAGATAGATGCTTCGTATAAAAAAAAAAAAACCAAACCAACACCGCCACAAAACTAACAGCTAGCTGTATTGGTAAAACAGATACTTGATTATTCAGTGTAATCAGTTTGGGGTCCTGACCTGTCTGCAGTATGGTATGTGTGTTAATTTGTAAAATATGCTGCTCACGATTAGTGCTTGCTTTTTCTTATGATAGGCTTTAAGAGGTCCAGGTCGGTGCGAGTTGTCCTGCAGAGCACACTCATGCAGGAAGACGTGTAGGTCCGGGTGTGATGACTGGTCGTATTGTAGTCACTGCTTGCCTTGTACTGCTCTCTGCGACCGTAGCTGGAAGCAAATGGTAGTGTTTTCATGTGTTGATGTTACGCTTCTGGCATTTCTGTGTTTTCTTCTTCATTTCATGTTGTAAGCTTAAATTCTTGGCTGATTACAGTGAGATAGCTGCTGTGTAATGCCAGATTCTGGAATAAATAGATGATGATGTAATATCCTTGATTCTGGATCAAATCAGACTTCATCTCTTTCTAAGCAGATTGCACTGAGTTTTACATCCCTCTGCTCAAATTCAGGAATAGCGATATATATGTTTTGTGCTTTTCTGGCATGCTCTGTAACGAGCTGTAACTCAGATCGACCCCGCTCAGGTCGGGAGTGAAGGTCCTGGGGTTGAATTCTGTTTTCAGGAAATCCTGTCAGATCACACAGTGGTCCTGACTATTGTATTTCTCTTATAACACTGGTAGAACTTGATTCTTCCCTGAAAGTTACTCCCGTGCGTGGTTGGTAGACTCTGAATCCTTGTTTTACAAATCTGGTCTGTTTTTGTCCAGTACTTTCTTCTGAAGGCTGCAGTGGTACATCTGTGGTGTAACATAGCCAGTACATACCTTTTATTAAATTCAATACAGAATTTGAAAGCATCTGTTAAAAAATGCTGTCTTACGAAGATGGCAATTTTTCTGTCCCCTCCCCTTCCCCAGGATGGTTTATCTACAGGTTACGTGTATTTTCTTTAAACCTGGCTTTCTGTTTGAACAGGAGACAACTTGGGCAAATTTTTATTTAAATTCACCTGGCTTAGGGGAAAAAAATAATCTTTCAAATATGTTTTTAATGGAGTCTGACCGATTGTTGATGTGAGCTACTGCAGAGGCAGGAAGAGAAGACTAGTAGGAAGGGTACACAAAAGAATTTTCTTCCATCTCCTGTAAATAGGGAAGAGCTTGATGTGACATTAGCATCAATTGTTTCCACAGTTTTAGGTGGCATTTTTTAGAAGAAAGAAAAGTGTTCTGAGATTTTATGTTGTCCTTGTTATCTCTTCAACCTCAACACAATGTTTCTTGCCGATCATCTAGCCTGAAGTGTGAATCAGAAAATGGGCTGTACCGCCTATCACTTATTTCCTTCCTTTTCAAACATTCTTCAAATCAGAAGATGAAACAGTCTTTAGTGACAACAGCATACCTGATTGTAACGACACGTGCTTCTAAGGGAGACAGTACCTGTGAGCAGAGGAGTGGATGCATTTGTTGGTCTCAGAAAGCTATCCTGAAAAACACTACTAAGAGAGTACCATGATATAAAAGGAAAGCAATCTGGTCTTCTGGCTAGTGTGAGTACTGTTGATACACCAGGGATGCAGTTAAAAGAGAGTTGTGATGACAAGAAGTGGGAATATCAGATGAGAAGGAGAGAGAGGAGGTAGTTGTTCAAGCACTGTTTTACTTTGACTTTGTAGGTGTCCTACTACGAAAAACTGTAGAGCCAACTGTTGAAACAGAAATTGCATTTTTAACAAGCAGCATGTTCTCCCTGTACAGTTAGTGGTAAGATACTCTTTCTCCATTTGTGGTGCTGAAGGGAGCTGTGTATCTCTTCCCAACGTTTGTCTCTGCTTTCCTGGAGGGAGGTTGGCCTGTGAAGCGGAGCTTAGACAGGTAGCTGTGAACTTGTGGGGAAGGACTCTACGCTGCTGACGCCTCGGTAGAGGAGGAGGAGGACTCGTGTTTTAGCCTTCCAAGCTGACCAGAGCATTGGTAGCAGATGTTGGCCATCAGGGACCCAGAATCTCCAGGGTGGGAGGGAAAGAGGGATGAAGAGGGGGACAACCCTTCTAAAGATGCAAGGTTTGTGTTTGCAGCCCAGTCAGTTGTCAGGTTCATCTGTGTGCCGTAGGGTCTACGAGGTGCTTGCTTGTTTGTTCCTTGGGAACTGAGGGGGAAAAATTGAGCTGTTTAGTGGATTTTAGTCTACCTGCTTTAACTTGCATACAGGTAGAAACGTACAACATGTCGTGTTTCTTTTGGAGAGAAGCTAATAAAAATGAAGCATGACAGGTAAGCGTATCACATAACTGCTTTCAGTGGGTTATGAAATTAATCCCCCCAGTAAATCAGGACGAAAAGAATCATGAACGGTGAAGCCTGTGAATAAGTTGCATGTCAGAAAATGCTTTTAGTTGTTCTAGAAGTGTTTCAGGGGTCTTGGTGGTGTATTTAGTCCTGCCCATAAGCTCAGAGCACAGCAGCAGTGTGAAGGAGTAGTGTAGGATTTGTCGCTTTTTTGTACCTGCTGTTGTGTTGCTTTAATTAAATTTGGAATGAAAAAAACTCTTTTCTGTAGATTCTGCTGGCCTTTACTTCAGTCCATGAGAACACTTGCATTAATTTGTTTAAATCCACTGGTAGTCTATTTACCTTCCTAAGATATCAAGGATCTTCCAGAGATTCAAATGAATAAAGGAGTAGGATACAGACCACCTTACGTATAGTCTTTCATTCAAAGCAGCAAAGTAATAGTGTGCTTTTTGTCATACTGGTCACATTGTGGGAACTGGAACATGGGCCTGCTCCAGTACCTGCTGAAATCAGTGGGAAGATTCTCAGTGTTTTCAGTGATTTGTGGACTGGTTTCTTCGATCGTGATTTGTGGTTGTGTGTGTGTGTGTGTGTGCGGGCTGTTCTTGCATTTTTCAAAGTTAGTTTAGTGGAGTGGGAGAGAGTAAGGCATCTTCTCCTTGTGTCCTGAAATGCTGTTACCTGCTCACTGAAGAGAGCAAACCAAAAAAAAAAAGGAAACAAAGATTGATTTGCCCTCCTTTTCAAAGCAGCCTGAATTTCACTTTCTGAGCAGAAATTCGGCACGGAAAGCATCTGTTTCATTCTTTTAGGCAAAGCGCTGATTGTCTACTCTGGATACCAAGACAGAAGACAAACACCTCTGAGGAGCAGCGCTACCTGCAAAAGGTGGTCTATAAACAAACATTTGGCCCTTGAATGAACATTTTATTTGTGCTCCAGTTGTCAAAGTTTAGATTAATAACTTCCAACTATGCAGGATTACTTTGATGTCTTTGACCATTAGTGTACCATGTGTCCACTGTATCTTATAATGATGGAACTATTTTCTTCTTCACTCACATGAATGTGATCAAAGCCAATAACACGTGGCTGAATTGCAGCATATTTGTTGGAATGACAGCCAGTGTCGATATTGCGACTAACCTCACCGCAAGGCTGGTAACCTGTTCCTTTGGTCAGCTGCTTGCTGTCGTCATTTATTTCTAAATTTTTGTCCGTCAGTCTCGAGCTGTTGGTTCTTGTTCTTCTGTTGTTAGTGGTTTCTCTAAGTGCTTAAATCATGGTTTAAGACCTTCAGTCATATGTATGCACACTAGATAAATTAATATCAATGTCATAATGAAATCAAAACAAAATAATGTTAAGACTCAATATCGTTGTGAATTGCTGTGATTATTGCTTCTTATGTGGTGAGTTATATTGCTGTTGATGAGCTCCATTTTAATGTTAACTTTGCCCAGTATCAACAGCGCCCTTTTTTTATTTAAGGCCACCCTCCTTAGGAAATTGGGATACTGTGATTGTGCCTGCTGCATATGTAATACTTTCTGACTCCAGCCAGTAACTTTGAAGCTAGCCGACAATAGATGCCAAGATGCTTGGTGAAAAAACACGTGAGCTAGCTGAGGGATAGAGATAAGAATCTCCTCTGATGGAAATGCTGGAATGCAAGTTCTTGTGAATGTAGGAGAATGTGTTCGGAGGTGTTACGAATACTCTGACCTCAGCAAAATCCTTAATACTTATCTACTCCTTAGTACATTTAGTGTCTCCAACTTCGAGGAAACCAAATTTTGTTTGTTTCACTCATGGAACAACTTCTTGTTGTGTGTTTGACGTGGAAGTGTGTGAAAGGAGAGGGAATTTTTCCAAGTTGTTTCTTGATTCTGTAATGTGCTTGCTCTCCCAGTATCTCTCTCTCAGAATAAACAAAACAAAACAAAAAAAAAACAACCAAAAAGGCTACTCCCTCTGTGATGAAAAATGTCTTGGCTTAAAGGGCACCCATCTCTGAAACAGAACTCTTGTGTAGAGATGTATTTTGAGTTTGAAGAGTTACAGGGAAATGCTAGTTGTAAAAAAGTAGGGCTCCGTAAAGAATGAACAAGAGGAATTTGAATGCCGTAGTGCAGGAGGCACGTAATACACTAAATAGCATTTGTGCATTTTTAAAAGTTTTTTATTTAGAGTAAGTAGCTTGAGAGAGAAATGCATGTGGAAAGCATAGATCTGGAACTGTATCTTCTCCTCCTGCAGGAGAGGATTATGGGAGACAGAGGAGAGAGAAATCTAGCCTGCTTGAGACTTGATGTTACTTTTTGTAGGATCTTGGAATAAACATTGATTATTTCACTCCTGGGAGACTTAAAAGGTGGGGTTGGTGTGTGACAGACTTAGAGAAGAGCCTGTGATACAGAGGGTTTCGCAAGACTGCTTGTTGTCCTTCTTGGGCGCAGTGATGCTTTACTGATCTAGATGCAGTAAAGTTGTTATGAGCCATGGCTGAGGTGTCTGCTTCTTGATGACTTCATTTATACTTAGGAAGCAGGAGACTGGTGACTACTGAACTGCTTTGTGTGTGGTATGTTGTGATGGAGAATTTCCAGAGAAGTGGTTATGGGTAACGTTTGTAACCTTTGGGGTGAGGGTGTTGCCAGTGCCGAGAGCTTGGGTTTGACTTGGGGTGTATGATGCTTTGATGCAGTTCTCATCTGCTTACTGCTGGGACAAGCAGGTAGTGTGTGATTATCAGCTGTGACAAGGCTGAAGGCTGATGGGAAGGAGATGTAGGAAGTCATGCTAGGAAAAAAAAACAACTAAAAGTGAATTTGGAAAACAAACATAGACGTATAGATGTCAAAGCAGTTTCTAAATAATACCAGGGAACTGGGTCAGAAAATCTTTGTGTGGTCATTGAAGTTACTTTGCCAAATGTGTACACAGGTGGTTCAAGTGACTTGAGAAATGGGTCCGTTCAGATGTATGTCACAACACAAATGAGAGGAAACATAATTCCAGGCAGAAAATAACAACTCAGTATTGGAAGTTGCTGCTTGTGAAGCATTACTTGACGTGCGACACAGGCAAATTTTTTGCAAGGGGGGAGAGGGAGGTAAAAGCTCTGAAATGTCACCTGATGCCTTCTGTGGGAGGCCCATCTTCGTTTATGCAAATGTCGGATTCAGAAGATCTTTGTGTGTCGTATATAGATTTTTCTGTTCTGCCACCTTTAGGAGGGAAGATGAGCGCGGATGATGTTGTCTCATGAGCCTTTCCATTACAGAGGAGAAGCCCCAGGAGATAGTTTGGTGGGTTCATGCTCCTACCTCTCCTAACTCTACTTCTTTGTCCCCCCAGTACTGTTCACTTACTCTACTGAGGATCTGGTGTTGGTCCAGTGGTTCCCTAGCAGCAGATGGCTTAGATGTCAGCTTGCCCAAAAGATTTACCGGTCTCTGCTGCCATGTGCTATGTCTTCAAGGCCGTTCCAACAAACTGTGAATCTGAATTGTGTCGCTAGTTCTTAGGACTGGTGTTTGATGCTAGTGTGTGTGTGTTTGTAGCTGAATAGCGCCAGCACTTCAGGTCTTACAAAGCCATTCTCAGCTGCTTAAAGGGAATGGTTGTTCCCTCCAGATTAGGACTGGTAATATGATTAACAGGTGTGCTTCAGGTGAGTCTGAGAATGAAGAGCATGGGTGGAAGAGAGCAAATACTGCCATTCTGCTGGAGTGTGACGGCTTCTTACTGGATCAGCTGTAGGACAGATGTGCCTTTCACTGGTCTGTAAAAATGCTGGTTTGTGAAACTTACGGTGGCTCAAAAAAAACCCCAACCCTTGGACAGCCTCAATTGATTTCTCAGAGAATTACCAATATTTATCTGGTGGCTAGGGATTCCTGCCACTTCCCTGTGCTGTGTTGCATGTGGAGGAAAGTCGGGTTCTGGAAGACATAGGACACATCAGAACCAGGTCTATGGTTCTTAATGCAAGCTAGTTAAGGAATTGAGAAGTGTCAGCAAAGCTACCAAGAAGAGCTGGCTGCAGAATGGCTGCTCTGTTGTGTCCAGTTTCAAGGCTTTGAAGCAAAATCTGAGACCATGTGGAAGATTTTGAGATGTGCTTGGCAATGACTTTTTACTCTTTCAGAAGAGGAATTGTTCTTAGTGTTGAGGGATCAACCTGGGCTTTAGGAGACCAAAATTTGAGTAGCTTTCTGTAGTTGTTGGGGGAGAGTTTTAATCTCAGAGGATCCCTTAAATCTATTGAGTGGCAGGGGTTTGACTTTTTGCCCCAGCCGCTAATGTGTTTAGTTGTGCGTTCTTCTGCCTGGCATGTTTGGTGACAGCGCATCCATTTACCTTTCAGAAAGGGTATATTATTTTCATGGGGTAAGAGAAGTGGTTAAGTCAACTGTGAAACTGCTTACTCCTCTGCCTTCTCTTCTCCTGTTGGCACTGGGTGGAAGAAGGATTCATGTTACTAATTAATATGTCTGTGTCCTTTGCTTAATTTTTCTTTGAAAATGGATGGAGCAAAGGAGCAAAAGCTGGTCTGAATCCATGTCTGCAGCAGTGTCTTGTGAGGAACTGGCCAAAATGCTGACATATAAAGCTCTGTTGTGATCTGCAGGCAAGTGTTTTAGCTATCAGAAATAGTGCAAAATGAAGCTGAATTTCCAGGCCTTCTTCTCTCACTTGTGCATGCATATCTTTGTGTTGGATGTTTCTGTGGACCAGATGAGAGGATATATGCATTCCAGAGATGTGGAGTCTGAATGCAAGCTATTACTATTATGCTTACATGTAAATCCTGCTGTTTATTTTCTTGGGATATATGGGATATAGTAATTTGTTGGTAGATTAAGTAAAGTAGAGTAACAAAACATTGTACGTTATGTATGGGATCAGTAGCTTCTTGTTCTTGGCCTTGCTGGGCAATCTCCTGGTTGCAAGGCAAGAAATAACCGTGTGACTTCCATGATAGCTCTGTCTCTTCCATCTTCCTTGTACTTAGATTTTACTGCTTTTTTTAATTTCTTCCAAGCCACACTAGTAACAGGTATATGACTATATTTAAATCTTTTCATGAAAGGATCTAAATGAAAACTATTTCTGTCTACTTTTTAGCTTTCTTGAGAAATTCTGCATGTATGGTGCCTCATCTGCTGTGTGTCACAATACCACTGACAGCCATATATTTGCAAGATCCCATCCACAGTAATCAAGGTTCTAAGTCAATTGACATCTCGCTGTCTGTTTGGAAGGGGTAAGAAAAGGAGATTGCAGGCTATGACTAGTTTACTTAAACAGTAGATTTTATGTGCACAAATCAATGCTGTTTTTATGATATTAAGGCCTAAACTGTCATTGCTGTACATCTCTATATATTCTGGAATTTTTTATCCTTTTTCCCTTTCAGCAAAGCTTTCTACTTCAGTGCCAATTGAGTCATAGTCCTGCTAGTACTTCTTTTGTTCTCTTCAGGTATGGCAATTCTCCTTATCAAGTTTGAAAATTAAAACCTGAGGATTACAAGGTAGTTAAATGTGAAATATTGGCAGTAATTTAATAACTAGGAGTGAATGCTGCTGAAAACTTAATGATAAATGATGGAGGCAAGGCCATCGAGAGAGCATGTAGTGCATTATCAACAATTCCAGGTGACAACTGGAACTATTTGTGTTTGAGCTCTCCTGAGATAGTTACCTAACCTGAGTTAAGTTTCTCAGGAGGATTTACGTGTTCACATTTTCCAGTGTTGAGAAATAAAATCAGCATTACTAGCTTCAGAAGCTGTTCATTGCTGTGCCGGCCCAGGAAAACCAGTGGCTTATGATGTTTTTCCTGCTGCCATGTGCTCCGCAGGGCTTTTCTTTGTATGTGAACTTCTTCATAGTCTGATGGCTCACATATAAAAAAGGTGTTCTTCCATACATACATGTTTGAGGAGTCTTCCTGTTTCTTTTAGTCAGAGTAAAATGAATTTCTTGTTACCAGTCGATTCTTACTTGTACGCAATCACACTCAGCACTGTTTTGTTTTAATGGATCGTTGTCTTCCTTTACTGAAACTGCACATTCAGATTCAGGCACGGATTGTGGCCATGGTGATCCCGAAACTGTAGCTGAGGCTGGCTTCGTGCTGTTCTTGAACTTATTTTCCGACTTCAGTCTTGAAAATTCAGCACTCTGAAGGAATTTGTTTGAGGTCACTTGCTGTGATTAGTTAGGTCAGATATGCCCTTCAGCTTTGAAATCTGGAAGACTTTCTGTTATCCCAAGTATGTTGCAAGAAGTAGTGCAGAGGCTAGGATGCATGTTTTGGTTCATATTATTTTTCTTAAGTTAATATCCTTTCAGCTGAAGCATTTTTTCTCACTGTGTTGTTAGGCAGCTGTGGAATGCAGTTAGAAGGAGAAGGTACTGAAATTCTTATCAAGCTTAATCATTGTCCCCTAGTGTTTCTCTCCATTAACATACAGTGACCGTTACTTTCTGACAGAGACATAAGATTTTCACATGTTGTTTTTTGGAAGTCCTTTTATTAAGTTTGTTTGGTTTTGTTTTTTGGCTTTTTCTTTGGAAACTAGCCACATCCCTCTGTCCCCCCATGGGACTGGTTTGTCCAGCTCTTGTATCTTTTGGAATTAGTTGTCCTTTTATTATAACAGTTTCTGGTTTCGTTTTATCCAGTGTGATGACAAAAACTGCATCGTAGTCCGAATAGGGTGTCAGTAGCTGTCAGTTAACTCTTAGGCACAGATAGATCTTGATCTCTTCTTTTTTGTTTTTCCTGCTGTTTCCTTGTTTCCTTGCCAGTTGCGGAGGCAGCCGCGGGGGCATGGGAGCGCAGCCGGGGTGGGAGCTCCTGTCCTGAGCGGGGTGGGCAGGGAGAGAAGGGAGCACCTGCGGGCTGGCTGGGGCTGCTGGGGCTGTCGGGCAGCGGCGGAGGCGATGGAATGTGTGGTTTGGTGCCTTTTATTTATTTATTTGCCTTCTAAGCAGCCAGACTTATTAGAAGATCTCCAACCTACTTTGCTTTGCTGGTGCCAATTACTGATGCAGTTATACAGTTAAAATAGCAATTTACACTTGCTCAGAAAAAGTTAGGTTTTTACCTTCTCCATGCAAAGAATGATGCCTCTTCCATTTGTCAGATTCACTGTCATTCTTACCGTGCCTTGGCTTGTTCAGATGTCTGAAGTCTCTCATGACTGCAAGTTTGGTCAGTTTTCAGGGAAAAAAAGTGTGGCTTTTTATTTTTTTTAAAAAAGGCTATGATTTATCTTGGCTCCCATGCACAGAGAGGAACCAGGCAGACACAAGATGTTTGTTACAGGCATCTCCTGCTGACCTTGGAGATGCACAGAATTCCAGAAACTAGAGGACAGTGTCTGGAGGAATACTTGACATTTTTTATTTAGTTAGTTATTAGCGTGGTATGGCTCAGTTAAACGCGAGGCGTCTGGCCATCATCATATCATGGCAGGCTCAGAGGAGATGAAGGAGCATGCTTGCCCTTCAAAAAGGCATGTGGTAGCGCTTTAAGACTTTTTTCTGTTCAAATCAGTAAGAAAATGGTATTTTTATCTTTGAAAGTAAGTTTGCAGCAACTAAGCAGTTATGAGTTAGACTAAGCACATACATTTTTTATATCTCAAGAACTGGTCTTTTCAGTGGTGTGGAGAGAATGCTTAATCATGCATTTTATACGGACATGAAGACAATGTTAGCGCTCATAATTTGAACCCTGAGTGATGATATTCAGCAATGAAAAAGAGTTCTAACATATTTGAACAAATACTGACAGAGAAGCTGAAAC
>Ga0181612_118583_pt1 | contig 16082 bp, 7 predicted proteins | sample HoacroProtozoa21_FD_119630 | JGI IMG/M metagenome (GOLD analysis project Ga0181612, IMG submission 119630) | Hoatzin crop microbial communities from Cojedes, Venezuel. Combined Assembly of Gp0051906, Gp0051904, Gp0051908
CTTTCTCCCGGCAGACAACTGCAGCCTCTCTAACCATGGGCCAGAACATCGCTGCTGCAAAATCGACCAAATCAACCAACAAACCCACCCCCAGTGGCTTTGGCATCTGTCCCAAGAAGAAGGTCAGCAAAATAAATTGTCCTTGTAATTAAGAGTTGCTCCTTTGTTTTTGTGTGTTTAACTGTGCATAAATAGCAAAGCAGGATAGGTATGTTATTACTGTTTTAAATATTTCATTCCCTTTGTAGATTTCCTTACGCCACAGTTAACAACTGCTTAATCGTATGTTATGACCCAATTACGGGGGATTCAGTTAAATAAATCTTGATGTAATAGTATATTCCTGATGTAATGGTACTCTGATGGCTGCTTTTATGTGCATGTGTGCATTTAAATGTAAAAGTAAACGCAGCCTACCTTAGGATCTGACACATGACTTCAGTGGCCATCATCTTTAGAATCACTGGTGAAACAAGTTAGAAGGAGGCTTCTTTTAAGCAAGAATACTGTACATAAAACCCTCTTTCCTATACCCAGGAAATGAACATCCTACTGATCACTTTCTTGAATGTGCAACTGTAATCTTTCATTTCCCAGAAAGTAGATTCAGCTGGAGCTGCTCCAAGGAGGATTCTGTTTTCACGCTGAAAGCAATAGAGTTGATCCATCAAAGCTTTGCTCAGATTAGTTTTCCCTAAATATCTTTGGCAAAGGTATTTAAATTCCTGCAAAGCTTCTGTAGGATCAGGCCAGGGGACCATCGGTAGTTGTTCTGACACAGGCAAATGACTATAGTTTTTCAGCTGAAGTAATTCAGGGCATTTCCATTGCCTTCTCCACAGCCTCCCTTGTCCATCGGATGAATGATGAGTACAGATCTGATCTGCTGTTTTCCAGGTGGGAAAGCTAACAGTGATGTTTTATTTTCAAGTAGAAAATGTAGGTGATAACATTTTTGTGGGGTTGGATTTATCTTGCCAGAGACAAGTGTCTGAAAGTCATGGAAGAAGTTGCCCTCTGGAAACGCATATCTCTGTTGACTATTCAGGGAGCTAATATGACTGACTTAGAGCTGATGCTTGTCTTTCAGGTAGATAGAGTTAGGTAAGATGAATCCTGCCATGTGATGTATACACAGTATTGTGTATCAGCTTCCCGACTTCTAGATGTGCTGCCAGATCACTGTAAATGTTTGTGCCTTGATGTGAGAGACACTGGGATAGGTCCCTCACCAGCTAAGTGCAGCTGGCAGAGAAGAATTTCGTGGCAATCTGAGGGTAGAAGCCCATGGGGTGTGATTAATATCTCCGGAATACAGGATGAGATTTGCCTTTCATAGCTTCAGATAGCAGAACGAGAGCTATCCATCCCTGCACTTGTCACACTGACATCAGTGGAAGGAAGTAGTCCTGTCTAATGGGATTATTCCTGACAATGTTATCAGTCCAAAGCCCAAGGAGCAAGTCTCGAACTCGAATGCCCGTGCTTCGTGGCTATGAGACTTGGTTCCCCTACATTCACTAGCATCACCCACAGTAGCCACCCAACTTCAGGATCGTGAATACCCTGTCCTAAACTGATCAGCATTTCCTCTCTGGTCTTCATTTTGCCATTTGTGCTACCTAGCCAGAACTGCAGCTTCCCCGGGCAGAGCTTTAGCCATTCATGCACAAACCGAGAGCAGAGTTTGACTATGCCAGCTACAGAGTGGGAAAACGTGAAGATGAGTTGGGTTAAGGTTGTCAGTCAATGGGCTTCGGTTTAAACAAACCTGTGTGCATGCACACTGCGGCATGCTTGGTTACTGTGGGACTTGGGTGGTGATGATGTAGAGGTTATACCCTGGGTATAAATCTATTCACCTCCCTGGTAGGTTTGATTCAAGAAAGAGGTGAACAAATGGCAGAAAAATAATCTTAAACCAGTGTGAGGAGAGAAAAATCAATTCCTAATCAGCATCAATGTATCAACGTGATTTTACTTAATTGCACCTAACACTACAGCCAGTACCTGGTCTCAGTAATAGTAATAATTAGGGATTACACACCTGAGTGAGGAGTATCTCCTGGATTTCTCAAATCTATTACAAAATATTAGTATTTTCCAGCCATTCAAGACACTAAAAGCTAAAACAATAACAGCAGAGGGAGACAAACCCTGTTATCAGACCAGCCCAGTCTAGCAAGACCTGTAGGATTCGCTGCTCTTTTTATAGGAAGCTGAACTGGAAAACTGAAGGGACAAAACCTTTTGTGAAATGTTGTGTGCCATTAATATCTGCACGTGTTTAACAAAGCAAGAACTTAGGGATAAAGGAAGTTCTTTTAAAAAATAATCTCCTGGTACCATACTAACTGTTTCATTGGCCTGAAATAAAATGTTTCATTTATTTTTGGTGGGCTGCATATGTATGTTGATGTGTGCACACATAAAATACATTAAAAATGCAGTTACACTAGCATTTTCAAAAATTTGTTTCAGATGAAAAAACAGAACATTTAAAAAAGATATTCTTGCCTTTTTCTGATTTTTTTTTTCAATGTTATAGAGGCTAAACTGTCATTGGACTTGATGCAAGTAAACCTACAGGCTTCGACACTCTAAAACTGTGTTTTCTGGTGAATGGGATAGCTGTTTGAAACATCTTAATCGAACCAAATTGTGATGATTGTCCTCCAGTAAGAAAGCAACCCAGTCTTCCACAGGTAAGTTAATTTTAATGCCATTTGAGAAGAAATTAGAAGAATGAAGGAACTGAATCACAAAAGCTTTCTTAAGGTGTAAATGGCAGAAGCTATTGCCTTAGGTTGGCTAATTTTGCTCTCCAGATGACACAAAAAAGTTACAAGTGGATCCAGAAACATTCTGATTCCCTAAAGCTTAATGCCAAAAGAAAATGTTTCCTTCGCTGTGCATAGCCTCAGCCCCTGTCTCTGAATGGAAGTGGAGGGAAGATGGAAAGAAAGATCTGAAAATGAATGTCTTCTGCTTTGCAGCATAATTTTTAACTTTTTCATGTTCTGTTAAGTTGTGAAGCAATCTTGGTTTGCTTGAGGCCACAAGATGCAGATTTCTTTCACCATTGAATGATTATATTTGTATTTTCTTCACTGGTCAGAGAGCGAAATTGTTTTTTCACTCTCCTGGCTGGATGTCTAAGAGGGTTATTGTCTGGAACCAATGAGTACATGGAGAAGCATCCCCTTCTTTGTGTATATTGAACATTGCATTTGCTGACTGAGGGGGCAAACGGCTTTCATGGCAAAGGATTGCTTGCAACGGCAGGAAGTTGCGATGCATTTTTTAAAAAGCAATTCCGTTGTCCTTTGCACTGGAGGTGAACTGGGAGGGTTGACACAACTGGTACTACCAGAGATGGGGTTCAAAATCCTAACCCTACACTTGCTGTGGGATTGAGTTGCCCACCTCAGAAGAAGAAGGACCTTGTGCCAAGGTTAGCCGTCAGCACATGCTCGGTGATCGTTGGTAGTTCCATGTGTTTCCTGCAAAACTCTCATTCAGAGGAGTGCATGGGGGGTGATGTGTGTGGTTGCGGCTGTGAGACCCAAGGATCTGAGACGGAGGAAGCCCCCTCTGTCAGATGATGGCTGGGTCTTCAGGCATCGCTTCCAGATGGGACAGGATCTGCTTGTCTGGGAGTCCCACATCTCTTATCTGGAGGAAAGCTTTTGAATGGGGTGCAGACATGTCATTTTATAGCATCGCCCGTAAGAGAAAACGTGCAGGGGGATAGGTCTGTAAAAATCGAACTTTAATTACTTGTCTAAGTAGAAATAAATGTGTATGCCTTCAAATGCACTGCCACTACAGAAAAAAAACAGCAGTAAAAATCTCTGGGAGTGTTCAAGAAAGATTTTCTCTTTCCCTATTGCAGAACAAAGATACTTGTGATAATTTTGACTGCTATAAATATACACTTGTAGGAAAAGGGGCAGAGGGGACCTTGAGAGATCATGTATCCCTCTACCGCAAGGCAAGACTTGCCAGGTCTGAGCCATTCCTGGCACATCTTTGCCTTGGCAGTGACAGAGAGTCTGTAGTCCCTTGACTAATTTACTCCAGTGCTCACCTGTCCTTCCCCTTAGGAAATGTGTCTAATGTTTGACCTAAATCCTCCTTGCTGCAATTTAAACCCATTATTTCTTGTCTTATACCCAGTGGACACGGAGAACAATTTATTACCTTCCTATCTGCAACAACCTTTTACATAGTTGAAGGCTGTTATCATGTCTCCCCCTCAGTCTTTTCTTCTCTAGACTAAACAAACCCAATTCTTTCAATCTTTCCTCATAGGTCATGTTTTCTAGACCCCTGATCATTTTTGTTATGGAAATAAACATCCTTTAAATCAAGTTCTGTGAATCAATCTTGTGTAGAAAGGAAGGGAAACAGAGAGGTTAGAGTTAGCATTGGGAACAGGAATCTGGTGGTGAAAGAAGTGAATTTTCTGAGGTCTATTGAGAGTACAGCTTTCCATTCTTCTTTGGGTATAGGAAGTATATTGAAAAAAATTTTCTTTCCCCAAATTTCCTTGGGAAACTCTTTTACATATCTGCTACCAGAAGGAAGACGGTATTTCATTTCCACAGGTTGTACGCAAGGTCGTCTCTGGGAAAGCATTGGGCAGGGTACCACAGAGAGGTAATTTTTAATCATATGGCACGTCCTTCATGCAGACTTCCTAAAATCCACTTGCCTGCAGTGTGATCAACCCTTGTTCTCCAACAAATAATGTAGGTCATCCTCAAAATTGAGTTGAAAAGTGAACCATAACTCTCTGCAACCATAGACTCAACATAGAAGATGCTGATGAGTATTTACCTGCTGCTTTGGTTGCAATATTCTCCTTTATTACATGAGTTGCTCAGAGAGCATCGGAAATACCAGTACAACTGTTTCAGCTGCAAAAACATCTATCACCCAAGGCTCTAGTCTATCTGCAAATTTATTTTGTAGAAAGGAATGCTCTAAGGGTTGCCGCCATTTGTATCTCTGAGGGTGATTTTTTTTGACAATAAGTAGGAGAAGACTCCTGCTGCTTGCTGCTCCTCTGTTCAGCCATCCATCAGCACAGACATCTACCAGAGCCCAGAAGTCTAACCCTTGTCTGCTTCATTAGCTCTACAGAGTATCAGCCTCTCTATAATATCCCATTCATTACCAAATGGCTCAGGCCAGGTCCTCTTAAAAGCTTAGTTCTCTACATCATCTTGGATCATGAAACTGAGGGATGAGAGAACAGCTATCCCAGACTAAGTGTGGAAGTGTTGGATCAAGATATTAATCCAGCAGGTCCTGAGCAACCTGCTCTAGCTGACCCTGCTTTGAGGAAGGGGTTGGACTAGGTGACCTCCAGAGGTCCTTTCCAAACTGAGTAATTATGTGATTCCATAACCAGGATGTTATATTTGTGCAATATCTGATTTAGGAATGTGTCTCACAGTTTAGAGCCAACGGCTGAAAATGGATTATGGTTAGATGGACATCCTGGGCCCTTTTAATTTGGATCTGCTATTTTGGGATTCAGAGAAGGCAGATCTAATGCTCCTTACAAAAGTTTGATCTCTTCTGTAGAGACACTGTGAGCTGGGTCTTTGGCACTGAAGAATGGACCCTGCCTGGACAAGGTCCTGTGCAGCCTGCTGTAGGTGACCCTGCTTAGGCAGGGGAGTTGGACTAGATGACCCACAGAGGTCCCTTCCAACCCTGAACATTCTGTGATTCTGTGAATCCAGGAGTTACAGAGATTACCACTGTCAGCTTGAAAACTGGAGGCTGCAGAAGGATCCGAGAGAAGTTTCCTCTGTTTATGCCCCTTTCCATCCTCAAAAGGGCCGGGCTGAAGCTATTTTAGGTGTTCTTCTACATCCTGGATTGTGGAGGACTACACTGCTAATGCTTCTAGGCAAGCACGGCCTGCAGCATCCTTTTGTTCTTGGTGGTTTGGATGGTTGATGCATTGACTTGCAATTTCCCTGTTACTCAAAGGTAAGTGTGAAGCTGTGGTAAACCCAGTTTCAGATTAAAGACACTGCAGCCACATGATGTAAAGCATTCAAACAATCGCTCTTCTTTTAAGAAATATTATTCTGAAGGCTTTATGCTGGGTTCAGATATCACCTGTCTTTCCACAGCCTGTATAAATAGTTAAGCCAGCAGGAGCACCAGACTGTGCACTTTGGCTAACTTGAGAGAAATGTTGTGTGCTAACATCTGAGCTGGATTCCTCATTAATGGACATGGAAACACGGCCTCATTGTTCAACCTGCAGAACAATGAACCTGTAAACATGGGACAGCATAAAATTTTATAGAGAGCTGAAGGGCCAAAAGCATCTTGGAGTGCACTGATGCACCTTGAAAAAGATGTTCAGGAAGATACGTTAAAAGACAAAGAGATGGGCATGGAGAAGCCACAGAAGGAGAAGTTTCAGTCCTTGCACAAGAGCTGCTGAAAAGACGAGAGGTTTCATGTTAGCTGGCTTGTGGTACCTATGTGAAAGTGAAATGTTATCAGTAGAAAGTGCAAGTAGATCTCAGACAGGCAAAACCCTATTGAAAGGACTGTTTTGCAAAGAAACATCCCAAGTGTTCTCTCACCAGAGACAACGCTGACTTGACCTGTCAGACAAGTTCAATTTCAGGCCTTGTCTGTGATCAAGATAGGTGAGAGTTCTAACACTCTTTAGCAGAGGTCCAAAATAAACAAGGTGTGGTGAAGAAAAATGGTTTTTGCTCTGTGCAGCTACTGGGAATGGTCTTCCTTTTGCTGTCTGACCCAATGGTAAAGGCTCGCTTATCTTCCAAGAGCCAGACTTTACAGGGTGCATGAGTGCTTCCTCTAAGCAAAGCGAAGGAGGCCAGGGACAATATTTTGGCTAAAGTGAGACACTTTTGCTCTTGTGATGCCAGTAAACACATACATTCCAAAAAGCAGTTTTGCTTTGATGAATTTGAATCATGATGGGACTGCATTGTAGTAATAGCCAAGAAAAGTCTCTGGTTTTAGATATTCTTATTTTTGCAAATATGTAAGAAACTCTACTTCCCTTAACTAGTTGTAAATGGTATGGTAACAGAATCAGTCTTCTAGCCATTAAAGACAGGCTTCCAATGTTAGACACAATACTAAAAGTTGCAAAGTTGCACTTCTGAGATGGTCTCCATATAATTTCTCCCATATGGACCCTAAAACCCCAGATGCTCTAAAATGTGTTTAGGGCCCAGTGAGAATCACAGGCCATCTCTAATTAGCAAAGACCGTGCTCACATGTTTAATTTTAAGCACGTGCTTTTCTCTCCCAGGCGTCCATAAGATTTAAGGACTATAAGTGAATGGGTTTAGGGATATGCTTAGAGATAAGCATGTATTTAGTTGCTTTCTTGTACTGTGGGTTTATTTGTTTTTACAGAAATAAGAGAAATGAAAGATCTTATTACAGATCAAACACAAATAAATGTCCAAAACACAGCAGGGAGGCTTTAGGTCTTGGTTCAGAGCCCAATGAAGTCAATGGAAAAACACCCCAACACCTCAGTGGGCTTTGAGCAAAGTCCTCAGAGGACTGATGATGAACCCACTGCAGAAACTTGTTGAATACCTCATGTTTCTTTGCAAGGTTTCCTTATCTTGTATCCAGATGTTGCTAACAAGGATTTTTATTAGCTGCTGAGAAGTACGAGAGTGGCAGTTTTTCAGCTCTTAAAATACATGCACATATACATGAGGTAGAAATAGTTTGCTCTGCAGCAGCAATTATAGTCCGTGGAGCTGTGAGTGTATTTCAAAAGTTTCCCGGTTCTTATCAGTAGAACCATTTCTTGGTCCCACTGATCTTAAAGCGTTTGCTATCTTTCTTTCGTGAAGTGCAGTGAGGCAAGTGTGACACAGTTCCTAGGGTAAATGTTGCCTCTTTGTAGAGGGAAAGGTTTACACAACAGGAACAGCAGGTTCCTTTGAATAGCATTCATCTTTTCTGCCTTTAGATCTCTGCAGTGGCTACAGCAACACCTGAGTTACTCATTTAGATTCTCTTTTTAGGTGTGCAGCGAAACAGCCAACACTTGAGAGCAATTTGATCTATTTTTGATGTTCTTTTCAGGATGAGATGATGCTGGAGATTTCTCCATTTGATCAGCCGAATTTCCACCCATACAGCTGGATTTTGACCCTGTGGTTCAGGCTGTAGCTTTCCTTACTTCTGCAGAGACCAGCCTAAACAACATCAGCAGAACTGCCTGAACCATCAGCCATCACCCAGCAGGGAAAATGATCATGCGCCATCTCATCAGGCTTGTCATGAAGGTAGGTGTTGTTAGAATGTGTGTGCTTCTACCTCCTCCTCGGAAGTCATTTGGGTCGCAGTACCAGAGCCATGGGACAAGCTTTGTCCAAGCTAGCAAGCAGAGTGCCCATCTAGAGTCTCTGGAGAACTGGGAAGCAGTTAACGCTTGCTCAGCTGATATTGCTTCCTCTTCTATTATTACTTGTGTTTACTAGGTCAAACTGACATTGGTCTGCAAGGATGTGCTATGGCCACATCAGAGTACCCATCCAGAGTCTCTGGAGAATTGTTGAGCTGTTAGTACGTGCTCAACCCATGTCGCTGCATTGTCTATTATTGCCTATGTTTGCCAGGTCGAAGTGACACTGATCTACAAAGATGAGCTGTGGTCACACCTTCATTTTGCTCCAGAGAAATATTCTCTGTCACTCTGGGCCTTACTTCCCCATCAATGAAAAACTTTTGGTGGTATCCACTGACGGGAGCTCTGGGATCTGGTATGCTGGGAAAGGGCCCTGTACCAACTGCTTAGCACAACGGAGTTGTACTGTTCTAAGTTTGGTAGGATAAAAGATAATAAAGTGATATTATCTGTGGCTTGGATGCTCGCTGGGTGAGCCCCACAAAATCCCTTTGAAGTTTTATTCATTTTTGCTACCTTCTTCTTTAACTGAGATCTCATTTTCAGGCTAGAGAAAAATTGCTAGTATTCACCAAATTCTAAAATGCAAACCCAGAATGTTGGACCTGGTCTTTCTTTTCCTTCGTGGTTCAGAAATTGCAGGAAAAATGATTTGAAATATTTTCCTCCTATAACACCAAAACAGAGCCAGGCTTCTAAATAAATATTTCTGTTGAGTGCCGAGAGCTATCCTTTTCTTTCAAGCCATTTCACAGGACTGTAAGATACAAATCAATAGGTAAATATGCACTACTAGTACTGTAATTATTATCTCTACTTTTCTTATGATTATGATGATAGGAAACATTTTGTATTTGTTCCCTGAAAGAGTTATTTCTTCTACTTAGTCTCTGTCTTAAATTTTTGTAGTCCTCTGAACAGAATCTGCAGTCCTTAGTCCCATTAAAAAAAAGCCCATTGGCTTGAAAGGAAAATGTTCACTTTTTCAACGAGTGGAAAAATACTTCTGTTGCTTAAACATAGGTAATTAGACTGAGGACTTTCTCCAAAGTAAACCTTGACAATCTAACAATCATCTTTGGCTTTTGCACTGCATGGAGTTTCTTTTACATTGTTAAATGCATTCCATGTTTCAGTAAATGACACCACGCTCACCAGCAGTGACTGAGTGATTAGTTTATCATCCTCTTAGTGCAGCCATCTAGATCTTTAACTCTTTAAGCAGTGGCATTTAAGTCTTGAGAACACCCAGGATCATGCCTGAGGCTTTAGACATTCTCAATTCAAGCAAACCTTGGATATCAAGTGAAAATGAAGAAAGTAGGTGGATGCATTCTGATAACACTTTAAACAAGTCAGGTAAGCTAAGTTGCAAATAAACACCAGGCTTTTTGCGGAGGAAGCCAGTTCCCCTTTCCTGGGACCTCTTAGGTCATTAGGTGTCTGAGCAGCATAGAATTACACGGAGAAAATCTAACAGCATGCAAAGAGAGTGAAGGGTAACAAATCTACATTTCCTAAGACCGAGGGATGAAGGGCAAGTTTTTTGGGGTGGATTTACTATTCATCTCTCATGGGGCAGCAAAAGGAACAGTTTTACATAACAATTGATTATAAAAATAATTATGTGAGCTGAAACATACTATGCCCATGCCGTTGTGCTAAAATCTTCCTCATGCAGAGATGTGTAAGTACATAAAGCTTGGTAGCAACAAAAGTCTTTGCAGAACGAAGGGCCTCTACTTACTTTGGAACAGAAAGGTGCCGGAGGATTTTCAGACAACTTTGACCTGTGAGCTGCTGACCAGCTGCGCCTGCTGCTCAGCATCCTGGATCTTCACCTATCATCTGATCCTGCTCAGTAACGCGAGCCAGATCGCTGCGTGTGCCCTCTGCCACGGGAGACATGGAGCTGCTCGCCCTGCAGAGACACAGTGCTTTGGGAGCTCTGTTGCTGGGAAGAGCCTGAAATGCATGAACACAGCATTTACACGCCTCAGGCTACAGAACAGAGCCCAGCCTTTATTTATTTTTTATTTTAAAAAATGCCTTTCATCCACTTGCTCTGTTTTTGGTTTTGTTTGGGTTTGGGTTTTTTTTTTTTCAGACTGGACTTTGAGTTTTGCTGGTTTGGATGAAAGGAGTTTTTGCCCAGCAGGGCATGGGTGATCCTGTGCGGACAGGGAACTGTTGATGCTAGGCGAGATAAATTCTCTGTACCCTGAAAAGGGTGGAGAGTGGATTGGGAGCTGCCTCTGAGACAGCAGAGCTTTGCACCTCCTGCAAGCACAGGCAGACTAGTTAGGTCTCCAATTTTCTGGTGACTATTCCTTAGTCCCCAGGCCGTAGCCATTCTTAACCCTGTAGATACATTCAGACACCTGCTTCAGGTGCCTCTACCTGGCAGAAAATGCGATGGAAGTGATCCAGTTGTCCCATCCATTTCCAGGTACCTCCTCTGTGGTGGTCTCATCTAGGGCTCTTGGTGGCTTATGAGCTGGGGAGCCTCTGAAAAAGGAACGGTGACTGTGCTGGTGGCTGCCAGCGGTCCCAGGAGAGAGAAATGAACCACACAACAGCTTTGCAAATCCAAACTGTCCTCATGGCACCACACGGAGAGAGATTCTGTCAGGCTCACCTTGGATGGCTGCTATTTTGCACTTTGGGTCTGGGGTTCATTTCCACTGTCCTTGTCTCAAGTCAGTAATCACTGATGCTAAGTCCTCTTTGGCCTTCTCATTTTATCCTCCAGTCTTATTCCACTTCATTTTCATCGTGCAGTCCCTCAAGCCGCAACCCCACTCACCCTCTCCCCTGCCCTTCCCGTGCTCAGCCTGGTCTGAAGCGGGCAGGCAGCAGGATTTCCTACCCCGCTTTCCCTCTGCACCTACCTGTTCCCTGGGGAAAGAGCGACGGGAGGTGAAGCGACTTGCTGAGGGCTTCTGGAGCCAGGACAGATGGCTCTGTGTTTTTGGCAGCCATGGAGTTAGCTCAGTGTTGGGTCTTGGTGAGGAATGTTTATGAGCTGATGCCACTTTTATAAATGACACCACACATTTGCTCTTTGCAATATTTCTTTGAATTGGGGTGCGGTGTCACTTGCGTACAATACCTGGTTCTGAGTCTTATTGCCTTATCAGGTGTGTGTACAGAGGGTGGAAAAAGGCAGCAGAGTCAGCAGGACGGAGATGGAGCAAGCAGGAATGCAGGGTGCGACCAGGGGAACAAAGATGTCCTCAGGGAAATTGCTGCAACTTAGTTCTGCTTTCCATGACTCAAAGCGTAACACCAGTGTGCCCAGGGGGCCCGTACTGGGAGGTATCGGCGTTACGCTAACCCTGGATCCTGCACAAATAGGATCTGCTGATTTGGACCCTTCATCCTTAGCCTTTTTTTCAAAAATCTAGTTTTAAGCCTATTTCTCTTTATGGCTGGGTGATGCTGTGCACCTGCCAGTTGCGGCGTTCTGGGCTGTCTTTGCTGACCAGCGCTAGCCTGTCATGACACCTTGGTGCCTTTGGCTTCGGTCCCGTTTTCTAGAATTGCACTTGGCCTTGCCTTGGCCCTTTGCCCAGTCTGAATTTGCCTTCTTGGTTTTCACTTGTTCCCATATTGGTTTTCTCTCCTGTTCTGTCTTCCTGCTTATCCTCAGGGGTCCGGCCCTGTAAACCCTTCTGCCCAGGTGGACCTCTGTGTGGGTGAGCAACCCCTCACTTCCACCGTCCCTCCATACATCAGAAAGAGTGAGGTACGGGATGTCTTCAGGCTCACTCTCTTTTTGCCATTTCATTTTTTTTCACTTCTTCAGACTGATTTTTAGATATTTCTCTCCTAGAAGTCCGTCTTCTGCCTTTTTTATAAACCCGTTCCTCAGCTGTATTCCTCTGTAAGCTGTTTGGTGACTTGTATTTTAAAAAATAAAATAAGCAGATCCTGCCAATGGCCTTTAATAGAAAGCCTGGTTTTCCTGTGGGATTAGACATGCATGGTGCACACGTACAGCTCTGGTTTGCCCACATCGTTTGGATAAGGTATCAGAGAGCCCAGACTGTCTTTGCATTGAAGCCTGCAGGTCAAGAAATTGGCCTCCCTTCAGTTCACGGGCCGCGTGGCTGCCGGCCAGTAATCTAAAGCCCTGACGACTGTTTCTGGAAAACGCTGGAAACCCACCTCTGACTACAATGTGTTTAATTCCGCATTTCCCGGCACATTCAGTTTCGCTTCTTCCTTGTGGAGGAGATTTTGCTTCTGTAGTCAGTGAAATTTCCCTTCTGATGAAATGATTCCCTTCTGCTCTTCTTCTCAAGCGGGTGCGATAAGAGAGGGAGCCAGCCCAGGTCTTTCTGCTGTAGGTGCGACGTGAATCACTGTGCGCCTCTCCACGATGTGTGGGGCAGTGCACCTTTCATTTCGTGGGCTGTGAATGAGAGATCATGCAGAGTCTCTGTGTCACGTTACTCTTCTAATACGTTCCCAGGGGCTGGAGCCCCACTGAAATGGTTTGAAAGCCTTTTGTTCGCTGGGTTGGAATTTAAGGACCTGTTTGCAACTAATGTCTATTTTTGCTTTATTTCTGAGAATGGTGCAAAATGCTCTTGTTCTTCCAGAACAGAGGGTCTGACATGCCTAGAATTCTAACTGCCTCCTTTCCTCATTTCTTTAAATTACTCTTCACTGTTAAGCATATGCTTAGCCACTTGCATAAAGTAGGTTCCTGGTGATTCAACCGGTGCCACAGAAGCACAAAGCTGAACCTAGACCTTCTGAAGTCCAAATCAACTCCTTCATCAGCCTTCCTCTAGGCATCCCAGTACTTGCAGCACTGCACCAAACCTACTGCCTTTGAACTTCCCAGGTAGCTAAAGGCCTCTTTCAGGCTGCTGAGTCAGTGTCTGTGTATGATGGAAGCAGTGAAGGGGAAAATAGATAATTGTTTATGTAGAAAAGAGCCAAAAATGAAATCAGGTTTCACTGCTGCTGACAGAAACTGTGCCCCTGCTCGGGTGCTTTCGTGTAGTAGTTGTTTGGGAGAGGTGGTGAGCTTTGATTCTGCTCACAAGTGGTTTTTGTAGCCCTAGAATGGAGCAGAGCAGGTAACAGTAAGTAAGAATGCCTCTGCCTTGAAAATAAACCCAGCCAACACCTCACTTGCTAGGTTGCTTTATCAATAATAAAACAGAGAGCCTTGCCACACTGTAGCGAAGTACATCCTGCTAAAAGGTTTGTCAGGAAGGACTGCAGGTTCTTTTAGCTCTTTCCTTCTGCTGCGCAGGGCATTACCCCTTTCGTAAGGATTAAACCTGTAGGATGCCTGCAGTGAGCTGGGTTGTCCAGACAACAGATGGTTGAGTCCCCATCCCCGGAGGTGTTTAAAAAACGTGTAGATGTGGCACTTCAGGACATGGTGTAGCAGGCATGGTGTTGTTGGGCGGATGGTTGGACTTGATGATCTCAGAGGTCTTTTCCAACCTGTGATTCTATGATTCTATGACAAAGCTGCTGCACTAGCATGGATTGTTTTGTACTGGAATAAGCCACCAAGGTCCCGCCCTGGTTAGGATCCTGCTGCTCTTTGCATGTTTTAGCTGGATGTGATGGATCCATGCATGTCTGTGTTTGTGTGTACACACATTCATATACACATGCATGTTTATAAAAGCACAGATGACACTAAGTGAGGAGCAGGACAGTAGCTTGACAAGGAATACCTACAAAGCCCACACAGCCTGCAGCCTCATATGTGTGTGTGGAGAAGGAGCCTTTCCCTCAGAACCGATCTCTTTCTCGACGCGAGCCTGTGGGAAGCTCCTGCTCTGCTCATACACGTTCATTGCGTAAGGTTGTGCAGTGAGCACTTTCTAAGAACCATCCTTGGTCTGACGATTATTTGTCACCAGGCAGCTGGTACAGATGAGCCTCCCCAGTTTATTATTGCTGGAGATGGAGGCCACAGGGCATGTCCGTGTTTCCCGACTGGGAATCCCTAGCAGGATCCCTCCCCTCTGCTTTCAGGTGAGGGTGTTCACAGTAATGAACTCAAAACTCACATTTCCCAGCACTTGTGATAACGCCTACCAGTGAAGTCCTTTGCTATTGCAGAAAAGCAGATAGAGCTGGTGTGAACTATTTTTGCAGCAGTTGTCCTGCTCTGCTTATTTACTCCTTGTGCAAGTGTTGGAAGTCATTAAAGCTTCTGACAACAGCAGATCTCAGGATACAATTAAAGGACAAAGACAAATGTCGGCATCCCAGAGGTGCCCCGTGGTTGTGTGGAATGGTAGATTTGGCAGCCTTGCTAGACAGTGAGGAAGAGAAAAGCATCTGAAATATCAGATGCAGCCAGACCCAGACAAAGCCACATATCAGTGCTGGAGACACACCAAAGTGGTATGTACACTGAGGGACCTGCCAGCGCCTGTGGTATTCTCCAAAAGTATTCATGACTCAACAGATCTAACATGAATCTCCTTATCTTAGATAGCCATATGGGTGTATGGCATTCGTTAGAAGAGTGATGGTCTTTATTAGCACCAGCTACAATGTCATGGTAGAAGGAATGCGTTCTTCATCTTCTGGAGGTCCTGCTTGCTACTTCGGGATCAGGCTTTGATCGAGTGGGGAGTAATGCAGTGCAGAAGCAAATGTGTGGTAAAAGCAACATCTCTTTCCAAAAGCTGCGTGAGATCAGTGCATATTCTTCTTGTGACATTGATCAAGGAAACCAATCGATGTGTAGATCATTCTACCATGGGTGGCTTAAAGAGGTGTTTCTAACACAGTTCAGGAGAATTTTAATAACAGACTGTTAAAATGGCTCTACCTTTATTTTAGGAGTTGTGTTGCTGAAACACTTCCCTAAGACCCAGAGCTCTTAGATTTGATGCACTGCAGAAGCATCTTTTAAGGAACAATATTTAGCAGGAGAGGCCTTAGACTCTCACGGTAGAAGATGGACAATGTCTGTGTGAAAAGCAAGGGGTGACATTTCTAGGCTTGCTCAGTCTTGGGGATCTTTGAAAAGTGACAAAGTGAACGAATCAAGTAAAAGCAACTAAAGATTTTGCCCGTGTGGGACAGTCAACCTTATAATAGCATTTGCAAAACAATAAAAATCATCCTTAAGAACTTAAAAATAGAAAGGAACAGACGATCCTACTGTTTCAACTGCTGTGTATCTGATTACCAAAGACTGCCTTTTTATAACTGTTTTTTTTTTAATGTTCCCACAGAGTGTTTTTATATGTATTTGTAAAAAAAAAAGCCTGTTTGGAATAAAACAAACAGCAGTCCTGAAGCAATCCTGAACCCAATTCCCTTCTCAGCTCAGGAGTGGTTCTAGACGTGGTCCTGACACCTCAGCAGAGACTCTTTAACGTAAAGCAGAAATCAAGTCCAAGCCAGGCCCAGTCCCGCGTTTCAGGAGTAGCATGAATTTCTCCACTTGAGAGAAGGTAGAAAATTCCGGTAGGACAGGCCAGCTCTGAAGCATTCAGAGAAATCATGAAAATCTCAGAGTGGATGTAAAAAATGTTCCTGTCGCCATTCAAGCAGCTGTGCTTGTTTTCACCGGTTGTAGTCCGGCTCTTTAGTGAAGAGCTGCCTTGGAAAACGTAATCCCTTGGAGTTGTTTGCCCA
>Ga0181612_155520_pt1 | contig 16082 bp, 8 predicted proteins | sample HoacroProtozoa21_FD_119630 | JGI IMG/M metagenome (GOLD analysis project Ga0181612, IMG submission 119630) | Hoatzin crop microbial communities from Cojedes, Venezuel. Combined Assembly of Gp0051906, Gp0051904, Gp0051908
CTCAGAACCAGTATACGGACCACTTGAGACTCCCTTAATTCAGAAGCAAATTCTTCTTAGGAGCACTAGTGAATGCACATTCTTCTTAGGAGTATTGGTGGAGTACAGTGAAACAAACTTTTCTTTTCTCCTAACCACATTAACAGAAGTTTTTGTCCTGAAGCATGAACAGACCAGACTTTTTACACTACTGCATCTTAGTTTTTTTCCTGGGCCATTGATGGAAATCACTTATCTTCCAAATGTTGCAAAGGGCAGAATTTTGTCTCTATTATTGCAGCTGTCTTGGGATTTCTGTTTATGATCTGCCTGTTTACCTTACTCATGATTAACTTCCTTATCCTTCTGGACTATTTCTGCCCCAATAGATTCTCTTCTATATGTTCTTGCCTTTTTTGCTTCCTTCTTCTGCTCAACTCTCTGATTGTTCCATTGATCATGCAGTAGAGAGGCCCTTTGTGTCAACAAAGCACTATATTCCTGCCTACGGTTCTTATATTTCACTAGAGTTACAAAGAAAGAAGTGAACACTACAGAAAATAAGTTATTCACTTAGAGCATAACCTACTCAGTCTATGAAAGGAGATTGACAGCTAACTTGATTATAATGCCTATACACCTTTACAGGCACACAGTATTGGCTAACTGTGCCTTCTACAGTCTAGATGGAAAGAAGACAGAATTAGAACCATTTGTAAAAGCTGAATCCAGGTGAGTTCAAATGGGAAACAAGCCACACTTTTTCAAGGGAAGCTTGACAACACAGAAAACCCCTAAAAGAGCAAGTAAATTTTGCAACATTTGCCATGTGATTCAGATTGCAGATTAAGGGTCATTGAGATGTCTGTCTGTATATGAGCTGTATCTGTTAGTGGCTCTAACTTCCCACTACAGTGAATGGAGATTTTTGGCAACATTCAGGTGCTTACGCATAGATATCTAATGTCATTTTGGGGGGCTGTGAGGTATTCTACCTGCTGTCCAGCTGCCTGCCTGAGAAAGGCATTCATACCCTGAACCTCCTATGCTGTCTGTGATACTCAGGGGTTTCTCATACGGCATTATACCATCAGACAGTAACTGGAGTCAAAAAGTCATTGTTCTGGCCAAATCATTCTTCTTTCGGTGAGAAGGGATGCTTTCTAAACTCCACTGATTATACTGATTTAGGGACTTGACTCAGTTGCACCTTGCCCCATCTGAGACGCTCCAAGATAACCCTCCTGGCTACCAGCTGCATCTTCATTAAAGTGTGGGTCTCCTGTGAATCATGTGTTAGAGACCAGTCTCTGTAAATACCTCGGCTACGCTAGGTTACCTCAAATGGGATAAAGCTTCTGTGTTTAGGCAATAAATTACATCTGCAGCCAATGCAGGCAATTGAGCCTAAAGAGCCATTCACCTAACCTACACGTGACCCACTCCTTTCTGGAGTACCATCTGGAAACCAGGCCAGATACCCCACAGAGTCTAAAATAAAACTAGACACCTCTATTTTCCTACAGTTACAGGAAATTTTGGTGTGGGAACAGTGGCTTTTAACCAAGGGAACTCTGAAAAAGTTCACCTGATTGGAATACATGCAGACTACTTATTAAGGTTCTGCAGGAAAAGGCCCAAGAAAACAATTATTCAAGTATCAAAAAATTCTAAGTGAAAGAATAAATTCCTGGGATGTGAGGAAGCTGTAACAGTTTACACCTTTAGGTGGTCATAATTTTAAGTCCCAAAGGTGGCGTTAGATTACTCTGTCTCTCTCAGGTCATCGGGTTTCAGCTGGTGACCCTATAAAAAGCCCAAAAAGTTTCCTTGGACAAAAGTATTTCAGTCCTCAACAAACAAAGACACATTTCAAGGCAGAGACAGGAAATTTCAGACTGCTACAGGGAACCAGCAAGTGACTTATGCACAGTTATGCCAGCAGGTAAAATATGGCTGACAAAGGGGAAAATAATTTCCAAACTGAGGTAAATAGTGTGGCTGTGAGCACCCATGTTTACAACACCAAAGCTATGTCTGCTTCTAGCCCTTGTGAAGTTTGATGCTTCATTGAAAGGAAGAAAATGAAAACTAAACAGACTCACAATGCTTCAGAAGGCTGTGACATTTTATAACCACACACTGCAGAACGTTTTCTCTGGCTCCTAGAGGAAAAGAGGCATTGCCAATTAACAAAGAAAGAAGGTCAAAATCTAGCTTCGTGCTGATGAGATTTGCCAGTAAGTACCTATCAAAATCCCATGAATTATGTGGGTAAGTTTGTTCCATTACTGTTCTCAGTCCAACATTCAAGCCTTCTGTTTCCAGTTGCTCAGCAAGAAAACAAACTAAAACCAATCACAATGATGTGAAAAAATAAATCATGAGCTTTGAAATCTGACCTTATCCATTTTCTTTTTCTATCTACAGTATCTTTTCCTTCTTTGCTAATAATGGGAAATAGTAGAAGTTAATTTTAATCTAGTGAAAATAATGTTAGTGTGGACCTTTTGAAGTTAGCAGCAAGACAAATTGTTTTAGAGGACCATTCACATAAAGATCTGCACTACTGTTCAGTGTATTAGTCCCACTAAGTCACTGTCAGGAGGAGCAAATCTCTCCAACTGTAGAAACAGCTTACAAACAGTAGTTCCAAATGATAGTGGAGCATAAATCTTCATTTGTTTTGTAAGCAGATGAGAGAGATCTATGTTCTGATCTGAAAGCAATGTTGCTGAGGTTTCCATGATGCTGTGCTTAAGTTAATAACCCCTGGTGAGAAGGACTTGGCTTTATGTCAATCATGTGCTACTTAGTTGAGAGCTGGCCCCTTTTCCAGTGTGAACTTCAGGTAGAAAAACCACATGACTTCCAGCAAAATATTAAGGCATAATGCCCAAAACTCCTGTTCTCCCCACAGTCTGAGGAGAAAAGAGGTGGACTTAATCCCACCTAAATTAAACCATCTCAGAATTAGGCATCTACTCTGAGTAAATCATCAAGTCTCCTACAATCAGTGGACAGTGAGGGATACTTCCAGGTTATGAGTCATCCTGTCCTGGCAAAGGTGTCCAAAATAGCTGGAATGAGATGCTTCTCTCTCACTTCATTGACTACTAAGGAAACATAGATAACTGCTTTGGACCACAGGCATACTTATCTGATGGTTAAAGTTACACAGGATAAATCCAGCTCTCACTTCAAAGCTTTTAATAAATTTCTCTTTCTTTTCATCACATTAGACAATCAATTAGGAAAATGTATAAGTGTTACTTAAGTATATTTTCTGACAAGAAACAAACAAGCAAGAAATGCAACAGAGAATCTCTGTTGCTTTGACTATGTTCAAAAACATATTAAGTAGGAGTAAATGGAAAAGTTTTTTTGTTTTGCTATGTTTTGGGTATTTTTTAAGAGTTGTACTGCCTTGTGATGTCATATATTTGTTAAATCGCAGTTTGGTGCTTTGGATTAGCTACTATATTGCAGAGGTACTATACTGCAAACATAGTCATGCTGAAAGGCTGTTTCCATTTTGTTTGTCAAATGGTTTGATTATTGAGTCCTTATCACCCTTCTCTACCTGGAACTGAAAGAATCAAATATCTAGGTGGCGGTAACAAATTTCAAACAGATTTTTATTCATTTAACAGAAAATATCCCCAACTGCTTTCCAAAATGAAAGGATAAGATCTTCATGATTTCTGTGAATCTTGTGTCTTTTCTGTTTTTTTTACTTTGGCATAGGACATTTGTTCCCAAATAATGGAATATTTTAATCAGTCTCTTGTATTCTGCATCCCCGCTATGACAGAAGCAGATTATTTAGCTTCAAGAATTCTGTGTATTCATTGCCTCCTAGTTCCTATGAATGTTGCCATGACAAAGTCATCGCTGGTGACATGCCAAGACTCTACTCCATATTACTCAGCTGTAACCTGAGATAGAAATTAACTTGTAGTTTAAAATAACAAAGTTTGGCTTGTTGGAAGAAGGTTCACTTGTCTAAGTGTAGTCTTTCAATTGACATATCCTGACATGTTCTATTTGATGCTCCTGAATGCTCTGAATGTCTTGGAGGTCCTGTATCCAATCTTTAAGCCCCATGTGGACCTCTTAGAAAACCATGTATCTCAAATACAAGAACGACATCCATGATTAGGTAACTGGATTGTGTCATAACATCTCATATGACCAAGGGGTCTCAGGTCACATTAAAATCACTGCAGATGTAATCAGTACGATCAACTAAGTTGAAAGAACATTTTAGATCATGAAATGTAGATATTTAATTTTCCATGAGCTAAATCACTCTAAGTAACTATCTGAGGTTTATGCCCATTCTCATCCTTAGTTAGGGAGGTAAGTACCTGTAATTTAGGTCTTGTACCCTCGAGTCAGGTACCTAAATTGGATAGTTTGAATATCACCTTTATATTATCTGGGTACACCGAAAAGGACCACCCAGGTGCTCCTTCTGACCTACTCTTTTGTTCCCAGGTGTATTACCTCCATATTCACCTGTCTTCATATCCTTCCTCCAAAGTCTGATCAAATCTTGCATTTTTCTAGGGATATGTGTTTCCTTCTATGTCATGTGGGCCATGGTTCCTTTCCCAGGATCCTCTAGGAATGCTATTTAAGATATTCTTTAAAGACCTGGAGTTCTATTGGTCTTCATTTCTCACCCCATCTCTTTTCATAAAGCATCTTATTACTTTGGGTTTTGGAAGTTCACTACTACATCTAAAGAATACTATAGGGTCATGTGGCTAGTTCTCAGTCTGTGTATGAATTAGGTGCCTTTATGACCTCTGAGGACTGTTCTCTGTTCTATGGCTAAAGGGACTATTCTTGAAGATGCAGAGAATTCCTTGTAGAGCCATTTTCTGATCTATTTAAGACTACTTAGTGTCACAGGGAAGTCTGATAAGAAAATCAAGAACAAAACAGAGACCATATCTTATTTTTCTGTTTCTAGTGGTCCAAATATTATACTACACTGCCCTTCCAGTCAGATCATAGACCTGCATAAGGCCTCTTCATTACGGAAAGCAGTCCTCCTGCTAGTATGTAATCTCCTGCTTCGTCATGTAATCTGCTATAGCAGCCTTCTATGACACAATTGTTACATAATTAGGTTAATCAACCATTTTTTTATGTTTGGATTTTTTTCGGGAGTGACAGCCATGGTGAATCAAATGTGCCCCAGATACAAGAGTTTGAGGACTAAGTGAAAAGGTTGCACTCTCTTTAATGAATACATTGTGAACAGCCTAGATCAGGCATAAAATAGTACAGCTTGAAGAAGGAAGAAAAACTCTATCTATTACCCACAATCCACTACAAAATAAATTTGCATACTATTCCACCTAAATGCAATTTCTACTTCCACCCACTAGATGGAAGCAAACATTAATTTATGTGATCGTGCCAGCTGTGCACAGTGTATTTAATATCTGAATGCCAACGTGTGTGGTCTTGTGGGTTTGACTTACCTTTTTAGTACTGTTTAATGAAGGAAATGCATAACTTTGAGCAAATCAGTTCTCGACATCATAAAAGGTGTAGACTGGTTAAGGACCGAGGGATCACTTCAGTACAAAAAGGGAAGGAGTGGAAACCTTCAGTATCTTTCCCTACAAACCAAATCAAATGTACACTTTTGTTCATGGAGTGTTTTATTATTAAGCCTTGACTAATAATCTACTGTTGTTTGAATCTGCAGTGAAAATATTTGTAGATGTTCACTTGCTAACATCCTGCCTTCACTTTCTGACCAGTAGGACAAGAATAAAACAACGTGCCATGGAAGGCTGCACCATCAAAGCGAAAAAATTTCTGGAGTCTTATTAGCTTTATGTTTGTGAGCTTTCCAAGAATTGTCCATTAAATGAAATACGTTTTCTGTTGTAGCAAGGAGAAATATGAATCTTGCTATTCACTGTTTACTGGAAACAGTCTATACATGAAAGTGTCACCGTAGTGGCTCCTGAACCACTATGGCTTGCAAGAAATTCAGGCAGAGGTCCCTTGAGGGGCATGTATCATGATAGATAATGAGGTGATACTTGCATAAGGGCTTCTTCATAATCCATATGCCCAGTGCAGGGAGAGAGTTAATGGGCAGAGACAGCTGAAACCCTAAGACGTTTTCCTGGAATCCGGCTTCTCAGCCAACCCAGCCCCATCCTTTAGCGGAGGGGATCCCTATTGACTCTTTAGTGCTTGTCACTGTGGTCAACTTCTTTACGTCTCCCTCCCTCAGCTCTTGCGAGTACATAACATGTTATGACTCTCCTGGCCTCACACTTTCCAGGTGCCTTATAGAGTACTGATAAATCCCTGTGGAAGCTGTTGATTTCTCGTGCTAGTTGTGAGGCAGCCTAGGATGACTAAGTTTAGATGTAGGCATTTAAGTAAATAAAGTGAGGGTATACATGCACCACAACTGTTCACTGCCTGATCACCAATGTGCAGGAAGCAAATAAAATTTTGCTATTTCACTTTGCTTTCAATATTTGGGTCAGAAAGTAGGAGCTTTGCAGGTACCTACCCATTTTGGTGATATTCTAATGACCCATCAGCATCAGGTTAAATATTTTAACCTACACACAGAGAAGTGGAAGTAAGAGTACTCCTATTTCACATTTGCTCTTTGGGTTTATTGTACTTGCTGGTTAGTTTGACAGAGGTGCAATTCAGTTGCCTTAAATCATCAATAAATTAGCGATTTGAGAATCAGATACAAAGTCCTGTGCTGTAACAGCAAAAAGAACATGAACGATGAAGACTGTGCAAGTAGGAAAGCAAGCAAGGACTGAAGGATGGAAGGAGGGAAGGACAGAAAGAAGGAAAGTTTGTTCTCTGATAGTACTTTTCATCTCATAGTACTGGAGATACGAAAGAGATTTAGGGAGGCAATCATCATTTCATGATCCTTGTTTTACAGGTGCAGAAAAAGAAGCACAGTTGATGTGCCTGCTCAGGAGGCATCTAGCATCTAGCAGGCTAGAGGTAGAGGAGGGAATAAAAGTTAAGGCTGTTTGAACCCCTTTCAAGTACTTTATAATCTGAAAAAACATAGTCTTTGTGGGTTGATAAGAAATTGCTTTGTGCTCTTTGTGCAAATAGAATAAAACATGGGTTGTCCCTGCTCATGTTATGTTTCACAGAAAAAGAATATGCCCAAGCTACACAATTTTTTTGGAAACTATTCCTCACCTATGCAAAATTTTGGGAGAAGAAGAAGAAATCTGCATTCACCAGCACAAAAAAGAAAATGTCTTCCAGAAAACTTCAAAATCTAGGATGTCGGCACAGTATCAGGGAGATAAAATCAGTCCTATGCCCTAACATTTACTGCTGAAGTGAACTCACTTGCCTTCTAATGAAACTTTGTCTAGCCAGATAGGTTTCATTAGCTAGAAAGGGAAAGATTTTATTTTGTCCCTGCCTACTTGAACTCACAAAACAAAACAAAAAAAAAGGCATGTAAAAATGCACTAGTGAAAACGCATGGCACATGAAGTAAAAGGAGAACTTGGCAAGAATAATAATCCATCCAAGACTGCACTGAGATTAAGAACACTGTTGCAAAGGACAAAACTGTGCAGTCCAGCAAAGAAGGTCTGTTTGTTGCAAGGTGGATTTGAGTACACAGAGCCATGTTCTGGAGTTTATGGTGCCAACTGCATGGTAATTTGGTGAGTTTAGACTCTTCTCTGCCTAATTTCTTCCTCTTCCTCTTCACTGCTTTGCAATTCATAAGATTATCTCTTTTCTGTCTGTTAGAAGTGTAATTATCACATTTTATTGCTGCATAGGACTCCTGAATATTACATGACTTCCCCCTCCCTGCCTTCCTCTCCCTGCAGAGGCATGGACTGAATGACTTTAGGCTTTTATTGGGCAAAGTTGGAAGTAGCCCAGAAAACTGGAGATCCTACTTCCTAGGCAATGACGAAGGAGCCAAAGATGTGAAAGACAACTGAATGATTCACATTTGACTATGATAGACAGGTCAGATGCCTCAGACTACGCAAAAACAAAATTTTGCGGGTGCAGAAGAGCATTTTCATTTCAAATGAGACACTAAATGCCAATCTAGCACATTTTTTATGAAGATTAAGAGCTGTAAATTGAGACAGGATGATGTTTTGTTTCTGTATTGGAAATGTCTGTTGGGTTGGCGTTTATTTTTTCAGATTTCCTTTTTCTGGGGATTCATTCTGGAGTGAGAAAAATGTAGAAATCACAGAACTACTAGCTAGTGTACAGAAGGACATGAGTAGACTGCTCAACAGAGTTATTGAGCGGTATTAGATGTGAAGTCTTGGATTCAGAGCTTAGCTTGTTGCAATGTCTCTAGGATGGACCATAAGCCGGTGATGCTCTCAAGTACTTGAAACCATCTAGCAGTTCTGGAAGTTTACCTTGGTGTCCTGCAGCCAACTGTTCTATGTGGTGTGCAGTTACACTGAACTCTGTAGGTGCATCTTTTCATGTGCTTCTAATTTTTATGATTTAATTGCAATTTTCCATGAGTTCAACAAGTGTTCAGTCCCTGATTTCATATGACAGTAGGGAATTAATTTCTGTTTTCTTTAAAAAAGAAAGTCCTGGGACCTCATGATCTAGACTAAAGACTGCTGTGATGATTTCAGTGCAGCAAGGAGCAGACCTAAGAGGCAAGAAAGTTCCTAGTGGATGGTAACCACTCAACATTCACAGCATCCAACATGTTACATCGTATACTGATCAAGTAATCTGAGAACAGCTCTCCAGCCCCATAGTTCTCCCCTCTCATTAACACGTCAGCCCCAAACATGTCCTCAAAGCACAGGGAGTTGAAAGGCATATAATTATCACCTTTACTTTACAGTTTCCTGATATTTAAAACCTCAACATTGCCAAAGTCTGCTTGTCAGTGACACTGACTTCCAGTCACATCATTGTAAAACAAAACAAAGCAAAACAAAAAAACCCCCACCCAGATTTCCTCAGTGCAAGCACCCCTTACTTTAATGAGAAGAGCAACGCAAAGGTCACCTAACATAAACCAAAGAAACAAGACGACTTCTTTTTGATTAAAATAGCACAAACCCCAGAGCAGCTTTGCCCAGGGCATGTAAGTGACAGCTGAGAGTGGTCATTAGCCCTAACGAAAGAGCTGCCAGGAAGCGCGCAGACCCCTAAGTGAGAGAGCTTTAGCTTGTCACAGTGAAAACACATTTATTACAGCTAACGAATCTTGTCCAGGGTCTATAAACCAGTGGTATCTGACTGAAGAAGCCCCGACAGCCTTCTCTAGCGGTAACCTTGTCATGTGCATTGACAGAGGCCAGAGCAGTTCTGCGGGACTCTCAGGAGGTTACGGGGTCTCTGCGCTGCTCCTTTAATTAGCCCTCAGATAGCTCAGGAGAATTTCCTGCTGCAGTTCACAGTGGGACAGGGCAAAGGCCTCTGAAACAGCCCTGCGAAGAGGAGGTAATGTTTATGCAAAGAGCTGACCCCTATAATCGCTGCATTGACTTCAGTACGCGGGCTGGGAGTCCCAAAGGAACACAGCCATGCCCACGGCTATGTAGAAGTGAGAGTGAGGAGTGGGAAAAGGGATGGGAGGGGATGGGGGAAGCAGTGCCACGAGTGCGGCAACAGAGTGCGTGCTATGCGGCTGGTAGGGATTTTTTTTTCTCTTGGGTCTTGCTTTAAAATGCACTGGAATGGCTGAACATGCCCTGCACTGGGTGATGCAGGAGCCATGTTTGTCCCATCATCCCCTTCCAGCCTGCACCCTGCACAGCTGCACCGCAGAGCATCTGCACATCCTTCAACACTGTTGCCCTCTTGCTATTCCTGCCAAAGTGGAATAACCACTCGGAGGGTTTTGCCTCCAACCACCACACTTCAGAAGAGCCTTGTAACAACTTTAGTTTAGTCTGGAGGCTGCAGAAACTCCAGGAAGGTTGCAAGATCAAAGAAGAGCAAATTTAAGATGAAAGGCTTTGATTCGTTTCTTTCTCCCCTGAAGCCACGCTTGCCCCTCGTGTAGGCTCAGAGGAGGCAAGAGTGGGTGTTTCAGTGGCTTATCAATGCAAAGGTCTTATGGTGCTTGATGCTGCCCAAGGAAATGATGTAGTGCCTACCTTACTGCATTAGCTGTATTGGCTTTATTAGCTGTATTATCTGGGGCAGATCAGAAAAACACAGCAAGCACATGTAGACTCTTTTCACAGACCTTAATGTGAGACCTACAGGAGATGGTCTATCAAAATCATGCCTAGAGTCTATCACAGAGTTGTGAACATATTTTCTAGTAACTTGGCAAAGTAGAGTATTCATTGGACAATCAAACTTTATTAGCTCTGTAGATCATCTTAAATGCTCTCCTGCCAAGTCAAAAAGGATTTAAAATCTAAAGAAGAGAGCTGATATTTGCTTTACATACACGTTTTCCAATGAGGAAGCCTTTACAACAGTTAGTTAAAGAATACGTGCATTCCAAATGACTCAGAAAACTGATAAAGTCCCCTGTCATGCAGAAAGATCAACAAAATCAGTCAGGTGCCACTTGTACCCAGCTTTGAGAGGTTACAAAGGACAGCACTAGATGATTGATAATTTTGACTGGTTTGAACATGGGATGGGGTGGGTTGTGTTCTCTGTGAAGCTGAATGCACCCCTCATTCTCAGAGAAGTGGTAGCTACCTAGAAAGAGGATTTACATTAACTTGGTTTACACTGCATCTGCACTGTTCTGAGAAGATATCCCTTGCGGCAGCCCCTCAGAAACTGCCCAGAGTGTTCTAACGTAATCATTTGCAATGTACTAACCACAGCCTTCATGTGTATTGGTCTCCATCTCCTCTGACTTACTGGGATTACTGGTTTTCTTTCCCCCGAAGCTGAGAAAAGGGAAGAAGATCATTGACCTCTTGATAGACAGGATGCTGGGCTAGACTGACCTTTCCTCCGACCCAAGACAGATCTTTCGCCGTTCATTAGAAGAACCAGGGTTTTTTAACAGCTTCTGTAGCAGCTACCAGTTTTAGCTCTGGAGGCTTCCAAGTGCGATTTCTGCAGCTTGGGATGACAAGGTAGTTAATAGACATCCCAGTCTGTCTTGGGATACATTTAAGACCAAGAGTACTCTGGGATACAATTAAGACCAAGAGTGCTCTTCAGACAGCAGGTTAAAGATAAAGCAATGACTTTGCAGGAATTCATGAACCCCTGCAAAGTTTAATCAGCTACTTCAGGATTTGATGAAGACTCCTGTGTGTAAATGGTGAACTGGAACTGGGAGGAGGGGGGAGGGCATGGATTGATCTTTACAATAGACACCCTGACTCTTGGGGTAATGAGATCATATTTGGTAATCTGTGAGGGAAAGTGCATTTTAGAAGTTGTTCTAAATAATATTTTACAATGTTCCATTCTTGGAAGGGAACAATGAGAAGATAGAATGCAGAATTTTCTACAGTTCTCCTTCAGTTGCTATTGCAGTGTGACGTGTTGGGTTTGTTCCACTGATTTCACTTGTAGCCAGGGGACTTTGGAGAAGACATTTGCAAACTCATTGTGAAAAACCGTTGAGGGTTGTTCATGATTTCCAGCGGGCTATGGTTTCCCCTCCCACTTCTGTTCTGGTGTCTACTCTCAGTAGAGCAAATTCTGCAGCCACCACAAGACCATTGCACACATCACAATTGCCCATTCATTGCCGGTATGCAGCCAGTGGTATTTATAACAAATGGCAGCATAGTCTAATAAGCAAGGCACATCTTGGGGTTTCAGGAGAATTGTAGTCTTTTTCCAGCTCTGTCTCAAACCTTTTTGATAATCTTTGGTTGACTATCTTTCTTCATATCCATCTACTGTCTCTAAAAGTGTAAAAATGATAGTCACCTCCTTTGAAACACAGAGTTTACAGATTCAAGTTGCTAAATACTAGTAGAACTAGAGTAACTGGGCTTAGTTCATGGAAACATAATCTTCTGACATTAGACTGTAGGTTATATGTTGGAATTTGAATGATAGGAAGGATCATCTCTTGGTCCTAACATTTACTCCCTGTCTACAATACCTATTAGGAGCACTCCTAAGGCAACTTCAAGATTTGTTCTCCATCCATAATGAAGGCCCAAGCATGTCTGGACTGTGCTGTCAATATTACCTGGTGTCCTGGGGGAGCCAGCTATTCCCAGATAGGCTATGAAGGGAGGCATTCGGACCATTGATAGGTGAGACATGGTGGGCCATGTTGAAAGCTGCTGTGGAAGCTGTTGCTTCACAGAAGTGTAAACACAGCCTTTTTTGCTAGCAAATTTAATATCTCAACATCCTTTGGGGCTAGACAGTCAAGTGTTGGGCAGGAAGGGGAAGGGAAATGAAGGCAGGTGATAAGGAAAGAAACTAGTTTCTACTGAGACACAAACATATCCACAACTAAGATCTTCGATGAAAGACTCTTATGGAGATTTTTCATATGGTCTGAGCATTGGTATTGCCATGGAGGAAGAGCTGGATGGGTGTGGTGGACTTTCAAAACATACTTTTTTACTTTCACAAACAAATTTTTCACAGTGAGAACAAACATTTACTGAAACAACCATCCCAGGGATGATATTGAGTCCCCAACACTGGAGGTTTTCAAGATGTGATTGGACAGGTTCCTGGATAATCTCATCTAGCCTCCCTTTCCCATGAAGGGTTGGACCAGATGATGTTTTGAAGCCCCTTCCAACCTGGGCTATTCTGTGAATCTGTACTTTGCTGAAGTATTGAAATAATATGTAAGAATCAAAGTTAGGCCAGGAAGATGGACAAGATTTCTACCTCTCTCTCCACATCTCAATGAATGCTGAGTCCTCTCCACATTCCCCTTGTTTTTACACTCAGACTGTAAGCTCTTTGTGGCATGGATTACATTTTTATGATGTGCAAAATGCTGTAAAGTAAGAACATATTTTTCTTGGTGATGCATGCAGACAGTGATGAAAACATTGAAGTAAGACCATCATTTTCTTGGTGCTGCATGTATACAGTGATGAAAACATGTAAATACCAGTAGGCAAACTGGTAGCTCTGCTATACCGGACAAAGCTTTCCGCTGTGAGAGTGTACAGCTGTGTGTGTGGAGCGTGGGTGTGTCGGCGTGCAATGTGGGTGTCTGCACGTGCATATGTCCCTTCTTGCTTTGTGTGTGCCTGGCCTAGCTCCATTGACTTTATGCACATAACAAAGTCTGCAGGTCTGGTCCCTAAGATATTATTCCCAGCTTTCATGAGCAAGTGCGATCTGTGTGGTCCAACTATAGTGTAAAAGAATACCTTGAGGGGATAGTAACAATGCTGCTGATGTCAGAATGCTGAATTATTCTGCATGGGGATTTCTCAGGCCACATCCCTGTGATCCAAAGGTGAAAAACCAGGGTTAATGCTTTGAAAGGACCACTGTGTTTTGGTAAAGCAAAATGTGGACTGTGACACATAAAAACACCACTTCATTACTTCTTTCATTTTAAAGGCTCAGATCCCATTTTCATGTCTTCAGGTTTATATCGACGTACTATTGAATTTGGAATTCCCTAGATCCATTTTAAAGGCTTGCTTTGCCTCTATAAACCCACATCTGTTTTGGCTGGAAGTTCTCTGGTCTTGGCATGGGCTTCAATTACCAACTTACCACCTATATAGTCTGAACATTTAAAGCTTTGACGTTGTTGCTGTTGGAGGGAGGATTTTATCTTTTTGTATGTTTATTTTCAAGGGGTATCCCAGCGTTCTCTTGACTCTTTTGCTTTTCCTTCTTCACCATGTCTCAAAAGACCATGGCACTCCCCAGTGATTTGACGTGCCCCTAATCCCTTTTTGGATTAGTTGTGCTGCTGTTGTCATGCTAACAAAACCAGGATTTCCTCTCTCTGGCCTTCCAATTTATAACAGCAGCTATCATAATTTCCAACTGATTTCAAGCTCCAGTTGACAGCCAACTGCTGGTTTATGTTGCCAGTAATGTATTTTAATTATAAGGAAGCAAATGAATTTGCTTGTGCAGAGAACCTCGGATGACGAAGAGACTAACCCTTCAATATTTCATATAGTCTATCAACTTCCAGTTGTGTTGTTTTCTCTTGTAATAATTACAGTGGGTGCTGCTACGAGAAAGAGTGAAGTTCTCCAAATTTTTTTTGGTGTGCTAGAACAATGAGCCAAGAGCAATGGAGTTTCACTAAAAACCAGTAAGGAATCAGAGGGAGGAAGGAGGGAAATGCGATCAATCTAATGTAGTGCACAAGTTTGTTTGAGTGGAGTGATCCTCATCAATTCCAATAAATAACTCCATATTTCAAATGGTCAAGAAGCAGCACGGTGAGTGTGTATTTGTCTTCTGAATTCCTCCCGCTGTCACTCCAGGAACAAAAGGCCTGCTGCCAGTGATGAGAACTTCACTTTTAGCAACATACATCCCTGATCTTTCAGACACTTAAGTACATGGATAGTTTTATAATAAATAGTATCTTAATTTTTGTAGAACTGTTTGTTCCTCACATGTTTAAGTATGTCCTGTTTCATGGGCTAATGGCAGGTTCTTTGGTCAAATACGTCAGTGATGAATTAGGAAATCTCCAATTGTTTCTTAGTTCTGAAACTTCTTGCTTGAGTAATTCCTCTGGGTCACCTACATCCTTAACGTAAACTATATAGGCAGCTAATTCCCTGGGAAATAATTCACGATTAGGCCTCTACAAACTTCTAATAAACCAAATTCTGATTTGCCTGTCCAAACAAATCAATAATGTTTGGTGAAATATAGGCTTGCATGGGAAAAACGTTGTGCTGGCCCTCCACCAGCAGTTCATCTACACAGCTGGCATTAGGATGTCTGGTGGTTGAACACAATTTTAAAGGCAACTTGAATTCAAACATCCTGCCTATAGCTTTGACTTGTTTGCTGATTTTGCAACGGATCATACTAGGAAGGACCTGAATACAGTTTATGTGTCTAGTGTCAATGCCACCATGTTGCTGCTGGTGTGCAGTCGATAGCAGGTGGCATCTGCCTCCTTCAGTGAGCCCTAGAGCTTACTGCAGGTCTGCGACAGGCTTGAGACTGGGTATCTCAAGGGTACAGATATGAATGTGGAACAGTGTCTCCCCTCCAAAGGCAACCTGACATTTCTTCCATGCCTCAGATCCTTCTCACTATGCACTACAGGGCATGAGCTGCCTTTTCCTACCTGCATATACATGAAGCATGGTGTGCAGGGTCGTAACCTCGTATGAGGCCCCTGGACACTAAGAGAATGCCATTCAGTAAAAAGCAAAGTTTTCTTCAGTCCATGAATCACTGGTTTGTGTTTTTGTTTTTTTTTTTTGAACCACTGTAAAATTCTGTTAGCCACAATATCCCATCCTAGGGAGTTCAACGGCTTAACTGCATACTGTGTGGAGCACTGCTTCCATGTGTTTGTTTCAAAACACCCATCCATTTTATTACATTATAGTTCTTCTAATGGAAGAAACTACCATTCCTTGCTCATTTTGTCCTTTTAACTTATGATTTTATATCCTTCGATCATATCCATCATCAAACCTTTCTCTTTCTTGCTGATTTCTTAGTGTGTTCTTCATTCTTTGTAAAAACTATTCCATATGTTTAATCATCATGTGATGCTTTGTACATTTCCTGTTACTACCAGACCCCTTGCAGAAAGGGGAGCCAGGACAGAAACACAACCCAGGAACTCTCTGGTAAGACTATGTTTTCCCTTCTCCCCTGGGGAACCCAAAACTTCCCCTTCTCCTAGTTTTGTTCGTTTCTCCCCATAACTTGCCTCAAATGTCTTTCTTAGTCATTATAAGTTTCTTATGAACTGTGCTGTGACATTGTCTTCTTAATGAAGCAATAGTAAGTACAGATGTGGCCAGTGCCTTCAAGACAGGTTTTTAAGTTCATTTACACCAGAACTGGTTCAAAGTCACACCCCTGTTACCAGTGGTGATATGCATTGCTCTTGATGATTGAAATAATTCAGTTCATGATTTAGTCCCTTACAAAACAACCGCTGTTGACAAGTCCCATAGTAATATTTCAGC
>Ga0181612_124123_pt1 | contig 16081 bp, 8 predicted proteins | sample HoacroProtozoa21_FD_119630 | JGI IMG/M metagenome (GOLD analysis project Ga0181612, IMG submission 119630) | Hoatzin crop microbial communities from Cojedes, Venezuel. Combined Assembly of Gp0051906, Gp0051904, Gp0051908
AGTGCAGGCCTGAGAAACCTACTAGAAGTATTTAATGAATAATATCTTAGTGAATCATTTAAAATCATACAGTACCCTAATATTTCTTGAGATATGAGACCACACATTCTTCTGTCATTTTGAGTCTACTCAATCACAAGACAAAGCGCGCCTCACTGCAACCTGAATTTGCACCAGACGCTGAAACCTGGGCACGTAAGTAACGGTCTAGCCTGCCCACATTACTCTGCACTGCTCAAACCATCAATCCACCAGCAAAACCTTTGCTGAAGAAAAGCTTCACAACTTACACTGTTAAACATGAGTTTCAAAGCACTTCAGTACAAGTTAGCCACAGAAACACTTTGCAAAACACCTTCCTCTCGTTAGGACAGCAAACGATGAGACACTTCAGCAGGCTGAGCAGAGCAAAGGCGACTTGCGAGGCTGCTTCAGATGGCATATGGAATTAAGGATTTTTTTAACCCACAGCTTTAGTAAGTGAATTAAAAATGTGGCACTGCTTAGTTCGGGAGCGTGCTACCGTGGCTACTAACCTGTGAACACCCCTTGCTCTAGAGACAAGTGGCACTTTGCAGCCAACCGGGAAAGCCACTGACTTGGGAACCAGCCCCATCAGACAGGGGGAAGCCCTTCCTGACTCGCAGGAGAAGGTACTTTCCACAGAGCTGCAACAAAAGTGTTCAAAGCAAGTCCCCTGCACATGGCACCTCTCCACACCAGATTCTTATTTACAAAAGCAACAAAGGCCCAGAAGATGGACTATGGGCATCAAAAATATCACAGTTCACAGTGGTTCAAAAGCACTTCAAATGTAAAAATTTTCACAGAAGCTAAGCTCAGCACATCAGAATTACGTACTCTGTAGCTTACGATACAGAGCTAAGATCTGTCATAAGGGCAGATATTAAAACAGAATTCCTAAGTTATACTGTCTATCCAGATTTTCAACATGACTAAAAATACTTAGGATGACTGCTTTATGCTGCACACTTACACAGAATCACAGAATCACAGAATCACAGAATGGTAGGGGTTGGAAGGGACCTCTGTGGGTCATCTAGTCCAACCCTCCTGCCAAAGCAGGGTCACCTAGAGCAGGTTACACAAGACCTCATCCAGGCGGGTCTTGAATATCTCCAGAGAAGGAGACTCCACAGCCTCCCTGGGCAGCCTGTTCCAGTGCTCAGTCACCCTCAGAGTGAAGAAGTTCTTCCTCACATTCAGACGGAACTTCCTATGCTTCAGTTTGTGCCCGTTGCCCCTTGTCCTGTTGCTGGGCACCACTGAAAAGAGCCCAAAGCTTGGCAAAACCATGGAGAACAAAGTTTCATGAAAGGAGCACGGACAGCCTCCCATACAGATGAATCCTAGGTTGTAATGGCACTTGTTATCTTGAAAAAAATACAGAAGAAAATCCTGTTATTCTGCAGAACCCTGGCTTCAGCACTCAAAGGATTTTTATATGTATCTATTCTTAAACGTGCAGAAGGTTTAAAGGATTATTTGGTCCTTCGCTTACTCTGAGTTGCACTGCATGTATGTTGACCTGAGTGACCAACAAGGTGGTAGCGATTTGCCACAGAAAACAGCATACACAAACCAGGTAATTATTTGGCGTGATCCTTCAAGCGTTTAGAGTGTAGAAAGAAATAGCTATCTATTTCCTCACTCACAGTTCCCACGTTCACTACCTGGAGGTAGAGGGGTGCATGACGATCCACCACAGCTATACATACCCTTAATGCTCTTGGCCTTCTGGTTCTCAAATTGAGAGAACATAAGTCACTAAGGAATATTTGCCACTGCTCTGGTCGGTCTGGCGCATTCCCCAGTTGCATGCGATGGCATGAGCCTTGACACTTTGGACAATGTCCCCCAAGTCCTTCAGTTTAAATGCTGCCACAACAAGTTGGCCAGCCTGCTGCCACGATGGTTGCCAAAGATCTCTCTCTGCACCATTACATCAAGACAGAAGCTTATCCAGGCTCAGAGACAAAAGGATTAGCCAGGAGCCACGTTAGCCATCCTTTGTCCTGGACTCTGAGTCTATGCTAGGTCTCTGAAGACAGCTGACGTGTCTGAATGCAAACACAAGGTGCAGAGGTGTGGAAAAGGGGGTGCAGAAGTACTTGAGTGTGCAAACAGCATAGTTTCTTTCATTGGCATTAATTCATTGAGAGTACGAATAGGATACGACAGTTCAGTCATCATTCAGAAACTGGACTTCCAATACTTAACTTGGCATGTTCAGAATCGCAGGCTGCAATTGCTCAGTTCAATCTCTCTTACTGTGCAAGTTTTTCTCATCTCTGCCTTCTTCAGTTTACCTAATTCCTCACATTGTAGCAAAAGATTTACGCAGTCAAGGTGCATTAGACTTGTTGCATTGTTGTTTACTTTATTGGACATATTAGGTTAGTCTGGCATGGTGAAATTATGGCCTAATAAAAATTTTTTTTCCCCCATTTTCCATGCATCTTCACTTATTTATCTTTATTTTCACCTCAAATTGTAGCATGTTGGATTTTTGTGTTGCTTACCTCCCCTTCTGAGATACAGGTACCATACCTCATATTTTCAGGACATCTCACTCATAATGCAACTTGTTTGCAATTTTAGTTATTTTTCCACTGAAGACTTTTTAACACAATTTCCTTCTTTGCAGTGATTATGCAAAAGTGCTCAAGCCCTTCATGAGACCCATTTTGGAATAGATTTAAGATAGAAGTCTCTTAATTATGGGCTTCATGTATAGTTACTGCTGTTATTTCAGTATATGCAGACTTTTCACAGATTACATACATACTTACTTGCATATGCATCCTTGCTCTACATACTGGAGTCACAGCAATTTACAATTTTCTAAAATTGATTAGGCTTATTATGTGCTTTCTGTTTCTTTCAACTTTAAAATAAATATGCCCACTACCATGACAGAAATTTATTGAAAGTGACAGAGACACTTAAAATGTTGCAGCTGTGCTTTCACCGGACATGAGAAGACAATGTTCACCAGAAAAAAGAGGAAATTACATTATAAATCATAGGTCAACCTACACTGAATATACTATGCCCAGCAGCTAGCTTTGCTGACAGTACAAATCTGCTCACTCCTCTGCAGTTAGATTGGGGCATTCTTGGCTCTATGATTTTCTAGAAGTCCTTTAAATCACAGACATAGAAGTTAGAAATATTTTTAAGATTGCTTAGAAAGAAAGATTATTCCGTAAGAGTTTCTTACAAGGGACAGTTTCTCACTGAATACTGCTCCACTCTAATGCAGAAGCTTTCAGCTGTCTTTGCCCCACTTTCAAGCTGTGTCCTCTAAATAAAAAAAAATAAAACACATTGCAATGAACGGGAAGAGGAGGAAAAAACCAGATTTGGTACCAGGACTAATCAATTCCTCAGTCAATTCCCAGATGAGCCTGAATCAGAATAGTCATGTATTACATCTTTGTAAATCTGCAGGTCAATTTATGCTGTCTGGCTGACTGATAGGAGAAGGCAGAGTGTGAGTTTGCATATGTGACAATCTTAAACACATTCGTGGAACAGGGCATTTTGCTATTTCTCACTGAATTTAAGTCCAAATTGTACTACAGTACAAAGATAGGACTGTGACTTGTCTTACCAGCAGGACATCTAGGTGACCTCCTCTAGTTCCCATATACCAGTTTCACATGCATTGGGCCACAGGAGGAAAAACTGAACTTACTGTAGCCTACCAGTGCCACCATCGTTAGCATAGCTTGGTCAGTCACTTGTGAGCTGCTATAGGGGGCTGTTGCTGCTGTAGGACCAGCAGGCCCAGAGCACACACCTGTAGAGGAAAAATGGTTGGGTTCTTCTTAACTCCCCAGCTGTTTTCACATGAAGTTAGAGCAAGGTTTGATTTCCTCTTTATCCGTGCTCCATATTAACCATGTTACGGGTTGGATAAGCTGTAATTGCTAAGAATCCCAAGAGTCACTCGTGTGAGGCTGCAGCAGATATTTCTGTTAATCAGAACACTCATCTGAGCTATAAGGTGACTCTGACAGTGTGTTTTTATACATGCTGTGTGTGATGCACCCCTTGTTACTGTCCACAGGAGATCTGCACACAGGACATATCTCTCAGCTGTGCGTTTGGGAACATCCGAAACAAGAATGTTGCTCTTTGCAGCATTGGACATAAGCGCCTTGACGCATGGTCCTACCCATGTAAACAAACAATAAAAGCAATCTGCTCCTGCTTTTGGAATCATTCCTCAATTGCATTTTAGACAATTCTTAACTTATTAAAGACTTAAAGAACATCTGGTCTGTAAAGAAGGGAGTGATAGGAAGAACAAAGAGATAAGCACAGGGTACATGACAGGACAGCCTTCTGCACAGGCTAGTAAACTGCCTGGCGGGGATCAGGACGGGTGTCTGTAGTGTGACAATGGTGACTGGAGAGAGGTCTACAAAGAAGAGATTAATTCTGGAGCCCAGATAGCCTTATTGCCTCTGATAACAATGATTCGATATTTCATCCACTTCCTGCTATATACTGTACAACCACGACAAAAAGAAAGTGTAATTCATGATGTGAATTAATCTTGATGTGTTTTCCCCCGAAGCCGTTTAGGCCAAAGCTGCATGTAACAAACAACTCTTATTTGAGCAGCAAACCATGTCAATTAAAAAGCCCATTGACCGAATGACAAAATAGAATCCACTGTGTCAACAAACTTGAAATATCAACACATCACTGGCTACTGATTTTGATCACTATTATTAGACCATGATTCTTACTCACGTCCTTTTGTTTGCACTGTAAGCGCAAGAAAAATTTGGTGTCCCTATATACCCCCTGAAAACAATTTACTGGTTTCTTTTTAGGCAAAATGTTAATAAATAAAACACTTTAAAAGAAAGCTGGTAATAGACTCCACACAAGCATCTACAGATACAACACTAGTAAGCCCTAGTGTTTCACATTGGTTCTGTACAGCCTTCTGCACTTAGCATGCTGTGGTTTAGCTACTATCTGAGGGATCAGGGCTTCCAAGATTTAATCGTTGCCTGAGATTTTAATTCCTGTTTCAAACAAAAGGATAGGATTCTTAGGGTGTTACAATCCAGAGGCTGTGACCTAGTAATTTCAAATCGCTTGAGTGGCTTGTTGTGAGGCAGTGAAAAAATGAGCCACCTTTTCATTCTTGCTGTTACTGGGCAATTTCCATCCTGAATAAAAGGCAATGAGTTACCAGGGCTGGGAGTCATTCAGTAGGGCAGAATATATAAACACAAGCCCAATTTAGTTCATATAGTGTATGTTTTTCTCCTTCTGTATCTCTGTACCCTACCTCTCTGCTGTTCCATAAGCGTGTGAGAGGAGAGGGGCAGTGAGAAATTCTCAGGATCCAAGTCTGCTCTACTTTGGATTTTTCCTTCTAGGTCTGGGATGTTTGTTCAAAACATTCTTAAAAGTGAAAAAAACAAATAAAACTCAAAGAAAAATCAATACCTAGTCTCAGATCTACTGTCTTCCTGTTAATGGCTGAGCTGAAATTCAGTAACAAATTGCAGTGTGAGTATGGCAAGCACCTGCTTCAAAAAGAGTTAAAGCCAACCGTAGTGAAGGCAGACTAGAGCTCTGAATGTGCAGCAGAGCTGAGAATATGACTGTATATACAAGGACAGAGATTGGTTCCTGTCATGAGAATATCTATTTCCATGTGCCAATATCAGTGTTTCATGGGGTTATGAAGCATAGAGAAAGTATTGATTTCAAAAGTTGTTTCAAGATACCTTGATCGAGTCTTTCAAGAAAAAAATACTTGACATAATATTTCTGAAAGAATGATATATCATAGTCTTAAATTAACATATGTAAAGAAAATACAGGCAGGAATTATTCATGTATAAATACACACACAGAGTCAGCCAAACTTTGGCCTGAGCTTGTACTGGGACTATGCTGGGACTGTGTGCAGTATGGCTGGGAAGTAAGGTGCTTCAGTGGCCTGGTGCAGTGCGCTAGAGAAAGGTCTGCCTTCGAGGCTGCGCTTGGCTGTGGCGGTTCTACTGCACTATCACCTTTGAAAAGCTCCTGCCAGTGATCAATGATCCCTGCTCAGAAAGCTTAACTCTCTGTCTGTCAGCAGGTGTGCCCTCGGAAAATTTTGTTTTTAAGGTCCTGTGGTACTGCTAGTACAGTGTGATTCGGGGTTTACTTTCCATTGACAAACTTAATAATCTGCGTCTACTCAAGTTTCTGGGACCGAACAAATCTAATGCACCTTTACAGAGGACTTTGGCTAAAACAAAAAGAAAGAACTAGGAAAAAATAAGTAACCCTACTTAACACAGATATGCATAAGAATGCAAAATACTAAAGCAGATTAACAAGATGAGGAATACTTGAGTTTATGTTATATTTGCATTTTAATTTACATTAACTTTATCATTTTTTGTGCCTTTCTAGCAAAACTTTTTTGTATTTACCAAACTAAAGATGTAACACAAGGGAAAATAACTGCAAGACTAGTTCAGAAGATTTTTGACAGCTCCCCTACTGTCAAAATTAGGAATTTCCTGTTCGATGCCATAGCTAGCGCTCAGCTTCACTTCCTGAGGAGGAAGCAGGAGAGGCACTGCCTTCCTGCAGGATGGCAGGTGTGTTCATCACAGGATCACCTGACAGAGAGCAATCCAGAGGTCAGCAAAACATCTTTATTACATAATGTCCTACTTGATGATAAATTGTTAGGGTGCATCTTTCTCCAATGCAGAAAACTTAGACTTTGGCCAATTTTGGCAGACAGAGGAAGAATTTGTCAGATAGAGGAGGAATTTGTGTTGAACAACCACAGGGGAAGCATGTTTGTTGCTGTTCCTCATCAGTGATCTTAATATTCCAACAAATAGCAGAAAAAAAAAGTCCTTTTTGGGTGTATATTGCTGGGAGGTCAATAGCGCTGCACTATTCTCTGGTGAATCCAGGATCCTGATTATATAGCAGATAATACACCAGAGAGGCAAAACGAAGGAGGACATGTTCAACTTTTTGCCCCACCAAGGGACTGCTTGCCTCCAGAGCAGACCAGCGCACTGGCCTGCAGACACAGAAATGTGTTTGTGCTCTGAGGACATCAGTTCTGTTACTTCATTTTCTCATCTTCCTTCAGCAAGGTTAGGCCTCTCTGTGCAGAGTAAACTACGTGAGTTTACGACCAATAAAATCTGCTACAACATGAAATGGGAAATGGCTTTAGATGAAAAGTGTATTACCGCCCTAAGCCTATTAAAGTTATTTGTATTATCTACTGAAGAAAGTATTTTAACCAACATCCTCTAATACCTTTTAGTGTCTAATCCCCCATCATTTTCAGGATCTAATCCAGATTACATGTGTGCTTCTTGGCATTTCAAGCTTAGATGTATTTGGTAAAAGAGCAAACAGAACTGCTTTAATACTCTAATTTGGCTTTAAAACATATGCTGTTAAACTGCTTTAATACTCTAATTTGGCTTTAAAACATATGCTGTTAAAGAAAAGTATGTGTCTGAGAGTGTTTTTCCAAACTAATGATTTCACCTTTAACCAATATTTAACAAACCTGGTACAAATATAATAGCAGAGGACTACTGTATAGAGTTCAACTGAAAATTTTCTAGAGGAAATTAGTTTTCCAGTTAGCTTTAACTGTAAGTAAGTGTTTTGGTAAAATGTGGGGTATCCCTTAGGGTGTGCTAGGAACAGCCTGGAAGGATGTTATAGAAAGACTCCAGACAGTGTAACACATCAGGTTCAAAACATCAACCTCTTGCTAATTGTCCTAGAAACACACCTCGCCAGCCGACCTTTGTACTATTCTTAAAAAGGCCTTTAAAAAAGAGTAATGATGAAAATGTTACAGCACTTGACAGTACCTGAGAGAACGAAGTAGAAACACCACAGGCATTTAGCTTTCAATTATTTAAATATTTTATTCTTGCAAATATGTAGCAGATTGTGTTTATCCATAAAGCTGTAAATGAAAAGGTAGAGGGAGGAGCACAACAGTGTGTGAAGAGTAACAAACCAGGATAAAACACGCTCTCCGTATCTCAGTCAAATACCTAAGAACATCGAAAAAAATCTGCAAGATTTTATGGGGAAGGGAGGAGGATAGCTCCTGTTAACGCAGCAGAGATGTCTCTTAAGTCTTCATTTTCATTGTGCTGGCAGCCAGCTATTTTTGCTTAGATTTATTTCATCATAGAGAAAGATGAAGAACACAGAACAATTGTCTTTTAAAATAAGCAGGGTAAACTAGGACAGGTTTTCTCTCCTTCCTTCTTTCTCCAAGTTTTGGGTTGCAACATATCACCTTTCCGCTGCATTAGGGCACTCTGTTGAGAAGCTCTTATCGAAGAAAGTGACCAAAGAAAAGAACAAAACACCTTTTCTTTGTGATACTGCAGCTGTTACCAAAGTGACAGGAATATGACAAATATTTCAATCCCAGATCTGACTACTGACACAAGCACCCAAAAGAAGGGCCCCAGGGAGATCTATGCCATCCCAATATCTGCCCTAGTCATCTTAATGTGGCCACAAGGTCCAGCCGGTCAGCCAGATATTCCTGGAGCAGGTCCAGTTGTACCACTGGTGACTCACCGGCTTCCCTGCAGTTGCAATATCTCTGTAGCCTGAAGAAGGAACACGAGACCTGGGCAACCCAGCAAGGGGGACTGGTGGCTCTGCCACTGCAAAAGAAGAGACAAAAGGAACTCACAGGGACCTTAGAGCTTTGGAGAAACTTTCAGTAAGCTTCAGAGGTTGTGTGTGGAAGCCGCAGATGAATAACTGATATGGTTTCGCTGTGTGGGCTCAGGATACAGGTAGAATATAACACATCTTGCTGACAATCAAGAGAGTTTTTTCTGAAAATGGTGTAGCCATTTTTGGTGTGTTTTCAAAATAATTCATACTATAGGAAAAAACAAACACCTACTTGATTACTACTCTCTCATTTTTTGTACTGCTCTATCTTGGTGTGAAGACAGAATCATCCTGGGTTTTAATTTTTCTTATATCACTGCCATCTTCTGTGATAAAGCAATGTAATCTGTTATGAGTAAATGCTTGCAAAATGGTGATGAGAACTGCATTTAAAGAACTGGCAACATCTCTTTTGGGATTATAATTCTAAAGATGTTGGCACAGACAAAAGCTCTATAATATGTTTCAAAGACTATTTTATTTTTATTTTCTGATATTTTGTATATGTTGAGTTATTCATGTGGCTTGCAAATGAGTGGTAACCAAGTCTGCAACAATCAATCATGTCTGAATAGATCAAGTATCTCCAGAAACATTTGTGGAATTATTCCACTTTCATAACTGAAAGGGCAGCCTATTTGTAAGCAGAGAAAGGGAAACATGACATCAAGTGCACAAAAAGTGAGCATAACAGATCAAAAAATGCTGCTCAGAGCTTAATTTCAGGTACAAAAGGTGCTCAGTGAGATGCCGAGATACATCAGAGGGGAGCAGCACACAGCGGGTGGCCCTGGGGCAGGGCTTCCTAGCAATGTAGGCACAGCTGAAAGTGGTTCCTGGGGAAGAGGACAGATGAACTCATTCCTACCTTCAGCAGAGCAGCAAAGTTAGCTTTGTGCCATCAGAACAGAGGCGGCTGGCAGAGTCACCAGAGGCGGGAGTGCCTATACCTGATGGTAAGACAGTATCTCTCAAATCATCCCAGGCAAATTTCTTCTCCAGCCCACACAGTTGCCCCACTGGAATTTGCTCTCCTCCTGCTTCTGCTTACCACCTTGCTCACCCCACAGGTGCACTGCAACGCCCCAACTCCCTGGACCTCTGGGGCAACTGCTCTGAGCGCTGGCTCGGAGGATGCTGCTGGCTCTAGATTTGCACCAGGAAAGGAAAGAAGCACTGCTGGGCTGGCATGGGATGTGGCACCATGATACAGGAGAGGAGAAAGAAAACGCAGGGCAATAGCTGGGCTTTGCATGTGTGCTGCCATCCTGCGCCTCTTCACCCTCCCTTGGCCATGGGGCAGAGCCCTTGAGGTTATGGGGGAAACCATCAGGGCTGGGTTCCCCAGTGCAGCACACAGACTCACGCTGCTCAGGAGGCCATTCCCCACTCCTGCCCTGGTGGACAAAATAGCGTACTGCCCGAGGCATCTGCCTGCTCTACCTGCATTTCATCTGGCCCTGCTGAGGGGTTTTCTAAGAGGCAAACTCAAAGAGACAGGGTAGGTAGGAAATGGCAAGCCCTTCAGAACTCCAGGATTAGTGTGGAAACCAACACAGGGTGAACTGCAGATGAGACTAACAGCAGTTTGGGAGGAGAGGCGCTGCAGAAGTTGAGGAGCGAAAGAAACATGGTGCAGGGTAATTCTCAAATGATGCAAAAGGCAGGAAGGTCTTGCAAACATTTTGATCTATATATAACAGTTTCTTACATAAATCATCACTATCGTGATCATTAAAAGTTTTTTTTCTTTCTTGAAAGACAGCTGGTTTCCGAATGTACATAATGCCTCTTGGAGAAGTGAACTCACAGAACTTCGTTGTAATGAACAGAAAAGTGATTTTGTTTCCCTCTAAATTTAAATTTTGCAGGCTGCGGTACACAGATAGACTATGCCTTTCTCAAATTTTTCATGCTAGCACAACCCAGACTACGCTGCCAAGTGTCACTGTAAATCCTAGGCTGCATCTGACAGAGCAAAGGTCTGAAATGAAACAGGGGGTTTTAGGTAGTGTGCCTAATGACCCTCCTCAGCACTCGGCCACGGCACCTCTTCCGCAGTAGCTGCGTGCTTGGCTCTGTGTCTCGCCCTGCCAGACCTCCTTCCTGCCTCAGCTCTGAGAGAGGGTGCTTTCTGTGGGGCACGACCGCAGGGGCAATGGTTACACCCTGCCAACGTGCTGAGCTGAGGGCAGGAAGAAGTGCCAGCAGAGAGTAAACTTATTCTAATTCTCTCTTAGACTGATAGGCTAATGATTTTGACAAGCTTTGTCAATAACCAGAGAACAAGCCCATTGCAAAGCTTTGCCTCTAAGATATTATGATGTTATTTTAAAATGAAACGATAGCTAAATAACTAGATCATCAGATAGTCTTATCGCCATTCTATAAAATGTAATTAAGCCAAGAGGCCATTTCAGCAGAAATACTGTGGGTTTGGCATGGATAGTTGGTTACCTATAAAGAATTTATTCAGAGATTAACTCTGAATCCAAAAAAAATGTGTAAGGATTAGAATATTGTGTATTCACTGGTGGTATTGCTGTACTGTAGTCTATCATCATAAAAGCAAAATAAAAGCTAATAACTTTGAAACACCATAAAGCCAGTAAGATATAAATGCAGGAATTGTAGTGCGTAAAGACCAGGGTTTAGATGATAATGCTTGTCCTTGCTGCTTCCTTACCATGCAATTGATTTATGGACAATAAAATTCAAATGTGATGGAACCAAACATAAATACAGTTCCTCTAAACTAAGTCATTTTTTTTCTCATTGTTATCTCTCTCTCTTTTTAAACTGTTAAACCCCAATCAAGAGACATTGGCATACGTTACATACATTTGGCATTACTGTCCATCAGCATCACTGTCCTTAAAAAAATTCTTGCTGTCACGAAGGTTGATAATATTGAAGGCTAGTGCTTTTCTCTCTCCTAGATTGTGTACATAATCTAAACTCTGCCTCTTAGCTCCCTTTTTTACATTTCTGTCCTGTAGATTCCTCTAACTCTCTCTCCAAAGGTGGAATGGTGACTTGGTTTTCAATAACATCATATTAGCTGTGTTCATTGTTGCTGTTTATTTGCGTTCCTTAGCAGAGAGGATTTCTTCCTAGAATTCTGCATACTTTAAGCAGAATTTCAGAACATACAAAAAAATGCCGTGACTAGAACAAATTTTTAAAATTGTAATTTATTTAAAATAGGATCAGGGCAAAGGATATTCTGTAGTTACTCCATAGCCTAAGGAATTGGAAGAATCCTTGTGGCATTTTCCAAGATTGTGGATTGTTCAGAGTGTTTCCCCTGATCATTGGATTAGACTCTCCTTGTTGCAATAGCTGTACGAGGAGACTGTGACTGAGGCAGTCTCCCCTAGAAAAGCACTGTAACTGGGCAGATGGTCTGTGAAATCTCATTTTCCTTCCCCTGAGGGAACTGCAGAAAACATCTCCTGCCATCTACGCTTAAGGTAAACTGATGCTGACAGTTCCACTTAGACCTTTCCAGATTGGCTGGGGAAGGAGTGGGAGAGAGGGAGGGGGAGCAATATTTTTCCAAGCAATGGTGCATTTGTCCCACAGTTGTTGTCAGGGAGAATTCGGGTATGACAGTGAGGGAGGTTTCCATTGGAGTTAAAGGCCACTTGGAATGACAAAATGAATTAAGTGCCAACTGCTTTCTCCCTGAAGACCTATGTGCTTAACTATGACTACACAGAGGCAGTCAGCAGGGGAGAATGGATGTAATCTAGAAAAGAACAATGGAAAAAAAATACTGGAAGTTAGTTCTGTTCTTCTTTTTTAATTCCTCTCTCCTTTTCCTACAGACTTATTAGGCATAGCAGATGCCATTTCTGGGAGAATTTATGCCCATTTACACCATTTACACCAGTAGACTTTTGTGAAAAATGTTTTTTCCACGTATTTTGCAGACCATATCCTGTCTAGCCTGGAGACAAGAGGGCTCCGGGTAGATCTCCTCAAAATGTACAGACATCTGAAGGGAGAGTGCAAAGACATTGGAGCCAGGCTGTTCCCAGTGGCACCTAGTGACAGGACCATGCACAAACTGAAACATAGGAAGCAGGTTCCTCCTCAATGTCAGGAAAGACTTGTTTCCTGTGAGGTTGACTGAGCAGTGGTACAGGTTGCCCAGAGAGCTGCTGTAGTCTCCTTTCTTGGAGATCTTCAAAGTGGTCTGGATGTGGTCTGTTGCAAACAGCTATTTGTGGACCTGTTTGAGCATAAAATTTTGACAATGTGACCTCCAGAGGCCCCTTCCAATCTCGGCCATTCTGTGTTTCTGTGGTTCTTAGAAACTTTTCTTATTCGTTCTTCAACAATAACATCCTGCCCTTTCTAACACAGCCTAGCATCTTCTTTTTGAGCTTGGTAACTTGTAGTGGGAGTGCGAAACAATCCATTGGCAGCCTCATATCTTTAAAATACCCTTGTCCAGTGATCACGATGACACATTTTTTGGCTTTGGTGTGTGGCACTGCCTTGCAGAGCAAGAGAGACAGTTATTCTTGCTGCAATTTGCAAGTACTTCCTTGCTAAACATCAGAGAAGTTTTGCAAAGGAAAAATCTCAGTACAAGTTGAGGTCCAGGGCCTGGGGGATGGACAATGCTGGCTACTGCAAAAGCCGGCTTACTTGCAGTTCTGGAAATTCTTCAGGTTTCCCCCATAACTGAAGTTTTCAGAGGGCATTAAGTAAATAAGGTGTCCTTCCTCTTAAAGATGTACAAAATGATGCATAGCCTTGTAGCCAGAAGTCAGAGAAAAGGAATAATTAAGTTTTGACTGAGCAACGTCAGCCTTAAAGTAACAAAGATAGCTGCATTGAGTGGGGAGAAGACACTGTTTCTTATGTCTTGATTCTTCAAGAAGCTTCTGGTTGTAATTTTTCTTGGATACATGGGCCATCAGAAAACAGTGGCACGATTTTAACTCATTGTGTATGTCTGCTTGAATTTTTCAGGCTTTTTCTCCTCCCCATGAATAAGTTGCAGTTTTATGCCCTTCAGAGAGACAGCATGTGCTGTCAACTCTCAAAAGACTGGGCCACCTCTCACATTGTAAGCTAAAGGGTGTAACATTTTCCTTCTCCACAGTATTGCTAAAGTACTGCTTTCCTACTTAAACAAATTGCCTTCAAAAGACTTGGAGAACTCGGACGAATTTCAGTAATGTGCTAGTACAAAATGTTGTCATGTTAGCAGTAGCAGTGCAGGTCACTCACAACAAGTGCTTGTTCTGGCTCTGTTGCAATTTGTTTTGCTTGTCACGTTGCCCTCTTATGAGGCAGCTTATCAAAAAGTCTTTGATAATCACAGAGTTTTCTTGTATGAGATTGAAAGTCAGGTTATGATAACTGACAGGTACCCAAATACATAAGCAAGCACTTCCAAGAAGAACTTGGTAGGACGTGGCTTGAAGAAAAAAAATCCAGAAGCTGGGTTCCAGTAAGCTGTGATATTAAAAGGTCACATTCACTACAATGATATCTAAGAACCATGATTAAAGCCCACATGCAGAACATTCTTTCACCATGCAGCATCCTGCAGGTAGAGGATACCTTTGCAAAAGGACATTTGTAGGGTTTTTTTATGCCAGGGGTAGTGCATAGGGATAGGGAGCTGGAAGAAATTGTCCCTGGCCATGAAGTTCAGTCCCTCTGTCACAGCCAACTGTGATGTACACCCTGTCCTGAACTGATCTGGCTCCATCTGCAAAATTATGACTGTTTTTGCCCCTGTTTACATCTCAGGTTGTGATTGCTGTTGTGGTTAGCAAGCTTCTTTGAGTTCTCAACCTCAGTTTTATTGCTGGATAGTCTGTATCCCCCTTTTCTTTTTTCCTAATAGTTTCTTCATTTAGCTTAAATGCTTCTTTCTGTTCTTGGTGTTTATCTTTAGCGTGTCTGCAAAGTGATGACCCACTTCAGCCTCTTTTCTGCCTCCCAAAGTAGCTCTTGCCTACAATGATGCCAGACTGAGCTCATCTTCCCACTATGCAAAATAATCTACTATAATAATGTTTTAGGGCATCATAATGAGTACGTGATCTTCCTTAAGTGAAAGGCAATAATGGTGACTAGCGACTCGAGGGAGTAGTGCAAACTTCGGTTTTGAACTGTCTGTCTCTCAGTTTCCTCCTTTTCTGGTAGGAAATTTTGCTAGAAATAAGCTTGTTGCATTACAACTTTCCTGGGAGTTTGGCCGCATACGGAGATGATAGAGCCTTGTTTCTCACTATACAGTCAGCACTATAGATGAAATGTATGACTAAAGGAGTGTCTTATGTTTCTACTGTGTCATTGGCTAACACTGCCAGTAACCAACTGGCTTCATATTGAAAGGGAAGGACCTGTAAAACTGAGGAGGTGTCTCACTACCCTCACAGTAAAGAATTTCTTCCTAATGTCTAATCTAATCTACCATCTTTCAGTTTAAAATTATTACATCTCATACTACCACTATGTGCCTTGACAAAAAGCCCCTCCCCATTTTTCCTGCAGGCCCCCTTTAAGTATTGGAAGGCTGCTATCAGATCTCCCTGGAGCCTTCTCTTCTAGTGGTGGTTACTCTGTGTTTAAGTCTGCTGCCATTGCTGCTGGTCCTGTCCAGTTTTTGTCAGCTCTGATGGCTGTTGCTGGCTGCTGGTGGCTCTCTCCATGACCCTGGCATTTCATTGGTTCAAGAAACCCCCTGTATACCACAACCTTCTGCTCCACTGCGGAATGTGCCAGCATGGAGCTGATCACCTTGGTGAATTTGGTTTGACAGCAGCACACTTCCAGAGGGCCAGCGTGGCAGCAGGGATGGAGCACCTGCATCTGAACAGCAGGGAATGGCTCACTGGAGCTGAGAATTCTCCTTTAATCCATATTCAGACTAACGGTAGGCTATTCAATATGTATGTTATAGTCTGTGCCAGTGATTAGAGGTTCACAGACCTTTGAGCTTCAGCACAGGAAACATTCCCTAGCATTTTTCAGTGACAGTTACACATAACATACTAATAAAGTAAGATCAGCTTATGTCTCATTTCCTGGTTATGTTGGCTTTATCATGCTCGTATGAATGAAGGTACATTTGGTTATGTTTCCTCCAGGACAGTGAACTCTAGACTCTGTGCTAAGAAACTGTTGCCTTAGGCATGCTTTTCCTTACCTACATCTGAAATATGAAGAAAAGGTCAAGCATGAAATCTGGACAATTTTTTTGTCAGAAATGTTTCAAATTCATTTCTAATCAGCACTTAAATTGGTTACTGTTTCACAGACTTCATCTCAAATATCATTTCTGTTGCTTCCTTGAAGATCTATTTGG
>Ga0181612_130127_pt1 | contig 16081 bp, 10 predicted proteins | sample HoacroProtozoa21_FD_119630 | JGI IMG/M metagenome (GOLD analysis project Ga0181612, IMG submission 119630) | Hoatzin crop microbial communities from Cojedes, Venezuel. Combined Assembly of Gp0051906, Gp0051904, Gp0051908
AGGAAGTTCCAGCTGAACGTGAGGAAGAACTTCCCTCTGAGGGTGATGGAGCGCTGGAACAGGCTGCCCAGGGAGGTTGTGGAGTCTCCTTCTCTGGAGATATTCAAGACCCGCCTGGGCGTGGTCCTGTGCAGCCTGCTGTAGGTGACCCTGCTTTGGCAGGGGGGTTGGACTAGATGACCCACAGAGGTCCCTTCCAACCCTGAACATTCTGTGATTCTGTATGTATTGGTAGTTCACTGTAATCACTTTTCGAATCCATCAGTTGCTTTCAATTGTTCTGCAGGACAGATACACCTAGGCCAGCTCTATATTAGCCACCCGAGGTGCCAGCAGCAGAACAGAGGTCTAGATTTCTGCATGTATTATAAAACCTGCCTGATTTTCTGAGGTTTCATGAAGTCAGAGCCCACTTTGTACTGTGACAACTCATGATCCAAGATGCAGCTGGCTTCCCATTCAAGGTGGGAGCTGTGGATTTACATCTTCTTGAGCAGACGAGGACGTTGAGAAGCCGGGATGCTCTCAAGGTTGGGGGCACAGGATCAGAGTTCTAATTGTGGGTGGGATACAAGGCTTAGAGAAATGTAGCCTCGTGCAGACTTTGAGGTCACCAACTAAAAGCATTTTAGGCGTTTGAGCAGTTAAAATTTTTGTCAGTTTGCAAAATGGAGAAGAGGTGTAAGATCTGAGGCTGAAATCTTGGAAGGAGCGCGCATGTTAAATTAGCATGTGAGGGCATGAATCAACAAACATGCTTTGACTTCAAGGGTTTGTGTATAGTCGATACCAAGTGTATTAACACAGTTGTAAAGTCAAGCTTGACAAGGGAGGATTAGGTGGCTCTAAGTCTTCCACTACAGACGCAATGCTATATAAGCTATCCCATACAGTGCTTCCAAAGGCATCCTTCTACTCAGAAACACACGTGAAAATCCAACAGTTTTTCGGAGGTAAAAAGGACACATTCGAAGAGTTTGCTTTGTAATGCTTTTCCTGCAGCAAGACTGTCACTCATCTGCCTTGTGACAAACTGAAACAGGTCACAAGCAAGGTAAGAAAAAGCTAGAGGCTTTGCATTGTGTGGAAATAATTCCTTAATTTAGCACTGAAGAGTATTAAATTTGTATCATGTTTGCTTCTGCTGTTCAAAGACGCAATATGCTCTGTAAAGACTGCAATAACTTTCACGTGACTTTGCAGAACGATAAGCCTATTAAAGGAATAAACACATAGCCATGTTTACCCAATAAATAACATGTAAAAATTCTGCCAAAGTCCCACTTCGGATACTTACCTCCTTTAGTGAATCTGGTTCTGACTCCTAATGTCCTTTTGAATTTACCACCCTTAAGTTCAGAGATTTTTCCACTTCAGATAGCCAGGCCATAAAACAAAGATGTGCCACTCTATGTGATGAGCAGAAGCAAGAACTCCTCTTCTCCTTGTGGTGGTACAAAATGCAGTAGAAATGAGCTGCCTGCTACCTAGATTGAAGAATCACCTATATCCAATGAACAGCAATGAAGACCACCCCAGATATGACCAGTTATGCTTCCCAAACACACACTCAGTATCTTTCAGCCAGAAGTCATTTTTCCCCTGCAGATATATCAGCAGAACACTGATAATTCAGAAACACATTCTAATGATAAACTAAAAAATCTGCTTGATGCTTTATTTTACTTAACTGGAGTATTTAATGATGATGATCTATTTTAAAATACATATATTATTTAGATATCAGTTCAGACACAAACTAGCACTATTTTGGTACAAGACCCAATTTAAAGAACAGGGGCAAGAGGAAAATAGGCAGTTTCATCAAAAACAAAGGTGGAGAAGCCACAGTTCCCACAGTCTTGACAGACACTTTTACAAAACCCGTACATTTGAACTTTCTAAGAACTGTTTTAAACCTTTTTCCATTAAGTTCCTGATTTCTTCCTCTTCATCAGGAAATTCAGAAATATTGTTAAAATTAAAGCAGAAATTCTAACATAATCATCTGACCCTAGAAATTTTGTTGTCGTTTCTTTAAAATAGAATAAAATAGAACCACCAAGTATCAGACTGTCATGATAAATGTTCATAGCAATACCAGCAAACTATGTTTTCTTCCAGTAGTAAAACACCCTGATAAATAGTCAGATAGCAAATTCTGCCTAAGGAGTGCAACACAGTGCAGATGTTCTTTAAAACTTTCAAAGCTGGCATCTGACATTGCCTAGAGACATCAGGAGGGTAAACAGGACAGAATGCCTACGTAATCTGGGGCAAAATATCACAGTATTGTCCTTCTCTTAACCAGAGATAACTACTAGTCTCCTTCGAGTAATGATCTGCTGATTTTCCTCATGGATTAATCAATATGACACCATTTTCTACTTTATTTTGCACTATTGTTCTATCACTGTTGCCTTATGTTATCAATTGGTTCCAAAGGTCCCAGAAGAGGCAGAGCCCCTGTTTCATACACTGAAAAAAAACCCCACTTCAAAAAGACTATTATTCTGTGAAAGGACTCCCACTCTGGCTAGTAAGGTTTCTGATGGGGATCCGAACAGCACTTTATCAGCCTCGTTCCTCCCCCACATCCCTTAATGTCTTATTCATGCTGCCAGTGTGAGCCATCAAGCTTCTAAGACCAAACCAGAAAATCTATGTAAAATAATAGACCATTATAGTAACCAACATTAGATTTTGCTACTAATTTAAGGATCACAAAGATGGAAATATATAACTTTATATAGAACATCCAGAATGAGGGACTAACTCAAAATTTAAAGAGTAATGCTATCAACATCCAAGTTAAAAATAAATAGAGTTAAGAAATAACAAACCAATATCTGTCCATAATTCAGAGGTTAGCTAATTATTTTGCCTGTTCAAATGATATCAAGATTTCTCCATTTCCACTGCAGCCGTGAGGAGAACTCAAGGTTTCCTGGTATCCTTGCAACATGAAGCTCTTTGAAAAGCAGCACTGAAACTTGTTCTAAAAGTTAATTCCTTAACCTGATATAGATTTATTTCCATTTAAATTGAACGTACACCCAGACACCACCTGATCTTCCCCTTCCATTGCTCTAATACATACCATACCTTGGGAATTGTAAAGCACATGGTACAGCAGGCCCTCTGCATTCACACCAAGCTGATGCCCCCTGCACATCATATCCTCGTTCTCAACAGAGCTGTTGGGAGGGCGGACCTCTAACCCCCAAGGCAGCATATCTGTCTTCAGAGGGGTAGTCAGCTTCATCTAGAATTTACTGTTCTGGCTCCATTTGAAACGTATGTGGCTCATCAATGCACACTACGGGTTCCCATGCGCTGACTCAGCTGATTCACTCTGTCCTCATGACAGTGATTTCCCTGCAGCCTAAGGCTATTTACATCCACCGAGGATCTGCCCCCAGATGGAGAAAGAAGAGCTCAGATTTTTGTGTCTAAAGGTGCCAACTGACTATTAAAACACCAGTGGAAAACATCCAAATTCTCGCAAATTGTCCATTAGCGTATCTGTTCTTCATTTGGCAATAAAAGCAACAAACTACTCCACTGAGGTAAACCTCTACAGAATAATAAAGAGTTCAAGTGTAACAATAAATAAGAACACCCCCACTGCCCCAGACTTGTGTGTAAAGATCTGCTTTTAGAACTATCCACATTCGTTTTCCCGTACGTTCCCGTTCTTGGAGGGAAGAGGAGAGGCAGTCTTCTCAGAACAACGTGCTTGGAATGTACTTGTCCCAACCAGCCAGAGACTAGTAATGCAGCTAAGAGGTCAGTTCTTACTGGTGTGCACGTGTGTCTGTGTGTCCACATGCACATGAGTGGAGCTGGAGGTGCAAACACCTACCCTATAACCTAAGATGGCAAATGATAAAGGATGTGTATTTGGATATCTCCTAATGAAAACAATTATTAAGCTTGTGTAGCATCAGATGAACAGAAACAGTCTCTCACGGTCTTGATGCAGATAGGTAACGACCACGACTCTTCACTGCAGACAGAGTTTGCGGATTGTCACTCCAATGCCTTTTCAGGGCAGCATTTTCAGTCCTAGCAGACCATGCTCTGGTGATTACAGGGCATCTTTTCAAAAAGTGAAACTGAGTACGTGTGTTTCCAAGTCAATATAACTACTCATTGGTGCACATCCTTAAGAACAACAGATGTCCAGTGAGCTAGGTAAAAATCGAGGGTTCAGAAAACTGAAAGAAAGAATGAAAACAAACTTTTTTATTTTTTTCTGTAGACGGCTACTCTGGGCCCATTTACGAGAACACTGGCCATGCAGCGAAGACATGAGTGTGAATATCTAGATTTGGTAACAAGCCGAAAAATTAACTAAAAAACATCAGCTTAATTGATTATAATTGTGTTTTATGGGTCATTACCAGACTACCAGTTCCATCAAGTCACATCAAGTGGTCCATAAAGCAATATCAATCCATACACTGTGTGCTCTCTGTTAAAAGGTGAGCGTGAGAAGTGTTAAATAGAATCACAGAATCGTAGAATCATAGAGTCATAGAATGGAAGGGGTTGGCAGCGACCTCTGCGGGTCATCTAGCCCAACCCCCCTGCTGAAACAGGATCACCTACAGCAGGCTGCACAGGACCTTGTCCAGGCGGGTCTTGAATATCTCCAGAGAAGGAGACTCCACAACCTCCCTGGGCAGCCTGTGCCAGTGCTACATCACCCTCAGAGGGAAGAAGTTCTTCCTCATGTTCAGCTGGAACTTCCTCTGCTTCAGTTTGTGCCCGTTGCCCCTTGTCCTGTCGCTGGGCACCACCGAAAAGTGTTTGGCCCAAAACATGCTTGGAAACCAGTACATCAACATAATATCTAACACAACTGCAACTCAACAGCATGCTCATTTAACTTCCATCAGCCCAATGCATGGCTTTCATTCCTGCCTGAATGAACAGGGTGCTTAGCAAGTGTAACAGTCTATTTGACTCCTGGGACTGGTGAACCATGTATCACCAGGACCAAATTTCCCCCGGCCAAAATTATTGGAGGAGCTCTGCTGAAGGAGCGCTGGGGTGGCTACGAATGAAAGCTGAAGATCTTGCTCAGAAATAGACTCGGTTCTGTCTTTGTCTCTTAGTTATTGCCTTTGCAATAACTGTCTCTCTCTTTTTCTTTTCCTGTATTTTTTTCTTATTTTTTAAAGTGAAAGTTAGAAAGGAGGCGATTTAGTTCTAGCTGCTGAAACTGCACCAAGCATCTCTTATTATTACTGTAACGGGATTTTTTTTGTACTGTGGCACCTTCTCATTTCCCTCACGTAATCTGAATTAGTTTGGGCAGGTGCAACTCCATGAAGTACAGTTAACTTATTTAATAGAAAAAAATATGTGCCTGTCTATTATATTGGTTCTTTCATAATCCTTTGAATTGAAGTTGAGCAAACCTCCAGTGAGCAGCTAACTGCAGTATAAGACTGAGCATCTCGCTTTTCTACTTCATTGCTTTGTACTGTACTCCCAGAAAGCTATTTTTAGAACCGCTCTGCAGTTGCACAGTGGTTGCTTATATCTTGTCTAAACGAAGTAAGGTTGCCCTACTGAGGCTCTGCCCTTCTCTCAAGGGCAAACTAAAATCCATCAAACTTAAATATATGCTGCAAACCCTACACATTATGGCTGTGATGGAAATATTATGTAGTTATTTATAACAATATATCCATTTGGGGAAGTGAAATAGATAGGCAGATCTGAAAATTATTGCCTCTTCATTCTCCTCTTGAAGTCATTATCTTTGTGCCTAAAGCTTGAAAGTTGGTTTTGCTGGCTCCATGACAAAGTAAGCAAATCTATCTCCACAGAACAGATCACTGCTGCCTACAACCCCACCATAAACGACTTGTGGAAGGTAGCACCGGCATTCAACCAGATCCTACATTGCTCCACAGAAATCCACACAAACACTTCTAATTACAGGGCATGTTTTTTCAACACAGCTGCTCATATTGCTGGGGGATAAGTAAATTGCAGATTCAGAGAAAAAATATTAACTTAATCTACCTAAATATAGGTAGATAGGCATATACCTATAATGCTAGAAATGAGCAAGTATCTACACATACGCTCGCACACACATGCGCGCACGCGCTAAGTAATTTCAAAATTGACTACAGACATAGTAAAGGAGTCTTATCTTGACTCTGCTCTTACAAATTACACAGACTCAGATAAAAATTATTTAACTGTTGGCTTCTGTAGTTGATGCTAATACAGAGAACTGAAGACGGAGGAAACGGGAGGGGAGGAAAGAGAATATCTGAACAAGAGATTTGAGACCTTCTCTAACATATCAGCCATGCTGCAAGATTCAAGAGCCCCAAACCTAAAAACATATATTACTTAATACTAGTTCTTCTAGTACTAAGTAATCTCCTTCTCTGTCTTCTAATAAGTTTCTTTTCTGAGTCTATGTTCTTCATCTAAACGTACTCAAGTTAAAGGGCAAGTGTTATGTCCAAAAGCAACACGCAGTGATTTACAACAAAGACCTACCTAGCTGTGGTTTTCCCTGCCATTCTTGCTATTCTTTGGAGGGATTCTGTACTGTCCTCACATTAAATCCACTTTGACAAAATTTATACACACACCAGACTCAGGAATTGACCTTGTCAGTCTCTCAAGTAAGTCTTTCTGCCTTCCAATTAACATCAACCTACAAAAATGTTCTTTATAGCTTATGCAGAAAAGAAGAGAGAGATGCACTAACAGACAGCTAGTTGATCTTACAAGGTTTGATGAGGTCTGCAGGCAGCTGTCTTATAAATATGTCAAGAAAAACAGCTGTAGTAAAATTCTTAGCAGTAAGAGTTAAAGTTGTTATACTGAAATTGTAGCTTTAATTATCCTAGCTCAAAATTCTGAACCAGATTATGACTTCCCTGAAACAAAAGAATACAGACAGCAGCTACATCTAGGTTTCTGGGTTGGGAAACTGAACCTGAGTATTTTGCTTCACGCCTTACTACAAAGCAAGGCAGACATCATAAGCGAACAAGATAGTACTAAAAAAAGAACATGTGCGCTTATCTGTATGTGAAAACACGTCGCCTTTCTTCTGGCAATCACTTCTTGCTGATCTCCAGCCTGTGCACTATCTGCATTACATTCTCATACATTTGAAAAAAAAAAAGATATGTCAACAAGAAGTGAAGGCTACATAATGAGTGAACAGGATACTTCTCAGTATGAGAAAGACCATAAATCAAAGCAGGACACAGCACTTGACTGATTCCTGGACAGCTTCTCCTGCCTTGTTTCCTAGCTTACCATTAATGTTTTGTGGGCTTTGCACCACATCAACTCTACTGCTCTTTTAGCAGTGGGAAGAAAAAGCGAGGAGGTACTTTTCATCCAGATAATTATGGGACAAATCAAATTCCCCTTGAGAACATGCCTACCCAAAATCAATGGCGTTAAACATAGATAATCCTGAACTAGAATGACATATTTAGGATATAGAATTATTTTTCTAAGGTTACATTGAACTTCTAGACTCAGAGAGGCCACATAGGAAAATGAAAACAGACCCTTTGAAGAATTTAAAACAGTTGCGATTTTACTAACATATGTCTGTTCTGGCAGACAGAAGCATGCATTATATATATAAATGCCTAGGATGTGTTTTCCTTGACGTTCAAAGCCCAAGCTGTCACATTTCCATGGCCATTTGCAGTGTCTGAAAAACAGAGTTCATGTGCAAACAAACCTTGAGACTGACGTCTTGAAACAAGACAGACAGGTAAGCAGGGGCTAAGAGGAGTTTCAGAGATGCAAAACCAAAATATGCCAAGAGATTGAAAAAGTTTGTGTCAGCTTCTGTCCTACTTTACAAAGCATCCTGAATACCAACAAGCTAGTATGCATAAACTAAAGAAAACCTTTCCCCCCCTCAAAAAAGATCTCACCCTAAACCCAAGAGCAGCAAAATCAATTATACGTTTGCTCCTTTGGCTATTTACCTCAGAATCACAGAATGTTCGGGGCTGGAAGAGACCTCTGTGGGTCACCCAGTCCAACCCTCCTGCCGAAGCAGGGTCACCCAGAGCAGGCGAGTAGTGAGATGGTAGTGCAGAGGAATTGGAGATGGGACACACAGCTGCTGGGGGGACTGGGCAGGTAACCCAGTCTGTGCAGCACCCAGCGCTGGGAGGCCTGGGGGTCCCGAAGCATTCCCAAAACGGAGGTGAGCGTGTGACCTGTTCTTTCAGATGCTGGTACAGCACGTCAGGCTGGTGTCTTTGAAGTAGCAAGTGGCCATTCTGGCTATTTCATAAGGACTTTTTGGGTAAGGAAAAACAACTTTCCCAGCACACAGTTTCTCTTGGGGTGAAATTAGAGGCGAAGAAGGAATGTTTTGGGCTTGTATTACTGACTGCAGTGTGGGTTAAAATTCTTCTTTGATAGTCAATAAAGACAAATTGCGCACAAAAGTAGCTACCGTTGCCGGAGTGAGCTGGCAGTTTGCAGAAGGGGGTATGTGGTATCTTAACGTGCAGTCAGTTGTAAAGGCTTGGGAAAAAAATTTTCAACTGCACATTATCTGAGTGAGCTTCCATATTTTACCATGACACCGACTCCGAGACTCATTTCCCTGGGTTAAGTAGTGTGGGGTGAAGTATCTGCCGCTCTCCTTCTCCCTATCCATCTGCTGCGGTATTCTGGGCATTTAACCTGGAGCGCTTGCTGATGTATGACCAAATCAGAGAAAAGAGGCCGCGCTGTTTAACCCTCTCCCTTTGTAGCTGCACTTAATGAATGTCACGCAGGCCCACTATAGAAATGATGGAACATCCATTCTGGCAGCAGGAACAGTGCCCACCGTGCAATGATATGGTGAAATATGCTGAAAATATTCACAGGAGCCTGTGAACATAAACCCATGATTATTTTTTTCCCTGAAATCTCAATATTTTAGCTGGTTCCCCCCCCCCATATAATAAAAGTGCAGTTCCAAGCAGTGTCTACTTTTTTGAGGGGAAGAAAACTCCATTTTCTTTTTAATGTGGCTGTACTGAAACTGCTAACTTATGCCAACCGCAGTGTAATTATGTTGTCCATGCAGGTCTTTTTGTCTTTCTAAAAAATGTCTTGTAAATAAGATTGCAAGTCTTAATGACTTTATACAGTAATTCCTGGGCTAAATTCAAAGGTGATAAAAGTAGGGCTAAACTTCTTTAGCAGAAGTTATTTATGTGCAGGTGCGTGCTCTCTGCTGGCCCAGTTCTACTTTCATGGGGAGGTGCAATCGGTTGTTAAGAACCTGTGCCTTTTGTGGGGCTCCTTGCTGAGCAAGCTGGTGCTCAGCATCTCGGAGGCAGGCGTGAGCAAACCGCGACGGGACCAGGAGGAGAATGTGGCTGTACGGCAGCTCTCATCATCAAATGCAAGAGTCAAATCCTCATAGCTTTCACCATTTTGTGCATCTTTCTCCACTGAACTAGCTTTTTTCCCCCTCTTCTGAATACAGGCTACATCTTGCTACTTCTTCCCTCTAAACTTTGTGCCAGATCTTCTCTTCCCCTTGGACTTCATTTGTGTAATCAGAAATCAGCTGGAGGGAAAACATAGTGAAACATAGTACAAAACCTCTGCTGTCACTTCAGGTTCCCTAAAGCACCATGATTCATCAGCCTAATTTGAAAATAAATAAATCGGTTGTCTCGCTTCGCAAAGAGAATATAAATTTTGAAAGCTGGTGGCTAATTACTTCTGTTAGACTTGGCTTCATGCTGGTAGCAAATGTCTGTCAACTGTTCTGTCAAAGACTAAGGAAAGTACTAAAAATGTACAAAGATTTCTTGCATGTTCCTGCTAAAGAGGATGCTTTTGATAGAATTCCTCCCCAAATAAGAACACCACCCTTGGGTGTCTCAGCGCTTTGCTAGCAGGCATACTCTTAATCTACCATGTTCATACCGGAGGAGGGAGACCAAGAGAAGCCTGGATCTCAACCTTTGCTTCTCTGAGATAATCAGCAAACAATGTGAATGTGTATGTGTGTGAACACGACATGTGTAAATAAATGGATGAAATAGTATCACTGGGACCTTCATTTCACCCAAGCTATTGAATCATCTCATCATAACTGCTTGTTATTAACCAAGTGGCATAATTCCAACTTAAACTTCCCTTTTGTTTACTAGAGACTTGCTGAAGAGCTAGTGCTGAATACTTAATTTTCAACCTTCTAACTACATGTATTTATAGAAAGACCAAGCAATGTTTAACTCGAAGATCTAGAGCCGGGCGATGAGCGAGCTAGGTGTGAATCTCAGCTGTGTTTTTAAAAGAAAATTTCAGCTCTGTATTTTAACAGAGAAAAATGTTACAAACATGATCTGTTTAAATAGAGGATGATGAAAAACCAACAGGCACAATTTCTAATATTCACATGCTCACTTTAAAACATCAATTTGTTCATTCTTCTAACTCTCAACAGATTTTTGCGGGAAGCACGAGGTCGAGTGTGTGGCTGACGTCTGTTTCCCCCCAGTCTGTCAAATTAATACCGTAGCTCCAACTGAACCTCGGCTTCTGTCCTGATGCACCGGGCAGCACTTTGGCCTGTTCTAACTGTACAGGGTGTCTGAAATACCAGTTTTACCATTGATACAGGCAAATCCATGCTGACATTAATACAGTGCTGTGAAGTCCTCCTCCTTTTGCTGAGTTAAAAAGGGAAAATGTGCCAGTCATGGAGCGTATACTGACAGTCTGTAGTGAGTGTCTTAGGTGTTACTTAGCCGAAATGTTTTAGCATTCCTGGTAAATGTCAGGGAGATGAAACAGCATTTGTATCAAGAAGTTAATGGTAAGCAGCCAAGGTCTGGGGACTGTTTGTACCTGGATACTCTGCTTTCCCACCGTAAGGAACAGAGGACGAACAGCCCAGGAGCATGGGCAGGGAGTGAGCCTGGCACTCCAGCGAGGTTGCTCCCAAGCTTCTCCTGCTGCCTGCAGGCAATTCTGTGTGCAGAACTGGGGGGGAAACAACCACCCTTTTTCTCCAAGTATGACTGCTGTAAAGCAGTGGAGCAGGAGCGATAGCTGCTGGTGTCTCTGTGTGGCTGTCTTGCTCTGCGCAGAATTTTTTTGCGGTAGTTTCCAGGCAATATTCCAGCTGGTCAGATGGAGGGAAGGCAGGCGATGGTTTGCATGTGCTGTACTCATAGGTTACATGTGCTCCTTCCCCCCAGCCAGCCCCCAGAGTTGAGCATTTCTTCTGTGATCACTAGAGGCTTAAAGGTAGGAGTGAGTGCATGGTCTGCTCCTCAGGACAAGAGCAAGTGTGCTCTGGATGTGAACCTGCTTATTTCTGGTAGGCAGCTCACCTAAGAGGGAGATTATTTTAATATTTCTCCCTCTTTTCTTCCCCCTCTTACCTAATGTACTTTTTAAAGCAGGCTATTTCTGCTGTAGGAAAAACCCGACTAATTATCAGCTGGCATAATGGAGCAGGCTGTGCTGTAAGCTGCTGGTGCTCCGTGTTGGTTCCCGGTGACTCCAAACACATCTTCCTTCTCACAGCTTCTGCTGGAGCGCAGAAGAGGTGAAAGCAAGTTGTTAATCATACATGCTGCTGTACATCTTAATAAAGGTGGTAAAATTCGGATGGAAAGGTGGCTGTGGCTCTGAGGCTGAAGGACTCTGCTTAGAGGAGCAACAACAGCTCCCTCTCCTCCTGGAGCAGCGTGAGGGGAGTCGAGCTGCTGACGGAGCAGGGCTGCTGACAAGTCTCCGTTGACATGAGAAAGGGGTAGTAAAGGCATCTCAATAAATTCATTTAGGTGTTTAAATGATGCTGTTAATCCTCTCTGTAAACAGGACTTTAACAACAAGGTCTACCTGCTCTTTCTGTTTTCCAATACACTGCTTTGGCCTTCCCTTTCCCCGGTGGAGACCCACCAACCTGATTAACACATTAAATGAAGCAGAACCCAGTGCTATCTCTGCACATTACTGCTTCCTTGTCCTATATGAGCAACTTCCAAATTACCAGTTATAACTATCCTCCACCCTCCTAACCCAGAATATCCCTACTTTAAGGAAATTGTGCCACATGATAGAAGGTAGCTGCAGATTTTGGGTTCTTAGTGTTCAGAAAAGGGTTTTTCCTTAAAAGTCTTTAACTTTTCTTTTAGAATACCTCACTGCCGCCTGTCCTTATTTCTCCGCACGGTTTTCATTTTACCTTCTTCTGGCCCGTGCCTGCATACTCAGCGAGGCACGGGCTCTCTCCGGCAGCTGCTCGCACGCCACCCTCGCTACCCCGGGCAGGCTTGACAGAATGGGTGCCCCAAGATAAATAGGCACCTTCTGCACGTCGCTGAAAATCGAACCGTCCCCGTGCTCATCTGGAGCCGGAGCTGAATAGATTGTCACGAGAGCCTGGGGACACAGGGAGCGGGGGGTGTGACTGGGGCAGTGCCGCGGCGTTCTGTCCTTCTGCAGCATCGGCTCAGGGGACAGCATCGGCTCCGGTGAGCCGTGGGCCCACGGATGGGCTTGTGCTGGGGTCTGTGTTGCAGCACCCAGCTGCAGCCAGGCACGGGAGAGCCCACGCCGCTGCGGCACGGCATATGGGGCCGGTGGTGGTGCGCGGGAGGGGGGCAAGAAGAGCTGGAGGAGGGGAGAGGCACGCATATAAATCATTATTGGCGAACATCTCAGCTCTTGAGCCAGGCTGTCGCTTGCCGCTGCTCGTGGTGCAGCCCAGACATAAATCATAATTCCCCTACAATAGATCCTTTTGCAGCCGCCATCAGGAAAAGTGTGTTGGTTTTATCGATTTTTTGACACCGGGGCCCTGGCAACGGCCGCTCTGAATCATTATGAAATGAAACTGATTAGGAATTCATGGAATACTAAATAAACTTTACGAGCCCGTTGTAAGTTTTTTGATGCATGGGGAGCGGAAAATGAAAACTAATGATATAAAAATTACACAGCGTGCTGAGTATTATTATACTGCTATTGATTTGTTTCAAACTGTACATCAAAATCGAAGTGTGCTGGGTGTGCTTGGCTGCAAGGCTGATGCTCAAAAAGCTTTTGAGGGTGGTTTGTTTTTTTTTTAATGCTGGCTCCAGCATTTTTTGCCAGCCAGAGGAGGTTCGTGCCGCCGCAGAATTGCTGAAGTGCTGCCTGCACCTGCCTGTTCTGCTGCAGCCACCCTTTGCATGGTGATCGCTGACTTTATTCTCCTCTTTGCATGCGGACCCTCACGAGACAAAAATATATTGATGAGGACTTTAGCCTAAGTGGATAACTCCTCGCACGCGCTTCTGCTCTAGGGAATTTTACTCCTGTTCCTTCATAGCCGACGCTGTGAGAGAAGCCCGAGACGTTTGACAAACATTTATGCAAAAACGGCACAAAGGGCTCATTTGTTCTGCCACGAACCGCGGGCACCTCGGGAGGACGGGTAACAGCTGGTTACAGCGCTGCCCGGCACTCTGGGGCAAGAACAGATAACTCACCATTTTTTAAACTTTTCTTTCTAGAAATAGACAATTTGTGATGTGATCATATTAGCGCTGTTCAGACTTAAAATCAATGGAAATAATGAGTAGAATTGGTGTGATCTATTTGCTTCCTATTTACTATTTTTGACAGCAGAGTTTAGCAAAATTAAGTAAGGAAAACTGATAAAAAGGCTAGGATTGTGTCAGTGCAGCCTCGAGGCAAAGTGCTGAATAAGAGCAGGAGTGTGTGCAGTTAGATATATCGCTGGTATTGTCATTGCATGGTTTTGTTGAAATAAAAAGGATCCTCGTGCTGCAGCTTGCCGTGCTGGACTGGGAAGGTTTCTGTCCTGGCTAAAGCAGTTCTGCTCTGCACCTTCCAGTGCTGCTGCAGCTTTCCCCAAAGTACCAAAGTGGCCCTTGGGCAGCTGAAGGATGCTGCTGCGACTCATTCTGTGATGATTTTCTTTAGAAGAAACCTTGCCGTTAAGCAGCAAGCTTGCTTCTTCATGGTGTTTATTCTGCTGGAGTTTCATGTGTGGCAGAACCATGATGGGACGTGCTGTTGTGTTTAAAGTATTGTTTGGAAAGAGCTTTTTTTTTTTTGTTTGGATGCAGAAACAAGCGCAGATTTAGAAATCTGGTGTGATGTGAATGGATTTGGCAGGTGACAGGAGCAGCACTAAACAGGCTGTAAGAGAACTAACCAGGTGCAGAGCCAAACCTCCTTGCTCCTGCAAAATTGACACCTTACCACCGCTGGCATGGGTGCAAGCCTGTTGGGTGGAAAGAGCTTCAGGTGTCCTCAGCTGTGGGCCAAACACTAGAGCTCTGCAGGATTTTGCAGATTCGATGGTTTGGGGGTTCTAGGGGCCTTGGTGAAAGCTGTGCTACAGCTGCGGGAGGTGATCCTGCCTCTTGTGATGGCAGCTGGAGCAGGGCTGCAGTGAGGAGATGGAGTTTCTTGGGGAGATGGCTGGTCCCAGGGCTTTTTTAGTACCTCTGAGAGTGAAGGCGCATGCAAGGGCAGGCACTGGTTCTGTGAGCAAGTGAGTGCACCGTGATAGCTGGTGAGGATGCCCAACGGCCTCGGCTCCCAGAGGGGAGGCAGATGGGGTCTCGCTGGGTTACGACTGCTGCTGTGGGATCATCTGGCAGCTTAGCTGTGCTCTGATGCAGGGGACGCTTTAGAGGTAGGCCCCTGTGTCAGCTCTATTGCTGGCTACCAGTGCTGGTGATCATCTCCAGCCTCAGCACGTTGCCTGTAAATGAAAACGTGATACTAGTGAGTAGGAAGAAAATCCGACGGAATCAAGAACAAGAGAGGGAGAGAAAATTTAAGCAACTGGAAATAAGCTGCTGATCCACAGAAGGCTAAGCTGCCATGTCCCTCAGTGGTCTCCCAAGACTCCACTTTTCTGTCAGCAAACCTCACGCGGCTCCTCCTGTGTCACCGACACGGACGCTTCTGGCTGCGTGTTGAACATCGGTTTGTAAACTACGATCTCCGTTTTGGGGTGTTTGAATCCATGCGGGCTGAAGGCAGAAGATCCTTCATCTTGCAAACTGGTCCTCTGGGGCTCCTTTGTGTTCCCAAGCTCGCAGAGAACCGAGTGTGCTGGGTGCTAACAGCCACTGTCGTTCTGATTTGGGCCAGGAGGCCCTTGCTCGGGGAAGCAGTGTCCATGGTCGTCGTGGTATTATCCAGCATGGCACTCTCATCTCTGCCTCGCAGCTTGAATGTGGACTGGATAGAAAGAAGCTGTTACCTTCAAATTCCCCTGAAACCTTTGCTCATTGAGTTTGAAAAGAAACCTGGGGGGTTACACTGAGCACCCCCATTTATTTGGAAAATAAAAACCTTGCTTCTGCCAAGTAATGCTGCTTGAAGTGCGAGGTCCTCCTTCAGGTCCGTGGCTGAGCAGTCTATCTAGGCATAAAAAAATATATTGCATACTTTTTAGCCATCATATATGGATATACCAGGTGCTGAAGTGCAAACAGCTTCAGTGTTTTCCACTAGATTGGAAGATCTGCTTAACTGCGACATAGACCTTGGGCAGCTCGCAGCTAAGGGTGGTCTCAGGGTAGCTCAAGGAATTGCAGCTGGTGTATGTGGGGAGAAGGGTCCCAGTTTCCTTCCAAGCCCTGGCTTGTCCCAGCTTGCCACAGACTCCCCTAAATTCCTCGGCAGCTGTGGACTTGTTACAATAATCTGTGTGTATTTAGATATTTTGTCTGCTGTAAACAGGGAATCCTCTTAAACGAAGCCAGTTTTCTTTCTGCTTCCACACCACATGCAATAGCAACGCCTGCTTTATATGGCTTGTCAGCGTGCGAGCGCGTGCGCTGGGGATTTTTCTAAGATATGTATATTGAATTTAGATTTGTGCTCTTAGTACCTTCACTCATTCATTCAGAGCCATATTGACTACATAAATTGAGTGTTACAAGTAAGAGAGAGTTTAGCCATTATTTTCTCAGTGATTTGATTTAATGGCCTGGGTGTTTTGGCCATTACTTCTGGCTTTTCATTTGCATGGATTCTTGGCTCTGCTGATTAGCATGTTTTTTAT
>Ga0181612_133399_pt1 | contig 16080 bp, 8 predicted proteins | sample HoacroProtozoa21_FD_119630 | JGI IMG/M metagenome (GOLD analysis project Ga0181612, IMG submission 119630) | Hoatzin crop microbial communities from Cojedes, Venezuel. Combined Assembly of Gp0051906, Gp0051904, Gp0051908
CCCCGCCCCCTGGTGTCCTCGCCCGGGGGCCGTGGTGCGGGACCCTGCGAGGGCCCGGCCCGGCACCGCCGCGCCACGGCCGCCTTCACGCCGTCGTTTGCCCATTCTCGTCCCCTGCAACGCCAAGCGATGCCCGGGTCGGGGGGCATCTTCTGTCCCTTAGGCAAAGCCGGGTGGCCCCCGCCGCTCGTCCTCGGCCTGTCAGCACAGCCTGTGGGCGAGGTAGGGCTTCCCGGGAGGCCCCCCTGGCACCCTGCGTGGGTGAAAACAAGAAAAAAATCGGTGAATTACGTGAATTTAAGAACTACGGCTTTAAGACAAATGTTCCCAAGTTGCAGAAGCTGTAAAACCTGTTGTTCGGCTGCCCTCCTCCCAGTGCTCCCGCCACGGCCGAGCACCACTGGAGCTGTAGCGTCGCAGCTCAGCCTTGTCCGTTCAGGTCGAGCTCCAGGTTAAAACTTAAGACTTAAAAGAAGACCTAAAAAAAGGAGACTGAAAAAAGAAGACTTAAAAAAAGTCACCGCCGACAAACCCAGCAAATAATCCTGTCCCATAACTCCGTTTCACTGTAGTTAATACAGGCTCTCCCTGCTCCTTACGAGGGCTTTCTGAAAACCCGCTGCACTGCTGTCGTACCCACGGGCCTGCCCGTGCCCTGGCACCGCACCGCTGTTAATTACAGCCGGGACGAAGAACCGAGCAGACGTGTCTGACTCCGCGTGCGGCCGCGCGAGCCACGCCGAGGGCGTCATGCAGCGCCTGCCTCCGCTCGCTCGCTGCGAACGTCTGCGCGCACCTGAGCGTCGTGCACAAACTGAATGTTATCTCCACCTCACACCCTCCTGTCAGCCTACACAGAGGGAAGGACCCACCCTGCCGGAACCTACACCGGTAAATCCTGCTGAGGAAGTCTCTGCGCTGGACAATTTGCACTCCCAAATTTAGAAAATGCAAGGGAGGAGAATAAACAGGCAGGAAAGACAAGCCGAGTTATAACTGCCTGAAATACTAGCTGAAGGTGGCCATAAATGTTACCTTTGCTAAACAGTACTAACTTACAACAAAACTGTGCATTAGAAGCAAGTTACAGCTCGCAGCTTATAATCCTTCACAATTTTTAAGTATTCTCATAGTGCGTATGCATACGTGGGTTTTTTCCCCTTTTTTGTCTCATTTCCTTCTTCATCCTTCTCCTCCTTCTCTCTTGGACTAATCATTTAAATATTGAGTTACCCAAGGAGAGACATTATCTTCCGTCAGTCCAAGCAGTAACAAATACATCTACGGCCATATATATTAATCCAAGAAAGAAGGTGGGCTGAGTGCCATTGCCCGGCTCCTCTCGAAGAGATTTAACGTTCCCTGCATCAGGGGGCAGCAGCGCCTGCTCGCATATCCATCGTACTCTGTAAGCGCTTGTTTCTGAATGAATAAATAATTGCCTTCACTTACATACTGGGTTTGGGAGTTCTGGGGAATTTTGAGGTAGAGGGAACATACACGTCTGGAAAGACTGACTGCAAGAACTGAAGAAGATGGATTTAGCCAATGCTATGAGGGAGTCGTAAAAGGGTGGCCTTTAGAACATTAATTTCACATCCTGATATTCTAAGAATAAGGCGAATTTCCCTTTGTCTGATTGTACCCTTACTATATGCAGGGTACATCTTTGTACTGTATTTATTTTTATATCTTTGCCACTTTTTGAATAACTGTTCTTAGAACACAGAAAATAATTATATATTCCTTAGAAGATCAGTAAAGCCCACGCTGTTTCTCATTCATGCGCTGTTGATGCCTAAGGAGTACAGAACATGACACTTCTTTGGAAGAAGACAGAGGGTGAAAAAAAGCTGTATGATTTAATTGTCTCTCCTTCTGAGCTGCATGAAGGAAATGTTAGAAAAATCCTGGGGTTTAGTAATGTGAAAGGCATCTTAGTTTACCTAGAAAGGTGGGTGACCCAAACAGAAATTAGACTGCAAAGCCATGATTTCAATATGGGCATAACAACTTTCTGGGTATCATTTTTTTATAACTTTGTGTAGAATATTCTGTAACTTTTAGCCTGTGCCATTAACTTCATAAGCAAAGATATTATTCAAATTCAGGAACAATAACTAAGGTTGAGGAGCCTGCCTTTATCTTCTGCCAAAAAGCCTAAGTCTTCCCAGGACTATTATCAGATAGAAATTGAAGAAAAGAAACCTAGAGAATTTAATGTTTTAACAGGGTTAATGGTAAACCTTCATAGCATTTCCTTGCTTTTGCTGATATGTTTCTGGGTCTCACATTGCTGTCAACACACAAGATAGCCTTATATAACAGAACACTACAGACTACGGTTATGAAAGATGCAGATATCATCTCTATCTCTTTCACCTCGTGACCTGTCTGTTTAAACACTGCTTGCCTCTGCCATTTAAAAGCAAAAAAAAAAAAAGCAAAAAAAAGAAACCAAAAACTACACAGCACTTTGACTGGGGGTCTATTGGCTCAATTAGGTTCCTGTATTTTTAATAAATGCTCCAGCCATTAAAAACACAATGTAAGTAGGCACAACTGAGAAAATATTAATTATGACAGTGGAGACTGATGGTTCCTTTCTACAAACTGTTTTAGAAGCTACTCATGAAACAGGATCTTCCCCACTGGAAGGCTGCCTCTCAATGCAAGTCCAGCAGAAGTCACCAGCGGCAGCCAAGATGAAGCCCAGCTATTCTGAAAGAGAAAGGACCCCCAGTAGAGCATGCTCCAAAGAGGTAATCTGCTGACAGAAATCATTGTCATCTTGGCTGAGTGATGCTTAAATGTGATCATCTTCAGAGGCCTGTTGCATTTGTGACTAGGAATGGATGAAATCAGAAGGTAAAGGGATGTTGGAGGGAATTTTTAAGTGGCTGGTTTGCTGGTGTGTTCACTGTACCTTAAATGCAGTCAATTTAATATCATTGTATTAATTTGAATATAAATAGAAAAATATTGCATATCTAGACTGCAGGGATAGATGTCTTCTTTATAGACTCAGAAAAATAAAATGCGATTTAATTTTCCTCACATCAATGGAGTTTTCTGGCAATCATTATGAAAGTTAAGTCTTGTGAGAAGGATTCAGAAATGTTTCTATTCCCTGTGAAAGGTTCATTGCCTGGTACTGTTAAAAAACATTTCAAAGGCATTTATTTCCTTGTCTGCCCTCTAAAACAATGCTGCAGTTGTAACTTAATTTCAAACTTTAACTATTAAAGCAAATGATCACATTTTGCTGCATGAAGGTGATATTACATACCTATATCTAAGATCATCACCTTGCAAAGACATTTCTATCTCTTTAATCCTTCCTAAACCAGCCACCCTTTCCACCAAATAAAGCATGTGCCTAAGTGTAGGATTCAGGTTTATATTTTCAATTACAGTAATTTTGATAAAACGGTTTGCTTAGCAGATGCTGAATGACCAAAGCAGTGATTTTTACATTGCAAATATAATTTTTAAAGCCATTATCATTTACATGGTTTCCCTCCCTTCCTCTTCAGTGCTGGATGAGGTAGGTTTGTAGTCACGATCTCCTGCATTGTCTTCAGATAAATTCAGATGGTAATTCTTTTATTTCTGTACTGCCAATTCCAATGACAAATTATGCTGACCAAAATAGCATTTTGCCTGTGATAATGTTAATTAAAAGATGAATTGTGAATGAGGTGAACAATGACACCCAGTACTTGGTGGATTGATAAGATGTAGTTCACTAAGCAAGACATTATTCAGAACAAAAGAGCACACGGTAATCTGCAAACACAGGTTATTTTAGGAATTTGGTTCAGAATTAGAGTATTAAAAATACTATCTGACAAACTGTAGGTGATTCTTTGTTCCTTGGAGGCACTAGTGCTATAATATCAGCCCTTTTAGAAATAAATCAGAATAAGCTTATTTCTTTTCCGAGCTTTGTTTTTGCATGATCTTAGATTATAGGTGTGTAATATTCTAAACACAATGTCAAGAAAAATTATTAAAAAGAGATACTAAAAGCAGAGCATATTGCATAATAACCGTGAACATAGCAGACATAATGGAAAGCACAAAGATACTGTGGCCATCTTCCCGTCTGGTGAATGCTTTCTGCAAGTCTAGCAAAGGCAGTTACATAACTGATTTTTATTGCATTAGGCAAGAGCAATATTGCTAAGCAAACCGATGTGCAGAATTAGAAAGCTTCTTCCACAGTGGAAATGAAGAAAAAAGACAGAGGAAGGGTTCTCACTTAACATGCAGTAAGAGGGCAGGGCAAGAGGATGTGCATCTTTGTTAATGGATCACGTCAGGGTGACAACATGATTTATTCTCATCACGCAATGTCTTAGAAAAAATACAGTGCAAACTCAGTCCATGATAATTTCGCTGCTTTCTGCAGTGTAGCGTGTCAACAGTCTAGAGCTCAAACTGGTAACTCAAAATGCCAGCCTCTAAAAGAGATTTAACGGGAGCTGAGATAATAGTCAGTAATGAGTTGCACTGGGGGGGGGGGAATTAATGGGGGAGCAAAGGAAAAAAAATACACACAAAGAAAAGTGCCTGATCTCGTTTGTTTTCACTGTAAATTCAGAGCACTCCTAGTGTATATTTAGACATAGCAGTAATAGAAAGAGTTCTGTGAGCTGATACCAAGAAAGCCTACGTCGTGGCTCATGGGTGGTCAGCTTTGACACCTAGGAAGGTGCAAGCGCCACTTGAAATTTTTGCTGTAGCTAACGCCCTTCTCCCCCACTTACTCACTGATGCCAATGAGCATACAGGCTTATGTTGCAACCTTCCCCTTAGCAGGCCTTTCTTTCGTGTGGTTGACTGTTTCTGAAGTTTGAACAAACTTCATTATCCTTGAGACTTCTGTCACTCGTGTTTGTGTGGCAAACAAAGTGAGAGGAAGGAGGGTATACAGATAGATAGCCTCTTGTATGAAGTGTAATTGTGTATGCTATGTTGCTGTAGGACCAGACTTTTAAAACCCCTGCACCACGAAAGAGCAGTCATGGTATTTAGCATCAACTGCAGCACAAGAAAGCACACTGTCAAAGTTCAGAGACCTAAACCTGTTATAATGGGTGTAGGATATGATGAAGTAGGTACAGTAAGCAGTGCCGCTACAGCAGAGGAGGACCATCAGAGTCACGACCACTTTGGTGGCTGCCTCGCAGGAGTCTCGGTCTTCAGCAGAAGGAACAACCTTGCTTTTCCATGTTCGCAGCAGTAGGTGGCAATACGCTGCACAGGCGCGGCAGCGCAGAAGTCCTCTGCTGCTGCTTCCACTCCAAGCCCTCGCCAGCTCCCACTCACTCCAGTCTGCAACCGGAAGGGTGTGGGCGGTGGGACTGGAGGAGCTATCCGACTTCAGAATTTTTTTCTCTCAAATCAGGCTTTAACTGCTTACTGACTGGCACTTAGGAAAATTCAAGGCATTTTTGGAATGAGTCAAGGTTTAGAAGATGAGAAACGTGCTGTGAAATGCCTCGGGGCTATGAATAGGGCCTTGGGTTGTAGGAGAGGCAGGAGAGGGAGAGAAGCAGGAGTGGCTGAGGACTTGCCCGCAGAGGTGGACGGCAGGACGAGCGCAGCTGCAGTCATCCTTTGGCAGAAGAAACTGGAGCAACCTCCCCCAGCAAAGTCTCTGCCTACTGCACCGCAGAGGAGCTTCTGGGTGTCATGAACAGCTGGACACCACGATGGGGATGCTCAACGACATTGCTGGTTCTCGGCTAATGGAGACGAGACCTGGTACTGAACCACTGGAGGAAGAGCTCAAGCTGAAACCAGATTTATGTGCAGTTATGCAGGGGATGCACAAAGGAAATGGGAACGTACAGCCATTAAGCAAAGGCACGGTGGATGAAAGATTCATCTGGGAATATGAACAAGTGAACTAACTCTTCTTCCTTTCCCCTTCATTTGCACAACGGAGCAATTTTAATTTAGAACAGATTGTAACAGATTTAATTTAGATCACCATGGTGCCTAGTGTAATGCTACAGCATTTTCTAGTTTATCTTTTTCCCCAGTTTTAAAGGGCTAAACAGTTTTTAAATTGTGAATTTGTTGTAGAATGTATGGGTGCTAGACAATCCTAACCAATTAGAAATTTTTTTACTGTACCGTGATTAATTTTGTTAGATAAAACCACTGAAATACAACTGAAGGTAGAAATAAAAAGCATTTAAGTGCTGTACAGCCATGATTTACCCTTCAGAGATGCATTTAACGCTGTCTCCAGCAGAACAGCTTCATCCATTTTCCAAACATTCATTTGTTTATTTCAAGATTAGTCTCAGTTATAAACAGACATTAAATCACCTCCAGGCCCTAATACATTGTAATGAAGTATTGTAAACCATGTAGTATGTTGGTTTAAACAATGTAATCAGAAAGCAACAAAACCATTTTCTCCCGGTTCTTGCTGGCTCCCTGACTTCTTCTGTCTGTTCAAAGAAAAGTTCTTTCTAGTCTGTAAATGTCAAGGTCAATCAGAGGTCAAGTTTGTGCTTTTGAGCTGTGGTTCCTTTCAGGTTATTGGCTTTGTTTTATTACTGAAAGGAACCATCCATTTTGGCATATAGAGCAAAGAAGTCATGTAATCCTATTAAATACAAAACCAACATGTACAAATAATGGTGAGGGTTTGACAATCACACAAAAGCCCCCTTTTTCTGCCCACAGTTAAGCCTGCGCTGAGTAATTAACGGTCCTTCTATGAGCCTGTCTACACTGGGAAGACTGCCTAACTAGTTTTCAAAACACTCGCTCGAAAACTGGTTACAAGCACAGCCGAGAGCCCCTTTTAGGCAAGCTGGCGTCTTTCTACTGTGATGCTCAGGAATGCGGGGGTGGGGGACAGCAGTGGCTACCTGTTGCCTTCCATCTTGGAGCAGAAAATGGCACAGAAGGAGACAGGCACAATCGTAGGCAGAGGATCCTTGGAAGCAGAAAGACTCGAATTAACAAGGAAGAAGGAGGGAAGCATCTGTAGAGAGTTAAGGATAAAAGGAGGTCCTTCAAGTTATTAGAAAATAAACTTGCTTTGTTGGCAGTAGAGAGAAGTGGAAAGCCAGGGTTACAGCACGCAAGTTGAGATGTAACTGCATCATTATGTACTGGGCACAAAATCTAAGACATAAAAAATTAACTACAAATATCTCACTGATTTCCTTACAAAGAATGTTTATGCATAGTACAAGGTCAGTAGAAGAAAAAACTAGGAGGAGGAAACAAGGTATAATCAGAGGTTAAAATGGAGCAAGAAAAGTGCAGGATAACTTAAAGAAAACTGTCCTCACAGTGGTATCTACACAGAGGTAACTGAGGGATAATGCTGAGGATTTTCGTGTTTGATTAGTTATGATCAGATGCAAACTATGGGCTTGCAATGCTGTCAGTTCTACTTGTCACTTCTTTGAGGACAGTCAACCACAGTATGTGAAAATGACTGAAGCTGTGCAAAACCCAGTTTTCATAAACAACATTCATAACATTATTTTCACATCCCTCAGACAAGCATATAGGTTATCACAACCTTAAAATCTCTGTCTGCTGGCAAGACATTACCATCCTAGAGCGTATGCAAGCATACGAACCGACTGGATCTATTACTAATAAAAAGAGATGAGCTGATTGAGAGAGCAGATAGCAATTGCAGATAAGATGAAGAACTGCATGAAATGTAGGCAGGAGCTGCAGAAATGAACACCAAACCAGACATACAATTGAATATAATAAACATTACAGAAGTGGAAATGGGAAGCAGAGAAATCTACATTACCCAGATTGTGAAACAAGCCTTACAAAAAGCCAGACAGTAAAACTTTCCAGCCTATTGTATCGCAAGGTCAGATAGACAACAAAGATGCTTGGAGCTTAAGTATGGAACAGGTCCAAGATCTTCAGATAGCCGTTTAATAGGAAGGGAAAAACACTGCTAGGGAAGGACCTCCAAGAATGTTTTCGGTCCAAGAAGGCCTCAAGAGGCTTTCGTCAGACACTTCAGCGAGAATGGCCTCTAACGATGCAGTCTTAAAACAAGTCTGGAAGAAGCCTCACCCAGCCCTGGGTTGAGCATATGTTAAGAAGGCCACAGGTTCAGTATGAATAATTAGGGCTGAATTTATTTTTTTGTCCTCCTTTGTTCCCAGCATATCACCCAAGCAGTGGAAAGAAAGTGAAATACACCCACAACTCCTCATCTGGGGATTTCCTCAACTGACATACAATCAATGTATAATTAGCTCCTTTGCCTCTCTGGGGTGCAGAGGAATTATCAGCATCTCAGTCTTCAGCTACCACTAGCTACTAGATTAGTCAGCTGGCGTGGGACTCAAAACAAAAAGCCACGGAGCTGTACCTGTCCTCCCAAGGGGGTTTAGAGAAGATGTTTGCGCGATAAGAGGACATATAAGCTGTAAAATACATACTCAGAGAAACAACAATGCATGCCTTGTCATTGTTAGAATTTCTGAATAAAGTGAAATGGATTCTGCAGACCAACACATCAACTAAACCAAATGTCGATTTGAGAAACCTCTTTTCCCTCCCTAGATGTGACTCCCCATATTTCTTCAAGCTTTTCTAGCAAGCTGGCCATGTGGTAGGTACTGCAGATGAAGAGATGAGCCTTCTGGTCCCTAGGTTATCTAGTCATCACCGGTGGGTTCCCAGGGAGCTCTCAGATATGGGAGAACAAGTCAGTACTAAACATGGCCAGAAGAAAACTTTGGAGACTTCTGTAGGAAAATTCCTCACTTCAGTGACCCAGAAGAGAATCTTTTTTTTTTTCCCCTCTGAAAACAATCTCATTCCCAATTTGCACCATTAGCTCTCTTCTCAAAAGAACAGACCCAAAAGTCTGAGACCTTTAGTCCAACAGACCTAAGCTTGTATCTGGAGCACTACACAGAGATGGCTTTGGGGACCCTCTGTTTAATTTCTGAACTTCCGTATTTGCTTGGAGACTCACAGGGCATTTGAATGGGATGGAGGTAGTTTCTTCATCTCTAGAAGCAAAATTTGTCCATCAGAAAGCATGCTGTAAGACTTCATGTATTTACATATCCCTGGATTTACATGTCATCTGCTGCCCTTCAGCTGCTGCTGGCAAAACTGTCTCAGCTATAGAGCAAATTGGTTTTCCTCTACTATTAATTTTGTTAACCTGCTTTATAGGCGTCTCTTGCAGTTCCCTGTCTCACTGCAGCTATACAGGAACCCCATTGCCTTTTCCGCTTTCTGTTTTTCAGTGCAGCTCTCACCTCCTCAAGTGTTTTGGGGCCACCAAATAAAAACACTGACTTAGAAATGTAAATGTTCTTGTCGTCTACTGTAAGTACATTTCCACCACTATAAAAACGTGAAATGGTACAGCTTATTTCAATTTGATGATGTAAAGTGCCTTACATCATTATAAACAGAACTTACAAGTATAAACAGAATATACTGTATGTATATTTGATGTACAACATGCATCTAGCCATGTTTGTTAATAGTATTTTTTAAATCATGACAGCTGTATTCTTACAGCTTAAATGCATATCTGCCCACTGTCACATATGTAAGAAACACGTACGCAAGATGCAGTGAGACCTAGAAGCGACCAGTACATATGACTACGAAAGACTTGTATAAAAATTCAGGTCGCTGTTCTGAATGGGAAAGTTTGGAGCAGAAGATGTGGATGGTTGTTTTCTTTTAAACGCCTTCAACAACCCCTACACAGAGTACATTGAACTCTGCATAAAATCAGCGAAATAATTTGCTTCTGTGCTGAGGAATATCAAATAGAAAACTGAGAAGCTGCTGAAAGAAAGGTGGCAGGATGACTGGGACAGTTCTGATCACAGATGGCCGCCTGAGCTCTTTCCACACAATATGCGGTGTGCTACTGGCAATATCGTATCCACTTCCGATGGACAAAATCCCGAAAGAAAAACACTTCTGCCATTGCACTGAAATTCACTACATACACTGGAAAATTTTAATCTTCATCTCCATTGTCAGTGTGGACTTGGACGTGTTTTACATTGTGGTAAGGAGCCACGCTGACTTAATCATATCTGTATTTAGATATTATCCTTCTGCTACAGAGAATTATTTAGATTAACGGTAACTTAAAGTTAAGATGCCAAGCTTCCTTCTACTCTCATCACATATCTTTTCCGTAACTGTTTACCTTTCATCTTTAGAAAATTTTTGCATACAATCAGCTTGATTTTTCTGTCCCATACTCAAAAGTATCATTTCTCTTGTTCAGCAAACACCTTACAACTTGTAACAAGAACTGTGTAACAAGTCATCCTAAAGGCCTCTTTTTGTATATGTCAATTTTACCACATAAAAGATTCTTAAAGCCAAGAAAAAACAATTCACAAAGATTGGTGGAGACATTCAATAGAAGTCATAGGAGACATCACCTTAAATCTGTGATTATGTTTCGCTGGATTTCAAGTTGACGGTGTCTCTGTAAAGGCAGTTTCCATTGAACACTGTAATTGAATTGAATCTTTGTCTGCAAACAGGACTGTGTGTTTCTTTCCAGTCATACAACAGCAGCACATTTAGAATGTGTTTCTTCATAGAGAGTTTTCAGCTGTTGCCACCAGGAGTGCATATGAAGCCAGCAGGATAAAACCTATTGCATGTCAGTCAAAGCTCCAAACATTTCGAGCTGGGCAGAACACTTACTTAAAAAATACTGGCCTGTATTTAAGACATAACAAAGTGCAAAGACTTAGGAGACTTGATTTCATATTTTATCTCTGCAGCTACTTTCCTGGATGATGTTGGACCACCTCTGTTCCCTAGTTTACCCATCTGTAAAATGGGGACAGTGTTACTGGCCCCTGATTGCAAGACCCTCTCAGATGCACTTATACAAAAAGCTGTAACAGAGCAAGTGGTTTTAAAGTTTAGAATAGCTCAAACCACGCCATCAACTTGAAATCTGGAAATTATTAAAAAAATTTAAAAATGAGGTTTTCACTTATGTTAGTTTTATAAAGATACATGAGTTTTACATGTTTATGCATTCATAATTTACAAATGGATGTAATATAATTTATATAACATGTATATATTACACACATTTGTAAATTTATACATATGTCAGTGTATTTTATAAAAGAAAACATTTTCTCTTCTCCAGCATGCGAAAAAGCCACACAAACTGGAGCGCTGCTCACTAGGAAGTGATCCTGCAAGATGGTCCATGTCAGTGCACCTCTTGCGCGCACATGTACATGCCCACAGATTATTCCTGACAGCACGACAGTACAAGCGACTCCTCCAAGAGGAACGGGAACTGATGCAAACCAAACAAAGCAAGAATGTCCCCTTTAAAACTCCCAATGCCTCTAGTTCACGTTCCTCTCTAGGGCTCGCACACGGTTGCAAAACAGTGTCATTGAAAAAATTCTCTGAGTTGTCACTGTTTCTAACTAGCCTGTCTAACGTCTTCACCAAAACATTCCTGAGCACTTCACAGGCTTTGTTTCAGAGCATCCCTGCAAAGCAGCGTTGTCTCTCCTGCGCGCCCAGCTGCAGGGAGATGCAGGAAGGTCGAGGTCGGGTCCCGCCATGAGCTGCCAGGTGCCCCCATCCAGCAGCACCCCGGCTCCATCGGCGCCTGGCCGGAGCCCACGGGCTCGGCAGCTCCCGCAGGCTGCACCGGAGGGGCAGCTCAGCAACCGGCTCGTAGGCAGGCGGCTCTAAGCTTTATTAAAAAATTGGCAAGGTTCAAGTCGAGAGAAAACTAGCGCTTGTGGACTTCCAGAGCTGACCACAGGGCAAACAGCCATGGGGGTTCACTTTTCCTTTTTTTTGCGGTCCACTGCCTGGACCAACCTTCTTAAAGAGCATCCTATCTGTGAAATGAGATAGCAGCTGTGGCTTCATGACAATTAAAGGCAATTTAAACTGGTGCGGCTGCAGATTCCGCTTTTGGGCACACAACCCTGCCTCCTTTTCTGCTACTCACCCGGCTGACTCGGTGAAGCAATTCAGGGGAAAAATTACACAGGGTTTCTGCCAGCGCTGGGAGGTGATCTGGCTCACCAGGGAAGCGGTGAGTGTCAGCGCTGGGCGCAAACAGGAGGCAAAACCACGCAGCTGGAGGTAGTAACTTGCAGGGGTGACAGCAGGACCTTAGCCATAGCAATTTACTTTGGTTTTCGCCTTCATGGAAAGACAGCCACCAGGCAGGGCTTTCACTAGCAGCTCGAATGGCAGCAGCATACTTTCATACTCTCCTCTCCTCAGCACATTTTCTGCACCATTCCTTATGCTGTGCAACCAGCAAACCAATCTGGCTGAAAGTGAAGAGTGAAAAAAAAGTCTACTTCCAGTATTAGTTTTCAAATGGCGGCGGCACGGTCTGAGATCAGATTCAGCTGCCGGTGAAATCCGTGACTTCACCTCGTGTATGGGATCAGAGCGGCCGCTTCGCTGGACAAGACGCAAGGCTGGGACGTTGCTTGTCTGACACAGGTCTGCTCCTCACCCAGGTGGCGGAAGCAGCCAAAGGGAAATACACAGCAGTTCGCAGTAACTGGGGTCCTGATGTATTGCTACTGAAAATTATCCATCTCCGTTTCAACCTTGGCCATTTTTCCTAACTTGCAAGGATGCAGCAAGAAGCGACGCCAAGGAGCGCAAGCTGTTTTATCCTGGAGGCTCCCAGTGTCCTGAGCTTCCTGGGGAGAGGAGGTAAGAGGGAGAAACATGGTACGTGAATGGACATGGAGACAAGGAGCACCAAGGCGAGAGAGGGGTTGCAAACATTGCCTTCAAACAACACAGGGATATAAATTTTCCTGAGCACAGGGATAACTGGAAGGATATACTTGCTGATCTCTGAGCAAGCCCATTGCCAACGGTCGTTTATTTTGCTTGTGTTCAGGTATTCACTCCCTTATGGTGCACAGGGAACGTGATCACAGAACACACGCATTTGGCTTTTTACACTGTTCTTACCCTGCTAGTGTCACTCCTGTAAGGCCTCAGTGTTTCTCATTCATCTAACAGTAAAGAGACAAAGGTAAATGACTGACTAAATCCAAGGGATTCAGATGATACCAAACTCATTTAGCAGGGAAAGAACCAGCAATGTCATGCTGGAAAGCTCCCAAATTGAAATGAAAAATCAAGTTCAAACATTTAACCATGAGCTGATCAGTAATTACACCAGAATAACTGGTAGCAGGGTGCATATTTGCCATTTCTTGAAATCTCCATATTGACTTTTCTTTTTTTCTGGAAAGTAAACTTTAACTAAGCAGGTTATAGTCTCAATTACAAATACTAGAGTCTACATTATGTAGGATGTTAGATTCTGAGACCGAACTTGCTTCTACTCCTAAATCCTGTATCGGTATGCTGTATGACTCAAAAGCTTCATATTAAAACAAAACTAAGCCTGTCATTAGTTTTGTCCAACCAACTTGGATAATTAAGGCCCGATGATTATTTTTTTAAGGTAACATGCGCAATTCAGAATTCAGTCTGGAAACAGGCATCCAAAACTGAGAAACTGGATGGACCTCTGTATTTCGGCTGCTGTGACTTTAATCAGTAAGATACTTGCATAAATATGATTCATTAAGGAGTCTTAAGGGGTTTTAGTTTACCGACTCCAGGTGTCGAACAAAGGTACGTTGCCTTCTACCACAGACCTACTACGTCTTATTCAGCATTGTTTTTCTTGGAAAGCCACAAAATCAAGGCAAAACCTCCTAATAAAAACTAAGGCGTTTGGGAAGATAATGACACAGCAACCCTGCGTCGGAAAGTAATGAACCAGGAGGATGATCAGAGACCTCTGTCACTTCTGAACTTCTGTAATGCTTTCATTTCTAAACCAGCCCAACTTAGAAAAAATTAAAATTCATTAATCTCTAACAAAAATGTAACAGAGCAATGGCGGTTACCGTAAGCCATTTGCTGCTTTTCAGTTGTTTGCAAGTGGTGGGAGGTTTCAGGGCGCAGCTGAGCCACCCTGCTGCAAGCAGCGGCTCCCCAGGCCCCCCCGGCTCCTGTCCGCATCCCCACAGCTCCCCTTGTGCTGCCCCGACACCCGTCTGACCTCCCAAAATGCCAGGAAATTAACCTAGAAAGAGAGGGAATAGTCATCTGCATTGGTGAACTGAACCAGCTCAGCGGGGCAAGGCCTTGGGCAGGGAAGAGCGAGCGAGGCCTCCCCCTCTTCTGACCGCAGCAAGCGGGTGGCATGGCCGGCCAGGACCTCACCCCAGCTTCAGGGCTCCCAGCACTCACCAGCTTGCCAGCCATAGCCGCCAAAATGTTAAAAAACATCACGACAAGCCCACAGCATGATTCTCTAGTTGAATACTGTAAATAGCAATATGATTTGTTATTCAAAACCAGGAAGCTCGACACTCAAATCCTTGAAGATTAGAAGAAGGATCAGGAAAACTTAGAACATAAATTAAGGCTTTGTGCTTTTGGTGGAGACCAATTCATAAACTGCAGGACAAGCACAAAGAACGCAGTCTAGCTATAGCCAGCTCCCCCAGTTTTCTTGACATGTTGTCCAGAGCTAATAAACTAGTTTACTTCATTCAGAAGGGTTTTGCGTAGCTAAATTTGTTGTGGCAGAGTAACACAGGTCCAGTTTACAGAAAACTGTTCGATAATGACTCTTTGTTCAAATTTAAATATACATTTGCTTCTGTTTTGAGAGCTATAGCACAAACTTGCGTGTTTCAGGAAAATCATGTAACACCTAGCTGATTCAATACAGATTTGTTTGTATTGATTAGTTGAACAAGTCGAGACGCTGAGACAAACCTGGAAGGACTGTGTTAAATTTCATTGCTTATTTAAAAAGGTCATTTTGGAAATCACAAGTAATATTGGCTATTCTGGGTTTCAGACTAGACACAAAAAACAAACAGAGGCAAGGCACATGTTGAGTTGTGGTTTTAATTCTATTTTCAACATAGTTTATACGACTTTGGACTCCAGCAAGCAAACAAGCCAACCATTGAATCCAAAACTCAGCATAGATTTTGCATAGTTCAGCACGGAGAAGTTACAATATCTGAATGGTATTTTTCATTTAAGTAAATATAAAATTAGAAAATGACTTGCTGGCTGGGAAAAAAAAAAAGAATCTCTCTTGACGTTTTAAACAGCTGAAACCTTTGTGTATAGTACAAAGGAGTTTAATAGCCAATGGGTGATGCACTTTTTCATTCTTGCTCTAATCTACACTGGGAATCAAAACAATTTCATAAAAGGTTAAATTATTAAGAGCAGTGGCCCAATGGAAGTGTCGTGCAACCAGGAAACCAGGATGACCATAAAAAGAAAATGAGGCAGCTGGTAACCACTGTAACGTAAGGCTGAATCACAAACGCTAACACCAAAGACCCTTTTCTGTTCCAGTTACAAGCCTTGAGAGTTTTGTGTGTGGTTTTTTTTCCTTTCTTCCTCCTCTCTGGAGGCAGAAGTAGGCCCTATAACCACCCCCGTTTCAGTTTCTCTCTTCCCAGCTACGGTTTCTTACAGTAACTTGTCTGTCCTTGTCCATGAGCTTAAGCAGAGCACTGCGTAAGCTCTGCGCATCACATCTCAGTCCCCAAGATGTAAAATCCTTCTCTGCAAGGGAACACTTTGGTGCAATCTCATGCAAATTCTAAGCTCAGGGGAGGCAGGACGGATGAGGTATTTCACCGAAACATTTCTGCAGAATTACAAAAAAGAAAAAAAAAATGAAAACCCCGATAATTTAAGACTACCAGCGGCAAAGATCAGCGACCACAGGAGCGAGTTCCTACAAGGCTCGCTGTATTAGGCAATTAACTTCCACACTACCCCAAAGCGCAGCAGCCTGCCCGCAGCCGCAGGCAGCCCCGGCAGCCCTCCTCCGCGCAGGGCAGCAGAAACCCCCGGCCAGAGACCGCCTTCACCCCAGCGACCATCCCCCTCCTCCGGCGCCCCGGGGCTGGGGGAGGCCCGGCCGCAGCCCCCCCGGCCCCGCAGGACACCCACACCGTGGCGGGGGGGGGCCCCCCCCCTCCCCGCTCC
>Ga0181612_139542_pt1 | contig 16080 bp, 8 predicted proteins | sample HoacroProtozoa21_FD_119630 | JGI IMG/M metagenome (GOLD analysis project Ga0181612, IMG submission 119630) | Hoatzin crop microbial communities from Cojedes, Venezuel. Combined Assembly of Gp0051906, Gp0051904, Gp0051908
GAAAGTGGGGGGGGGGGGGGAGAAAGAAATATTTTCTAAAAGACATTTCTCCTTTAGTCTGTATTTCTGAAATCTAAGATACTTTTATAAGTTGACAGCTGAAAATTCATGCACAGATTGAAGCAGATAGGTGGTGGAAGTTAAGGGGAGGTGATTCTTAAATTTACTAGGAATTATGGGCATTTGTAATAGCAGCAAATATTTTGGCATGTGTTTTAAAGGTGATATATTGGGGAACTCATTTGATATAAGGGTAAGAAATGAGTCTCTTACTGCTGGTACATAAACCACTGTACCTCTCAAATACTTGATAAAAAAGCTGTCAGCAGGATCTCAGCCTATGACACCTGGATTTCAACTGTGTCATGCTTAAACATTTCAGATTAGATGAATAGTAACCTTCAGCTCAAATGTTTTCTTTAATGTCTTAGAACAGCCATAAAATATGGAAACTGGCTTTCTACAAAAAGAGAAATGAATCATGCTTGTTACCTGAACAGGTGCTTATTTTGGAGCCAGTCACAATTAAACATGTACTGCTCTGTTCTGTCCAAGATTAACTCATCCTTCCTAAAAATAATCAAGTTCTGCCTGGGTGAAGCATATTGGCATTACATATGCAAGATGACATTGCAGAAATCAGTACTACAACCTAAGAGAAAAAGAAGAAAGACAAGGAAAGAGCTATGTCTTAGGCAATAATTCATAGTAGAGCTATGACAAAATCTGTCTCTCCACCATCATATAAAAGGATTCTTTCAAGCCCATGTGTTATTGTATGGATTCGGAGTTACTTACTGATTAGTTTATCCAACCACAACTGATACAGCCTGTTGCATTTGCTGGATGCTGAGTTAGACTTGTGATGACCACATGGCTGATGGGCATACGTGTATTTTCAAAAGAATGTGTTGCCCGAATTGCTTACTTTTTGTAAGTGAATGCTTCAACTTTTGTCCCTCACCTTCCCTGTTTCAAGCAAGCCTCAAAACTTGATAACTGCAGAACAGTAAGGAGTGTTTGTGTGCAAAGAGGCCACAGTTCATCATAGGGAATGACAAATGTGTTGGCAGAATGAGTAAATGTGCATCTACGTAGTATGCACAGTGAAATACAGGCTTTAAACCAGAAAAGGCATCTCTATGTACATTTGGCTTTCACTTCTAAACAATATGTGCATCTTGTACAAAATATTTCAAAATGGTCAGTTGGCTGGAAGATAAGAGATTAGTCAGACATTTCTAGGAAACAGGAATTATTTCTGTAAAAGCTTTCTGTCTTTTTTATTTGAACTATACCCCAGATTTGATGAGACTTTCAAAAACTGGCCCCAGATGTAGTATCACTGACAAATATTAAAAAAGGGAAAGTAATCCTGTAAAAGAAAAAGAATTGTTCCTTTAAGTCCTATGTATTATATTACTCTAAGATTCACATTTCTCTAATCCCCTCTCTCTTCCTGATTTTAAAATTGTTTATTAATGAACCAACTTCAGTGACACTAAATATTCATTTCTCCCAGTTTCTCATCTCTGACTTCATACCAGAGGGAGGAGGGGGAAAGAATAAAAGATATGAATGCTGTAGAAAGATAAACAAACCAGCAACCCCCTAGAGTGTTCTCACAACATTCACATTTTATTCAGTTATCCTTTTCTTTTATAATAAAGGCTTTTTCACTGGAATACTTGCCCATGTGCCTTTTACCAGGCAAACGGCCTTGTAGCCAACATACAAAAAACTAATCACATTTCTCCTCTTGTTCTTTACTGAGGTCCTAAGTTGAGATAAATATGATCTGTGGCAGATGGCGGTGCAGCTAACGAAGCCCAGGTCAGTGTGGGACCAAGTGAGAATTGCCACCAGACAAGGTCAGCAGGCCTGGCCCCAGTTCAGCTAATAGCAGTGTCGAGCTCTGCTGCTGTTCTGGCACAGCGGCAAAACTCAGCCTTCAGCTCAGGCCCATATGCTGGGAAGAGCTTTCTTCACCTGAGCTCTTTTAGTAACCCTCCATCACTATGAAATATCTGACCACTGGGGACTTGCCTGGCAAGTCTAACAAATTAGGGCTGCCGTTACAAGTAAACAGCTATGCCTGCCAGTTATCTCCATCTGCCCAGCACTGCCAGGATCATTATGAGCATCAGGAGATGGAGTTAAACAGATGGCAGGAAATGTGTTTGGCCCTTGCACTCAGGAGAGGGGGATGAGAGGCAATTGCTTTGCATAACATCCCTTTCCCTTCATTACTTCACATTATAATATGTAAATAAAGTCACCCCAGGAGCAATTTAAAAAGCATTTAGCATTGAAATATAAGGGTGCTACATGGACAAAAAGAGAAAGGAAGGGATGAAGTTTCAGCTGTTTGCAAACCAGAGTTTGCTCCCCTGCCCCCCCAACCCCAAAGAGATTTCAAGGGCTGCTTTTATTTCTGACACACTAAATGAGACTTTCTGAACATGTCTCTCTCATTCTCTTTCCCTGGCTGTCTCCAAAGATTGCAGGAACCTATCAATCAGGCAGCTTGCAGGAAGGCCTGCAGTGTGCATATGAGAGCACGAGGAGTGCACAGCGTTAAACAGCCAGGCTCTGCTCAAAGCCTTTTTTTGTGTTTTTCTTGAGTTGAAATGCAGCCAGCCTGCAAGCTGGTTGGGAGACATCATTAAACACTGCCCCACACAGGACTAAAGAAAATCATACAATTTTCATACAGAAATATTAGCATCTTTGGATTAAAGTGGGGACGCAAATAACACAGCATGGGGCTTAAGTCTCAAAGTAGGAAACTTACTTCCATGCTGTGCCCTGCTGCAGACCTATCAGAGAATGCTGGGAATCTCACTTTCTGCTTCTGAGTCTAAATAAAGACAAGTATAACTTATAAACAAACAGTTGAAATCATTAGACATCAGGACTTCCATGGGATTTAGGCCATCTGAACATGTATCTGAACTTTCTGGAAGAGTGGCAGTCTTTTTTATGCACTTCTATTATGCGTAACATAACCTTATCTCAGCTGAAGCCTGCAGTTGCTGCTGTAATACAAGGAACAAAAAGAAAGAGGTGAAAGGAGAAGGCTGACACACAAGTAAAGCAACCTGGCTTTAGTGGACTGATACCAGTATGAATCTGATGATACGACTCACAAAGTTATATCTCTTCATCACATATTAAGTGAATAGATTGCACAACAAAAAGCAACCAGTAAGGCAAGACAGAGTGGCAACAGTCTGTTAAACAAGATTTTCCTCTTCGGTGAAACATCTGGAGTTCACATAACACCTGGAAAGTACATGATATTCAGTAGAATTTAGCCAGCTAAATATGAAATCTGGGCAGCTTGTCAGAAGAAGGGCACCACAGAGTCTAATGACACTGGGTCTAAGACAGCTCCAAGCCATATTTTGCATCCTGGACAAATACTGGAGGATAAAGAAGTCTGTGAATACGATGCATGTAAACACAGAAGTCGGGAGGCTACCCAGCAACAGCTGCCAGCACACTTTCTCCAAAAGGGAATTATATACCTCAATTATATGCCCAGTAGTAGCGGTCTGGTGTCGTCCCCTCTGCTCTAGCTGAAAGCAGATGTTCAGAGGCCAGCAATGAGTGCTGTGTTTTAAAAGAATTGTGAGAAAATCTTTAATTTACAGAATAAAAGAAAAGATGTTTCACACTTGCCAACTTCCTGCCTCTTGATGGTAGACTGCTGGATTTCAGGATGGCTAGCAGCCTGGGCTACCAGGTGTTCAAAAATCCCAGACAAATGACCATGGTGTCTATAAAGAGCAGCTCCACTGCACACCAAGGGGAAAGCTGTTCTGCTTTCCACAGTCCAGACTTGTCTGTGGTACAGCAGGCTTGTCACCTACGTGCGGATCTACTGAGCCTGTATGATAGGTCCAGAAATGAGACACATAAAACTTACTGCCTGTGGACCTGCCAGCTTTGACAGGTCTGAGTCTGGAAGCTGCAGACGAAGTGAAAGGGTTCCTCTGTGCTTGTAGTGGCAAACAGTGGTACATCCAAAGTTTAAGTCTCAAACCTTCCATGACTTCTTGCTAACAAAATTCAGAACACAGGAATTTTTCACCTTGGTCATCTTTATCACCCTAAATAAAACCAACTCCACATCCTGTCATGAAAATATGGTGTCAATGTATTTTCCGTAAACATTTTCTCCCCTCTTCCTCAGTTGCTTCCCTCATTATCCAGTTCCCTACTTCTGGGTCAAAGAATTAATCAAATTGAGCTACTGTATTTAACGGGTATGATTTTTTTTTTCTTTTTGATGGCCTGATTATTTTATTTTACATTTGTATTTGTAAGGATTTAACCTGTATTGTATTCTACTGTCTTTTACCAAACCACGTTTCCAGCTTTTGAAGCATTTCTGCCCAAAGGCTCAGGCACCCAGCACACCATTGCTATTAAGAACAGTAGTGAATCCTTTCACCTCTTTCTTCTTGCAAGTTTAGACATGGTTTCTGGGGGTTTCTTATCCCACAGGGGAATTGCCTCCACACTAAATACAGGGATTAATTGCTATTCTTGCTTCTAATTTGTGTAAGATATCTTTGGACGTTCTAGGCCATTTTATTTTACACAGTCTAGCATCATGATTAGTTTTGGCATATGCTGCTCTCATTGTCAAATCTGATTATACTGTGGCCGCTATTACTTATGGGTTTGACAGCAGTTCATACAGAAATTTTTTATTTGGGACTAGAGTTATTTGAGATTAGACTCTGTCTTCTTCTGCTCTAGTTTGGAGCTGATGATTGCTTTCCTGCAGCTACTTTTTGTGCATTTTTTCTTATTCTTCTGGCAACACTCTGGTGCATGGAGTTATTGGATTTCAGGCTGAAGTGGAAAGGAGTATCTGGATTATTTCTTCAGTCATCCCAGGGGTGTGCTCTGGGTGTGTGATCCTAGACAAGGAGGCTGGGAAGGGCCTCCACCACCAAAGAAACTACTCTTGTCCTTAGTACATTACACTGGTGTTTACCATAAAGATCTGCAACTTTTCCTCTTTAGTTGACAAAAAAGGATGTGCATTTATAGGCTTATTTAGTTGAGGCAGGCTCAGAAAGGGCCTGCACCCATTATTTTGAAATGAGATCTAGTTGAAATCTTAATTTAGTTACTATTTGCTTTCTCTTCCACTGCTCTGTGCCACTTTGCCTGTTCCTGCCTCTGGTGTCACCTTATATCTTACCATCACCTCATGTGAGTGACGTGTCTGTATGTCTGTTTAAAAATATACAGATAGATGCAGAAAGATACAGATAAAGTGCACGTTAGACTGGGGATACGTATGTGATGAGACTGCTTAAAAACTCTGTAGTAGACCAATTAGATGTGCAAACACTGAAATTTCAAGCACGCGTAACCCCTAATGAAACTCCATTCATTCAGGCTCTATTAAACACTATATATATAGTATATTCTCCATCAGTCTCTTTTATAAACAAATGGCAAGAGTTCCCCCAAGTGCTAAAACCTTATTCAGCATCTCCAGTCATCAAAGTTTATTTAGTATTTGGACTAGCAAATGATCCAGTATCATTTTGCAGACACCAGACTCTGTCTCCGGTTGCAAGGGAGCTGTTTGCTTCAGGGTCCTGGGTGGGCAGCAGGTTACTGATTTGGCTTTACCAGGCTGTCAGAAATCTGTGGGACCACCTGAGTCTTCTTTGCTGTGCTCTTGTCTCTGCAACATCTCCCATCGCAGCACCTTCAGCAAAGGCTCTTACAGCAAAATCCTCTATCCGTATTGTCTGTCACAATAGGTAGTCTCAGGGTTTATTTTTGTTTCACATGAAGAGCTCAGTGAGGAAAATAAAGGAAACAAGGGTCTGGAGCATGGACCACAACACATGTCTACCTTTTCCCGAAATGGAGAAAACTTTTTGCAAGCTTCAGCATATTTTTAAAATTCTAATATCACCCTTGACTTTTCTAGTTAAAAAAGACTTGCAGTTAATCAGCAGATAAATTGATCTGAGGTAGCTGGAAGTGGCAATATTTGTTCACATGAAGCTATTTTGTAAGGTAAAAGTCAAGAAGATTGAAAATACACTTTCTACATATTTTACACTAACTGTGGGCATTGCAGTTTGTTTAAACAGAAATTAAAAACCCCATATATATCCTGGTTCTTAAGTCAGTTGTAAAGACACAGCAGCCATATTTTTTTTATTTTGCCTTGTTCTGTGGCTTTATGGAGCATGTCAGCGTTGTCTCTCATGCCTTGTCATTAGCAGGCTGAAACACCTTCTATTTACTGGAGATTAGCCACTCCAGAGAGAGGAGGTTTTGCTGTCTCCCCCTCTGTCTGCTGAGACAGCTGTAATGGCTACGTGCACTTGTAGCACAACAACCACCAGCAGCCAGCTAGTATTGTTTATTGCTAATGAGGCATATAATTGCTGCAGTCAATCCAGCTTCTGTGGTGACTAGGTAGAAGGAAGAAAACTACAGTGAAACTGGATAGCATAACAGAGCGAGCAGAGTGTCTCCGGCATTTAATTTAGCTCTAACAAGGCACTTTGTGTTAGATCTCAACTGATTGTTAAAGAGCACTTACTGATGTTAATAAGCATAATAATCAACTATAACTGGCATAAATTAATTCAGCATTACAATACAGAAGCAATAAAATGGGTAATCATTATGCTCTTTAAATTATATTAATGTGCACATTCAACCATATCAAATGGTTTAACTATTCACCAATATAGCAATAGTAAATTAATTTGAAAGAAATGCAATGCAGCAAACAAACACTAATTGCCATTTAATAAGTATGGTAATTTCTATTTAATTTGGCTACACTGTCCTGTTGAAAGGCAAAAAACTAAAGTATGTAGAGTTAGGGAAAAAATATTCTTAAGTGGTTCAACACGATTAATTGAAAGAAAGCTCTGCAGTTCCACCGGCTTATTTCTCTAGGTTTGGTTCTTGCTATACCCTCAGTGCTCCGAAGTCTGTCTTGCTCCAGATTTGCCTTTGATACTGATCTAGCCAACAAGCAGATGTCTGTGAGTCCCCAAATGTCTGAAGACAGTATTGACTGAGTGTGCCCCAGTGTTTCACTAATAGATTAAGGGACAGGAAAAAAATACAGACATACCCTGTGCATCCCCTTCACCCAAGAGTCTCAAAACAGCAACACAAATCTTTTTAAGAAGCTACTTTAGAATGAGGTTAAAATATTTGTATAGCTAAATGTATGCCATACTCCCAGCCAAACAAAGGTCAAGGTAAACAGAAAATGGATTTCAGCCTTCACTGAATGCTGAAGCTTACACACAATTCTTTTAAAGCTTTGCTGCTGTGCAAATAAACCAAAGGCAGGGAGATACTAATCAAAGAGCCAAAGCAAAGAATCTACAGCTGCTCCCACAAGGGGTCTGAAATGCGGCGAAATTTTTTGTATCAGTAAATACAAAGGTTCCCATTTCAAATACAGGTATCTCAGATAAGGTTTATTTCCTTACTTATGTGTTCCAGTTGAGATGTAGATGGAAGTTCTTTGTCTGTACTTTTGTTATTTTGTTTTCAAAATACCACACATTTCGCATTTCACCCTAACACTGTCCTGGCCCTCTCTCCACACTTCATTGTTTCAATACCAGCAGAGGAACAAGTTATTACAAAGAAAGATGTTTAAGAAAAGCAGCAGTTCAGGGACAAAACAGGTGAGAAATTGGACCACAGATCTGTTGGCAGAGAGAGAGAGGGGAAAAATCCTGAACTTTCTCCATGTAAAGCTCTGGGATTCAGCTGAACTGTGAACTGGTTGCAGCAATAAATGCAACCTCTTTGAAGCAGTTTGGTATCAGCCCATTAAAAAGGTATGAAGGAAACAACAGATCGACTATATAAATCTTCAAAAAGAACAGAGTAAACCATCTTTTATTTCCATCTACAGTTTTCAACCAACTGGGAGACATGTTTTGAAAAGTCTTTGTGCACAGAATGCTTGAAATTTATACTTGATTGCAGCCGTGTTGCTTTCTGCTGCTAATCCACAAGATGCTTATGAGATTTGAACCTGCTGATTGTAACTGGTTTAGGGGAAGCTGCTAAACACCAGCCATTTGACAAAGTACTTTAACAGTCAGGTAGTTGTTCCTCTGAACTTTCCCCAAACAGGCCCCAGGAATAAAAATCAGAGGCGATTCTCTTTCAGTCCACAGGACTAGTTGAACTTTCAACCATGTCTCCTGGGGGAGAGGTGGGGGCAAATGTATATAAAATCAGACAGTTTTGGAGACAGTTAATCTGCGTCTTTTCTACTGGGGACTTAGGAAGCTGGTATTGTCATTATGTTGTCATTTTATATGTTCAGTAAAAGACATCTGAATTCCCAGTGCAAGAATCAGCATTCTCGATGGATTCTTTTGACAGAAAGACCTGTCCTTTATGAGCTGAATCAGATTTTTCTCCAGAAAAACAGCAGTGTCTAAACATTTTACATTTAAAAGTAGTTCATATTACTGCTGGTAGGAAAAATAAGCCTAATACTGTATTTTTGAATCTCCCATAGCTACTTTGCCTGATGTCAAAACGAAGCACAGCTTCAGTGGAGGCCTACTTGCTTCTCTTCCTGTTTGTCTGAGTCTGTTCATAAATACTAGACCACAATGTGATATAGTCAATATAGTAAATCTGTTTCATCTTATTGAAAGTAGTTTGTTTCATTTATGTGGAGCTTTTTCTGTTTTTGGCACCTTGTGCTGGGTCACGGGAAAGGAACTGCGGCCTTCACGTTGTGTTCCACCATGAGAATGTTCTCACACACCTGGCATAAAACACTTGCCAGAGTTGTCTTCTTAACAGCTCATCTGTTGAACTTGAGAGAAACTAACCCATTGTTCTTTACTGTATTATTAATTTTTCCTTCCAAATTATCCTCCAAAATGATTGAACATTTCTGTGAGAAGCAAAACCAGGGCTGTCCTTGAGGACCGATCATACCAAGCTGTATCAGAAGGTTCAGCAAACAAAAACTTGGAGACGGTCATAGTTACTTTTGGTCAGAAATCATTTATTCTTTATTAGACAGAATGGAAGAAGCTGCTATTTCCAAGAAATGTCTTTTAGTTATAGTAATTTTACCGCTAAAAGGTTGGCGCTAAAGGCTAAAGGTTGGAGCTTTAGCCTTGTGTGTATCATATACTAATTTATTTATATAATAACCCATTCCAGAATATTCTGACAAAGGATTTCTTGAAGTCTGATTAATTTGAAACTGTTGAACTTCATTAATCTGAATCAAGCAAGACTGACAGAAAAAAAATAAATGAAAGCATTAGTACGACGGAAGACTTACATCCCGACGCCACAAGCACCTTCAGGCCTTCCTGCAGAGGATGTAAAGCACGAACAGGCGCTTGTGGCAGAGGCGGCGCCATTGGCAGGTCTGTAGTGCCATCTGGTGGGCTTCGAAATATATAGTTTCTAAATGTACAGTTACAGTTTTTATGTACAGTTACTGTAGGCTACATGTGAGAGGGAAAATATCATGGGATCTTTATGATAAGAATCGTAAAAACACGTTCCTTAGCACTTTTAATGGGGTTTTTTTGTTTGTTTGTTTGAGTATAGCACTTGATTCTGCCTTAACACACTTTGAAATGTGATACTGGTAAGAAAACTGTTTTTCTTGGTATGTGGCTTTGCACAGCCCCTGAAAAATAGTAGATTTCAGACACTATACTCTTTATTTACTGTTAAGTAATAAAAATTCAGGAAAGTTACCTGTTATATTTAGAAATTACTAAAGAGAATATGGGATTCTGACCAGTGATTGAATGAATTTTCAAAGACAAAAAGGATTTCGCCACTTTTTTTTGGCAACACCTAATGTAGTCATCACTGTTTCATCCACACCAAAGTCTGCTTCTGTTTGTCACCTTTATCTCACAGCTTCTGAATTAAGGTGGCGTATTGGCTAAACAGTATTTTTTTTCCACACTATTAATGTGATTGCTTTTCTCAAAAAGCATTTCTTACTTATATAAAAGCCTATTAAGGGAGCTTTAAGAGCAACAGGAGCCTGCAGCAGAGATCAGCTGAGTTAAAAAAAACTGCTTTCTGTGCCAAGGCAAATCAATTTCTGTGATAGAGGCAGGATAGCTCCTGCACTCTGGGTACCTCCTGAAGAGGTTTTTGCGACCGGATATCTATTGGTCAGCATTTGCAGCTGCATAGTACAAGGATTTCCCCAGCTGTCTGGGGTGCAATCCCATTAAAACTGGCAAAACCTATGATGCAAGCAAGTAAATGGCTTGTTGGATACAGCAGATTTTGCTGTCTTGCCTGCCACTTCCTAAATTGTGAGGTACACAGGACAAAATTTTATGGCTAGGAGTCAGTGGTAGGGAACATTACACGTATTTATGGCCTATTACAGTTAAGCATGTTTGAAACCTGAAGGCTAAGACATGATCAGTCTTTCACAGTAGTAGATTGTCAGTGTTTTACCCATTTGTGTGTGGTTACAGCTGCTGCTTCAGAGGGATCACAACTGTAACATTTCAGTAATCATTGAACACTACTAGCAGTTCTTTTCTATGCTGTTTGCCAAGAAAATTAGTTCCCCAATCAATATAGCTAATTCAGAAGTTAGCAGCCAAGGTAAAAATGTGGGGCTGTTTCACTTCATATGAAGAGTTAAAGATAGAAGTTAGTATACTCATCAAACATAAGTGATAAAAAATCCTTCACATCCTATAGAAGTTGAAGAAAGAGGCTGAGCAGAGTTTGGCAACTGGATTTTTTCTCAGCATATGAATTTTGAAGATTTGTTCACTTCTCATGTGTACCAGACAGTGTTGTTTTCCTTTCAATTTCAGTGAAAAATAATTTTGCTTTCAGACCAAAATATACGTTTTCAGTTTTTCTCTCTCTTTCTCACAGAGAACAAAAAATCCTAATGGAAATATTTGTAAAGAATATTTGTTATTACTCAATCATATTGGCCTAGCCTTATTTTTAAAGACATTCGAGTCATTCTTCCCTTTACTGTATTTGCTAAGCTTTATAGCAGTAGGAAGCTTTACTGGCCTCATTAGCCCTAACTCAAAGCTTAATACACTTCTGTGCAACCTCTTACACTGACAAAACATGCCAGAATTCATAGCAAAACATGCCAAAATTCGTAACACTACCTATGTCCTAACATGTTGTTTATGGCAAAATACACTAGGAACTAGGTGATGCTGAGCCTGTTAGACCTTTCTCATGTCACTTTGAGACTTTTACCTAGGAAATTTCCTAAATTTCTTTTTAAACCTCCTACCTCCCCATACATTTTACATGCTGTTAGAGCAGAACAAAAACTTGTGGTACATCCCACAAATCTGTGAATTAGGGTCATATATACAAGACTGAACTACAAATAAGTAGACTGTCTTTTAAAAGACAATGCTTCAAGCACTGTATTAAAATTCTGCAGGCACTGATTGGGTGAAGAAGTACATCAGAACTATTTCAATCATTTCCACATACTGTACTAGAGAATTTTAACTGGAAAACCAGCAAAAGCACAATTGAAGAGAACTCTTTTACAGTGCTCGTCTTGGAATTAAGTGTCTTTTTTATTACATGTGTGGATTCAGTTTTTCCTAGTTTTTATTTCTGATTGCACAACAGAAAAGCAAGTAAGTAGATTATCTGCAAAAATAATGCAATATACAAATGTCTACTTACTCTAGCCTGATTTCCTACATGGCAAGCCCTAGAACTCCTCACTGTGATCTTCATGAATTCTTTAAATTCGTTGTTTTCTGGCTGAGCCTATGAAGAATTTATCCTATCCTTTCTAATCTATAAGAAGGTGACCTTTTACAATGCCACTGATCTTGGATTTAGAGGGGGAAATCCTACACTTCCAAAATCTTTCTTATGTAAAGCTGAAGCTCTAAAGCCTATAGTACGTCCTATAGTCAAAGAGAGACAAAGGTGCAAAGTTATGTCTGGGGATATTTCTGTTAATCTAGCACACATTAGATGTTAACTTTTAGATAGCTAATATAAAATCTCTTCTGACTGTTCCCTGGACTGCCTCTCTCTCCAGAAATAAGGTACTCCTTTCAAACACAAAGAATAAGGGAATGGGCTTTGTAAGTCATCCTCTTCCCTGTATATGCGCAGCAATCCACAGAGGAATAAGGCCTGAAACAGCAGTAACATGAATGTAGATGTCTGAGGAACAGCAGAAATGGCCGTGCTTGGAAAAATTAAACATCCAGTCTGCCACTTCAGATTATTTTGCCTCTGCCAATTAAAGAAATTAGGATAAAGAAAAAATATTATACACTTATAGGTGACAGGAAAAATGTAAAAGAGTCAGGTCTACCCTCAAACTTCATCAAAGTAGGCTTCTACGAAATTACATGTCTCCTGAGAAGCATTCCTCTAACGAGTTCAAGAGTTCCCCCAAGAAAGTCCATTAACTCTCACAACAGCATCTTCAGGTTTTCCCACTGACCTCCTTTATTGGAGTGCTTCCAGTCTGAGACTCATGAATCTGATTCCTTTTTCATCTCGTACGATGGACATGATGAGTTACCTGCAGGACAATGGTCCCAAACTGTAAGCCAAGACCATCTTTACAGGACAGAGATAAAGAACAGAAGCCTTCCCCATCATTCTTTAATTAACTGACTTGAACATGCTGCTCTGCAGGCCAAGGAGAAATTCACAGGTCTTTGTCATCTCCTCCAGCACTCAAGTCTTTCTGTAAGCTACCTTGTCACTCTGTGATCAATTTTATACTTCCCAAAGGAAGATATTTTCTGTTAGAGAAATCTAATCCTGGTCACCCTTTTGCGAAGATAGGTCCAAGATACTCGTCTTAGGAAAAAAATCAGTATGCTTAATAAACCTGCTGCTTAGGTGACATTCTTTGTACTGAGTTGGCCACATTTCACAAGCACTCAGCAGTGTGGTCTACCTGCTTTCCCGGGCTGGTTTCCAGCTGCTTTTCACTAGCACTCTTTCAGATAGCCTTAATACTCTGGTTACTACACTTAGGACACCTTTATCACACACACATGCTGAAAAAGTATTTTAGGACTTAACAGATTTTAAGACAAGTTCTTAGAGCTGAGAAATTTAATATGGGGATATTTAGCTTTCATTAAGTCTCAAGAACATGTCTCTGTGTTTGCTTAGTCTGGTGCATATTAGTGTGTACGGAAGAGTGTCTCTGGGAAGCCATCTGGTATGTTATAGCACAGTATGTACTATCTTTCCTTGTTGCCAAACACATGCATTCAATTAATGATAATCATCTGCTGCTTCTATGCAGTGATAATTTTTTTTTTTTCCCTTTCCTGAGTAGTCTTAGCCAAGCTTTGCATAATCACCTTAGGAAACCTTAGTGCTGAAAATTTGATTTCCTTCCCAGACAGCAGCATACCAGTGGGGTCTGACACAACCCTTGCTTGTTGCTGAGGAGGAAGTGGAAAAGCAATAGCATTGCTTTCTCTCACACGATCACAGCTGGGCTCCCAGACACAGTCAGCAAAAAAAAATATTACATAGCCTGCAGAAATGTCATCAGGATTGGAAAGGTGCTGATCTAGGAGTAACAATAGCTCTAAAAACAGCTGTTGTCATCCGTAGAGATTTAGCAGTTCCACTAGAGAAACACTTTAGCCAGTTTTCCTCACTATCATGGAAAAACTTATTTCAGATGTGATTGTGAACGAAGGGAGAAACAACTATTTAGTGCTAAAGCACGGGAAACCAAAATTTCATTCAAGACTGCACAAAGGCTGAAATAATCACTCATGATTATATTACATATCAGATAATAAATGAAACAAAAATAAATTTAAAAGGGAGAACAATTAACTAAAAGACACTTTACAGACATTTGGCTTCATCGGTCACCTTTTCTTTCATATCTTATAATAAAGGCAAATTTTGACCCAAGTGGATCTGCACTGGAAACTGCATCTAAATTCCCCACTCCTCTGGCTGAGGTCAGGACAACATCAGGTGAAGACACAATGGGATTTCAGACCAGCAGTACCAGAGAACACCTTTGCATGGCCACACATCAGAAGCTACAGATCATTCCAACACATACAGGAGAATGCAGGCTTTCAGTAAAATAGAGAAATAAATGAAAAGCCCACAGAAACCACAGCATATCTAAGAAAGTCAAATGGAGAGATGAAGAGTTTTGGCAGTGTTTTACATCCCTGAAGTGGCGCGGTCAAGCCTGGTTAGTACCACACTGGTTCTGTCAGATCTTCCCAGGCAGTGGGTGAAAAGGAGAGTGAGAAATAAGTGAGAAAAATGGTCTTTTGGAGACTGCAAGACTGATGTCTCCCCCTCTGTACTCTGGTCCTTGCCTGGCCCATGGCAAGAGCTGCAGGGAGGCTCCTGGTAAGTCTGAGGCGGAGCAGCACACATGGCCCATGTGTTGCTTTCTCATTTCTCTCTCCATCAGCTCTGGTGCTGTATTCCGATACCACTTTGCCACCACCACCAGGAATTTGCTGAGCTGAGGACCTGCTTGCCCATGTGGCGCAGTGATCTCTGTGTGCATCCCAGCTCAATGTCCAGGCTGGACGGAAGCAATGTGAAGGTGCCAGGGGTGCTGGGCTGGCAGGGCTGGCCCTGGTGCTGCTACGCCCAGAAGCAGATGCTTCAAGCGCCAAAACCAGAAAGATTTTATCCCGCTCCTACCCTTACCAAACCTTCTGGAGAATCACTTGGAAGAGCTGGGTGTGGCTCTTGGTGGTCACTACAGAAAGTGTTGCTCCAAAAGTCTTTAAGACTACAAAATTCAGTTTATTTGTCCTATTGAGAAGTCTGACTATGTACTGAATATATGCTGCTCACAGGGAGACAAAACACAGAACTGGGCTGCACTGAAACATTTGAACACTTTAAAGAACTCGCATAAGGAGAAAGAGTATGAATATGGTCCTGTCTTTACTGTAGGAAGGAGATCTGTAACTCCTCTGTAGATCTGTAGATGGACCATGAAAATAGTCAGCTTTATCAAATTTACGCTACATCTCCTAACATTCATTTATTATGTAGGTTGCATTGCGGTGACGTTGCAGTGCAGACAAACCAAAAACTTGCAACGTAGTAGTACAAAAAGTGTGACCTTACACAGACAGACAAGAAAGCTGTTCTTTCAAGCTAATGCTAAACTTGAATAATAAGTCTCTGTCTGTAAAGACTTCAGCTGCTGCTCTCACTGTATAAAAAACAGAACAAAGAGGAAAATTCAGCTGAAGAATTAATATGTATAGGTTTCTGAAGTCTCATTAGAGAACTGATAGATGTTTTTAAGCCAGGTAGCACTGACAGTCCCTGGAATCATCTTCCAGTTCTACCTGTGCCAACTTTGCTGCCCACTGCATGCAGGATACATACTCATACAGGGGTTTGCGTTTTTATGAACTTTAAATTTCTTAAAGTAAACTCTTTACTCCCTCTTGTGGCTTTTTAGCAAGTATGTTCCTTCCACTTGGAATCGCGTTGGATTATATTTTTCATGGCATATATTTGATGTTAAATAAATTGGTTACAATGTTGGGTCGTGAGTTCTATTCATTACATATATTTCCTTCCAGAATACAGTAGATTTGTAAAACGTTTCTCTCCAAATATATCTATACATCTATTTCATATTTCAATAATCATATAAAGTAACTTGAAAAATATTTCATTATAACTTTTGCAGCAGGCATAAATAAAAATTTGACTGTTTTTTAGAAAAAGACTTTCAAGACTATATTAACTGCCCTCCAAATAACAGTTTTTTTAATAAGTGTATGAGAACAAAAACATCTTTAATACATTAAAATATTTTAGTCTGGGAGGAGTGACTGATACAGAAGGCTGTGCTACCATGTAGTGAAACCTGGACAGGCTGGAGAGTTGGACACAGAGGAACCTGATGAAGTTCAACAAGGGCAAGTGCAGGGTCCTGCACCTAGGGAGGAACAACCACATGCACCAGTACAGGCTTGGGGCTGACCTACTGGAAAGCCGCTTTGCAGAGGGGGACCTGGGTGTCCTGGTGGACATCAA